>JGI24159J19872_10008047_pt1 | contig 13784 bp, 7 predicted proteins | sample Ectturendosymbi4_FD_19872 | JGI IMG/M metagenome (IMG submission 19872) | reverse complement strand
ACAATCCGAGTCTTTTGATACTTTGGATGACCTGCTGGGGTTTTGGGTTCAAAAGTTGTGATGTAAGTTAGTAAAAATATTTGACTAATTAGTTAATGAATTAATTTGTTTATTTTAGATCATAACTTTTGAACCAGAAACGCTAGATAGTCGATCAAAGGCTCAAAAGACTCGGACTCAAGCCTAGTTTCCAATGAAAACTTTAGCGAAACACCTTGGCCTAGTGGTTGGGCCTTAGGCCATGCAACATGAGCCAAAATGACCCCAAAACTACGTCACTTATGACGTCAGTCACAAAAAATCCGCACCCCCCAGGCAAAAAATTTTTCTCGAGTGCAATCTACTAGACTGGCCGATCCGTTTCAGCCCTTGAATAGCTCTCTAGCGCAATTGGCGGAGGAGCTAGGGCGTTGGTAAGGCAACCGAAAACTGCTGTTTTTTAGGACGAAATCGAAGTACGAATATATCGTAGACCGGTTCTCAAAGTGTTAAGAAGTTACCTCTGTTAACCCTTTAACGACCGCTCAAGCCAATATATTGGCTCGCCCTTTTTTGGCCATAAATGGCCAGCTGCTAAAGCTAAAGAGCTTTTCAATCCCTCTATGGATTCAGCAAGTCTTCTAGATGACATCGAAAAAAAAATTTTTTGTTTTTGGTTGGCGTTTGCTGGAAGGAACGTCGCAAGTGGGGGTGTTTTTTCAGTTTTTTGGCCACCTTTACACCTGGCCCTGGGCTCCAACCCATTGGCCCATTATTTTGGCTCAAGTTTTTTTCGGAAACTAGGCAAAAATCCGCGTCTTTAGAGCCCTTGAATGGCTTTCTGGCAAAACATGTAACCAAAATTATGGATAAAAAAAAAATTGGTGAAAATTTCGGCACCTACAAACCTTAATTTGGGTTGGAACACGCCCCTTCTCTATATGGACAACACTTGGCAGCAGATCGAGCTAGAGAGCTGTTTAAATCCGCTTTGAATCGGGAAAGATTTGTAGTTTAGACTGACAAAAAAATTTTCACCGTGCAATTTTGGCCTTTCTGGCCATGTTTACAAAACCACAGGATGTTTTGACAGGTCTGTCAAAACAATCCATGACGTCAACGTCCCGTAAGAGTTCAAAAATCAAGCCGAATCACTGGCGCGAAACCGCGAGAGATTTAAATGCATTCTAGGCTATAGTACGAGCTTTTAGAGGGTTTGATGGACATTTCAGCATTTCTAGTTGATAAGTTATGCCAAAAATGGTAGAATATTAATTAGGGAAATCCCTGCTAATCCCCTGGGAGTTTCTGTCATATTTGGAATATTTTTGGCATAATTTTTGAACCAGAAACGCTAGAAACTCAATGAAAGGCTCTAAAAACGCGTATTCTTGCTTAGAAACCAAACATATTGCGAGCCAAAATATTGGCGCATTGGATCGGATGGTGGCGTCATAAAATTAACCAAAAAACATACCCCTCTCATGATCCCAGTGGCCTAAAACCCCCCACCCAAATTAATTTTTTTTTTTTTTTTGTTCTAAACTACACGACGCCACTAGTCATTACAGGGTTTGAACAGCTCTCTAGCTCAATCTGCTACCAAGTTATAGCTGGCCAAAGTTTTCCCTGAACGGGAGAAATATGCCGTTTTTTAAACCCTTTGAATTTTTGCCCAAAACTGGGTTTTTGACCCATAATTTTGGATACAGATATGCTAGCAGGTCAATCAAGGGCTCAACAGATGTGGATTTTGGCCTAGTTTTCAAGAAAAGTTTGATTCAAAAGAATGGGTCAATGGGTTAGGGGCCAGGTAAAGGTGGCCAAAAATTTGAAAACATGCCCTCGTTGTGACGTCACCTCCAGATAATGCCAAAACGAAAAATGTTTTTTTGATCTCAAATAGAAGACTTGCTGAATCCGTAGAGGGTTTGAACAGCTCTCTAGCAGCTGGCGATTTTTGGCCAAAAAAGGGCTGGCCAATCGCAGCCGTTAAAGGGTTAAAGCACAATGTAAATAAAATATTTGTTCCTGCAATGTAATGTGCGCATTGTAACTATACGGGCATTGGGTTTTTGCGTTGATGTAAGCAATTTATCCAAACTTTGTAGTCTCTTGCACTATCCACCTTATGTGAAATGTTTTAAACATACTCGTATATCAACACCATCTTTCTTCCACAGAAATCATTTTTTGTGATTTCAGTAAACTAGCTACTGGTGTGTTTTTTGTACAGCAGGCTTGGCTGTTTTTTGTAGATCAATGCTATTGAACAAACTGCTGCAACTAAATGTGAATTTGCAATTAACCCTAGTGCAGTTGGTAACCTTCACATCATCTATATCATTGTTGTGTTTTGACAAGCACAAAGACTTCTCTTGATTTAGGGCAAAGAGATTTGGTATTTATTACTGTAATACAGTAGGATTTGCTTATAACGATGCTTTTTGTTGGTCCTAGCTGAATTCTTATCTGGGAACAATTTATTGTGGTTTGTCTACAATGTTGCATTTTCTCCAGTCCCATGAAGTGACGTTATAGAGCAGTTATACTAGTAAGTATTATCCAATTTTTGAAGTACCACAGAGGTAAAACAAGGACAGTCAAATCTGCTTGCAAAGCATTTTACTGCAGGAGATTGATTTTGCATCAAGTTTGCATTTTCAATCCTGCAGTTGTAAGTAAAAACGTACAGGTGAAATGATGAAAACTATAGTAAGACTTTTGCAATTTCAAACACATGCTAAGGCTTTCAAAAAAGGCAATTTTTGATTATAGCATATGCCCAGACATTACCAAACTAAAAGGTATCGTGCTTTTATAACCAAACTAAAAATCTAAGTTATTGTCGATAGTACAGTGAACACAGTAACGATATTTGCAAATGCATGTTGCTGTTGACCACTGAAACTACAAGAATCCTCTGTGGCCATTGTTAGAAGGCGCTGGTTTGAAGAGTCAACTAAGTTCTGTTCAGTTGTGCCTGGCCATGTGGCCATTCTCACTGTGGGTTGTGTGGGCTGCCACTTTTGAATTTTCCCAAATTTTTCTTGCTCCAGTAAAATTCTGACATTTCTTGAAAGTGCAGTTAGCAGTGATTTCCTGTCCATGTCGTTGACAAGTAAAGTACTGTATGCCACGGACGACTGAACAAAACCTTGTTGACTCATTCAAAACAGCACCTTCTAACAAGGGCCACAGAGGGTTCTCTTAATTGCAATGGTCAACAGCAGCATGCATTTGCAAATATAGTTACTGTCTTCGCTCTGCTGTCGATGAAAGCTTAGATTTTTAGTTAGGTTATAAAAGCATAATATTTTTTGGTTCAGTAATGACAGTGTAATTGTTTTGATGTATGCTATGATAAAAAATTGGCTAGTTTAAAGGCCTTGGCATGCGTGTGAAACTGCAGAAGTGTTGCTCTAGTTTTACATCATTTCACCTGTATCTTTTTACTTACATTGCAGGATTGAAAATGTGTACTTGATGTGAAATTGATCTTCTGCAGTAAAATGCTTTGCGAGCAGATTCGACTGTTCCCGTTTTACCTCTGTGGTACCATATTTTGCAGACCATTACATGCACTGGATAAGGTGCACTTTCAATTTTTGAATGCTATCTGTTCATTTTTCATATGTTAGACACAAAATGGTGGATCACATATGAAGGAGTTTAGTCTATCACACATGCCTAATCTGTTAGCCACAAATAGAATAAACTAAAAGCTGTGCACATGTTTGTTTTGGTGTGCACCAATGTGGTCAGGAGCCTCGTGAAGTAATACATATAGCTCTGTGCGCAGGAGTCTTGCAGAGTAATACAATCTGTGCTTCAACACTAAAGATATGTGCAAGTTACAGAACCACATGCGCTGCTCATTGCAATTCTTGTAGGTTCATTACGTAACATGATAAGTTGGTTACAAAAAAATCGTAACTAGCAGTTATATAAATACCACCGTTTACCACATAAAATTGGTCCTAGGTGAGAAAGCACAACCAGATTCATACATTAGGTGCACTGCATTATAAGATGCACTTACGAGTTTTGAGAAAATTAAAGGATTTTGAGTATGCCTTATGGTCTGAAAATTACAGTACTTTGAAACTTGGATATTATTGGTAAGTACAGGCAGAATCCTTGCAGAGCTATGAAGGTACAGCATGGAAGGACAATTCCTCAAATACTTTACTTTACTTGACTATTGATAATTGTCTCAAATGCATGTCATGCATTTGTGTTTATGATTTTTATTTACCCTTCTCAGTCTGTTACTGCAACAACTCACTCAAACGATGAAGCCTACTACCATCTTTTCTATGAAAATAAAAACAGATTATGAATAGGGAGTGAATTTGGTATGAAGATCAGTGAAGTAGCATAATTGAAACACTATTTTAAATTCTGAGCTCATACGTTTTCTCTGCTGTTAAATATCTTAAATGTCATATTTTTTCATTCTTATTTTCTGCTTTTTGGCTATTCTGTGCTCTTAACCAAAAACATGAAGTGGAACTTATGGCTGGAAAGATTTAATAACATGTTCTCATTGACTTGAAATGCTAGTTTAAATGCATCGTTGTTGATAATTGCATAACTGTTGTATCTTGAAGTTGCTGCAAAACATTGGCAAAAACTTGGGTTTCACTGCGCTGAACTTGATATTAATATATATATTTTTGTGCTTAATCTATCATAGTTTAACCACCTGGTAACTAAAAGTTAGCTCAGAGCACTTAATGTACTGTTACATTCATGACCAATTAACGTAATTCTGATCTTTCCTTGGTGTTTCTGTGAATTTTTGCATCTCATTGGCCATGTTTTGTATTGCTTGCTTCTTAAGAAAAGTAAATTTGCTCCAAGTGTCATAACTCACATTTAAAGGCAGATTCACAAAAATGCCCAATCATTTACATAGATGCAGTCAATTATCAATGAACTCCATTTTTTGTGGCATTCATTTTTTCCATTTTGCAACCAATGGAGTGGGGTCATACAATTGAGATATTTTCCATGCGACTTATAACTTCTTGTTCCCTACAAAATGCCACACAAACACATAAAATTTATATTTTGTATCACTGCTAAGCCCTTTGTCATTAAATGTAAAGATGTGTTTTTTTTTATTCTTTGTACCATAACCAAGAATCATTACTTTTTTGATAAAGATTGCTCCAAGAGGCTGTAATTGTTAAATTTTTGAATGAACCGTCTTGTGAATTTAAAATAAGGTGTTTGTTGTGCAGAAAATGAATGGTTTGTGTGCACCTAAAATTTTTGTATTTTGTCAACACTTTCAAGCAAACTCATATTTCAAGCAATGAGTTTATAGTTTCGATGTTAGTAGAATACTAGTATCAACCACAACAAAACATAGCATGTTTTAACCAGTTCAGTTTCACCAAACCTGCTTTTGTACTCCCTTTGGAGTGTCACGAGTGGTCTAAGGTCGACCGATGAATCATCATGCTGATATAAATTGGCCGATTAATGATGATGCAAATGTATCATGTTGGCAAATTTCCGATGTAATATATCGGCAATATTTGATCGTGAAAGCCACTACGCTTTTCTTTTGCACTCTGCTCGGAAGCCCAAGTTCTTGTTCCGTCTCTGATTTATTACCGTTAATTCTCTGTTCTGTTCCTTGTGGCCTGCAACCCTCCGACTGCTTGAATTAGTGCCATGTAATTGTCCCTGAAATAAACCGGTTTATAACTTACACTTGTGAGTTTTCACGTGGTAAGCAGTTGACGAACAAATCACGGCTTACGCTGTGGCGTTTGGATATTATAGTGACCCAGGTCTGAGCAGAATTTGGCGTTGTGCGGTTCCTCATCGCATTGAATTGCATGTTCCCTCACAGTTTTGAATGAGCCCGCATTGATCGTTGCCCGTTTATGAGATTCGTTTTAGCTTTTGCCAACTCATGAGAAAGAGTTTTCAACACTGATGGGCTTGTTTTGACGACAGCAGACGTTCACTGCAAGGGAACATTACTGAAAAACTGTTTCCTGAAAAACAGCTTGAACTTGTTATATTTCTGTTAGTGTAGAAAAGCAAGCATCTCTCTACATTTAGTTGTGAGCTATTCGCATTTTCTTGTGGTTTGGTTTCATGTGGATTCAAATGTTTTTAAAACTGTATTTTGCTTAATGCAGAAATGTTGGTGTCGACCCCAAAACATATTTAGTCGGTCGAGTCCTTGTCTGCGGCGCCCATCTCCGGTTGCTTGCGCCGGGGCCACGTGACTACTTTCGCGGTGAATGCTGCATTCGTAGCAAGTGTTCGTTATGACCGCCTAGGTCCTAGGATGAATCAAACCTACCAGCATTCGAGCTGCTCGCTGAAACCACTGCACCACCTGCCTGGGGTTTTAACCAGCTACAGCGAGTTCCTGCTTCTCAATATCATTACTGTTGATACGAATGTCAAGTACTGAAGCATGATGGAAAGATAAGAACAATAGCAGCTAGGTTTTGATTTAAGCATGATAGTGGTGCTGAACCCAACTGTTTTCATCCGTTTTTACAGTCATGGAAAGCCAGGGCTGAAGGCTACAAAGAGTGCATCAAAAACTTTGGGACGTATGATGAAAAAGGTCCAGAATTCAGCAAATACCTTGGATTGGTAAAAAAGTTCGTCACAGATTCCAATGAACTGAATCGAATCCAAGGTCTTCAAGCAACTCTCCTGTTTGTAAAGAACGCTCATGTTGCTGGAAAGTAAGGCTGAACAGATGAACTTGATTTCTACTAATGTTCCACTTTGTGTGTTGCGAGATACTCTTACAGTTCTCTTGTATCCTTTTGATTAATTGACTCAATGGAGAGACATACCTTGAAGATGAAATCTGTTTGGTATGTTACTTATTCGAATTCTTAAGGATGCAAGGTTTTCCAGGTTCCATTAAATGTGTATTTAAAAAAAATTGCGTCTTGGTACTAAAATTAGTTGAAATTTGGCAACTTCATTGAAGAGTTGTAATTTTGCTGTAAAATTAAGGATCAGAATATTCAGTGTAAAACGGTCGTTAAAGTTTGTTCAGTTGCAAAGTGGGTGTTATTGCAGTAACACTGGCTGTGAATTTATACCGCTGTGTTTCAGAAAGCGCGCGATTCTTTTGTAATACGCGGGTTGCACTGCGCGCAATGATTGCTTTGCCGCATTTTCAGGACATGCGCTGAAGTCGTATCTGGACTGATCGCCAAGTGTTTCAATGCCAAGCCACGCTTGCGCGAGCTGGGAATCGACGTGTGCCTGATGTATATTGAAATTGACAAAAACGAACAAACGGTTGAGGAACTCGTCAAAGGATTTGCAAATAAGCAGCCGAAGATTACTCATGCTTGCGTTGATGCAGTAACCAAAGCGCTGGGGTAAGTTCTTTCCAAGTGATCAATACGTCTGGACAAGCAATGCTATTGATCTTTTTTATCAAAATCGATGCAGGCGTTATGAAAAAGCATGTTTCACCTGTAATGTAGACTCGAGTGGGCTAGAAGCGCGTTAATTAAGCGTTCGTCAAATTACTGCTACGCCTTAACATAAAAAATGATGCCGCGAAATCAAAACGTTCCTGCACACGTTATGTTGCGAATAGAATCTGCTGGTGGTCGATCGGCTTATCATTATCTGCACACTTAAAATGTCAAGACTTCTCCGCATCGTTAAGTTTTCCCATTTTTTTTCACGTTGCAGTGAGTTTGGCTCCAAAGTGGTATCCGTCAAACCGATCATCAAACAAGCGATTAAACTTCTCGACCATCGAGATAAAAACGTCCGCGAATCGACCAAAGCCCTTTTTATTGAGATTTACCGTTGGATAGGAGCAGCTATAAAAGTCCCTCTTCAAGGAATTAACGCAGTTGTTGTAAGTGGTCAGTTGTTTAACGACTTTTGATGATGCTCTCTGTCAGTTTGTTTTGCTAATGAGATGAAAAGAATGCCTTTCAATACTATTTTCTAAACTAATGTTGAAATTCCTTTTCTTTTGTATTTTGCCCAATGTTTTAATAGTGTTTGGAATCTTCGTCTGCTTTTCTTAGTGGTAATTGCGTCTTGCGCGCGCCGTGTGTGCAACAACAATCACACAATCGTCCTTTGTTGTGCGTATCCCCTTACACCTCGTCATTATGTGTTAAAGCACTGTCGGTGGAGATTTAAACTGGCGCACCTCGCTTGTCCTTTCGATACTCTTAGAGAGAGTGTGGGCTGACGTGCTCGTGGAATGTGGACGCATCACCTACGCTGTCAGACTAAATAGTTGCGCTGCGTTTTAGAAGATGTGTAATAGAAAGGAAATCTGTGGAATTCAACGCACTGTTGGTTGCGACTGCTCTGGCTTTTCCCAATCGGCGTGTTCGAAGAAGTGCAGCCGGTTTTGACAACCCTAGGAGCAGTGCACAGGTTACAACTAAAAAGCAGGGATTTTCTAAGCTGCTTAGAAAGAGTTGTCCGTCTTTGTGGTTCGCGAATTGCATTCAGCAGAAAGTACTTCTTCAAAATTTGTTCAGATCTGATAGTGTGCTAAAATAATGTTAAACTTGTCTAAAAAAGTAATGATTTACGGTAGACAGTGTTCATTTCTCGATTGTTACGTGAGATGTTGCGATGACTGAGGCCGGTGAACATGACGGCGGCCGAGTGGTCAGCGTTCAATCCGTTGCCCCCTCCCCACTTAAAAGCAAGGACAAAACACAATGTGACCCGTTACAACCCGAGACCATTGTCGAGTTAGTCAAAGACAAGGCGGCTTCGGTTCGAACAGTTGCGGAAAGCAGCTCACCCAAGGTAAAGGCCCGTGTCGAGGCAAACGACAGCAAGATACATTTCAAAGAGAAGCCGCTCGATGCTGTTGCACGAATACTGGGCCTGTCCGAGGTCAGACAAAGCCATCCGCGATCGGCACGTGACGTAGGAACAACAATTCGCCCGAGTTCATCGCAGGAACCTAAAGGCCTTCCATCTCGAAGCTTTCTCAAGAACCAGAGCATTCTCGCTGTTGCTTGCGTGCTGCCTCCTGTGGTACGTCGTCGTCGTAGGTGCTGCTGCGTAAATATTACGGTTAGAACGTGCGGCTTCAGCCAAACATCGCCGAACTCATTGAATGCGGTCAGCTCCATTCAAAACGAACCTTGATCGGAGCACTTGTGCGCGTTTGAAAACACAACGTTATGAATTGCTTTTCGCCCGGTGCTATTTTCGATTTGCCGATCATGTTGAAAAGCATTCGCTAGAAACGGGGCTTTGTTGCTGGATCTAACATAAGGTGTTTCATTGCAGTTGAAAGAGCTTGAAGAGGAGTGGGAGAAACTCGGCCCGGGAGCGAGTGGGAAGCAGACTCGCTTCATGCGCTCCCAGCAGGATCTGCGCGAGAAGCANGAAGCTCAGACGTCTGGTTCGGGAGACGCAGGAGGTGATTGTTACGTAACACACACGGGGTAATGTACCGACCTATGACTGTGTTCGCCTGTGCCGCCACACGCCTGTAAACAGGTCAATGAATTTTCTACTCGGAGGTCCCCAACCAGTTATTGTTAAGTTGTTCATTTATTTACCGGACTATTGTATGTATTTTACGGCAGATGTTTTATATTTGTTAATAGTTTCGATGCGTATAAGTTCGCCAGCTATCTCTCGTCTGCTTTCGTCAGCACTGACAACAATGTATCTTGTGGCAACTCTTTTCGTGCACCAATCTTTAATGGCCTAGCAGTGGATTGAAAGAATTGGCTCGTACGATGAAGCATTTGGATGTTAAGACACGACTGCTGCCACAAGCTTGCAGCACAAGTTTATGGAAATCGCAGTCAATCTCCTTCACCTGTTGGCATCGATTGAATGGTTCTTTTCGATCGAATTGTTATCAACAGTTTTCGCTGACGCGTAGTGGAATTTTAATAGTGTTCAGTCGCAGTACAGCAACAACATCTAGATTAATGCACTTTGGAACTCCCGAACTGTGTATTTTGTTTAGATGCTGCTGCTGCCCAAGAAGAGCCGGAAGCTGTTGATCCTTACGATTTGCTACAAGCACAAGAAATTTTATCGCAACTGCCGAAGACGTTTTATGACGACATAGTAGGATATTGTCGATTTTCGTTACGCGGTAATCGAAAAACAATATACTAAAAAAGCGCGATTATTTCAGGAAGCGAAGAAGTGGCAGGAAAGAAAAGTCGCACTAGAAGCATGTGAAAAGTTGTCGCAATGTCCGAAACTTGCCCCGGATAATTACGGAGATCTTGTGAAGGCTTTGAAGAAGGCAAGCATACCATTCATTGCATCTGATTGTGTTTTATCAATATATTTCACTAACTCCAGAGTACCGTTCTTGCCATGATCTGTGCAAGACTATCTCCCTTATTTGGTTGGTCGAGGTGTTTCCGTCTGTTGTGTCTTGGATGATTGTTGGAATCACAGTGTATCTTTGAAACGTGTCAGATATGCACTAATTGGACATATCCATGCCAACGAACTGAAAAACCTGAAGTCATCATTTTTTTTAAAATTGTTGGCTCGCTTTTTCCAAGAAAGCCAAACAATTGTCACCGAAAACGCAATATTTTAAGTTCTTCGCTTAGTTAAGGACTCTAATAAAAGCTTTGATTGTTTGCAGGCGCTTTTCAATTTTACGACAAATGCAGAGCAAATCCTGAATTGGCGCAAAATGTGAACCTTTCTTACCCGAACAGGTCCTGTCGAAAGACACGAACATTTTGCTCGTGACAGTCGCCATCAAATGCATCGGCGGTCTTGCCTCCGGCCTGCGGAAGAAATTCCAACCGTACGCTCTCGTCTGTCTCGAGGGAATGTTCGAAAGGTTTAAGGAGAAGAAGGTCACGGTCGTCAGCGCTTTGCACGAAGCGTGCGACGCCATCTATTTGTCGGTGAGTTGACGGAAGTGCAAGACCCTTGAGTGCGGCAGCGCCTGTTCTTGCGGCTCGAACGCGATGTCATAGTGCAGCGGCTCCCAAACTTTTTTGAGCGCGACCCAAAGCTGAATTTGCTGAACGCCTCGCGACACATGCCTCAAGCAACGTATGACAAATGACAAAAAATAACAATTTTATGGATGATTTTTAGCAGTAAGTTTCTAAGTTATTTTTCACTGTCAGCAATCTACTCTTTTCTCAAGTCCATACGCCACAGACAGGCAAAGACAAGCAGTGGTGACAGTGAAAATATACAACCCAGGTTCGGATCGCCTCGACGCGACCCATTTTTTGACCCTTCGAGACCCTTGTTTGGGTCGCGACCCATACTTTGGGAACCACTGTCCTAGTGGCTTGCCTCAAAATTAAAGCGCCCTCTATGGTGGATGCCGGCAGAGTTTTTTATAAGCGCTTTGAGAGACCACTGCGTAATGGTCTCTCAATTTTTTCCAACATCTCTCAAAATGCATTAGAAACTCGATTTACTACCACAATCAAAAATACCCTAAAACCTTGCTTTGCAATCATCTCGGTATTCAGATGAAACAGTTGCGATCTCTCAAAATACCTTTGCAGTCAGCAAGGTCGAACCTTATAAAAAAAAAAACTGAATGTCCGAACAACGAACGCGTGTAGCGTAGCGCTTGGTCCTGGGCCCGTTGGAATGACTGGTAAGTAGGTGATGTTTCCGAAAGTGTTGCAATGGTGCGATTTTGCCAAAAAATAAAAAGGAAAACCACAAAATAAACCTGATCGGGTAACTCTAGGCAACGTAGAGCATGTCAGTTTTCAGTTAAGTTGTTAAAAGACGAACTCGATTCCCTCAGTAGCTGATTTTTTTCGAAGTCTTCTTTCCAGCAATTCTATCGAAATCTGTATAAGTTTTGTAGCTCTTGAGTGGGGGGGGTATATGGCAAGGTTTGGCGATCATCACTGTGACAGCACAGGCCGATGTCCCGCAGGCATCAGTGAACATATNTGGCGGAATCGAAGCGAAGTTTCGGCGAAACCAAATTTGACAGGTACATCGGAGACCAAGCGTTGTAATCAGGATCCACATGGTTGTAATTAGGATCCACATGGGAGTTCGCTGAGGAGATGTGCTACTTCGACGCCCCTGGCTCGTTCGGCCTCTGCTTTTGACCTGTCAAAACATTGCTGTATATCCCGATGATGTATTTGTTCATGTCTGCACCTGACTGGCTATCGAAAGGGGGCCTGACCTGCCTCCCTACGGCCTGTTCTGTCTTTTATAACGGCCTTTCAAGAATGCAGGTCTTCTCATTTTGCATCACACCAATGCATGCTTAGCTGGAAGGTTTAAATCCAACCTTCCATGACCTAGTTTTTATTCGTGGTTATGAAAAGTTAAGAAAAGATGTCACGTTTATGAAGGAAACAGGTCTTATTCAGATGATATGCCTTTATCGTCTTTGGGTTTTTGAGGAAGGTGTACCTCTCGCTAGATTGTTGTAGGCTGATTCTGCGCAAGCTCGTGCAGAAAGTGGCCCGGCCGAGGTTGGAAATGTCGCAAACCTTGCCAATGACACCGAGTTTAGTGAAGCTTCACCTGACTTTTTTTTCAATAACTGCATCTTTTTCCACCTTCAAGTTGTTTCATATTGTCAGGTGACCATGGTAATCATACCATCTAATTCTAAATATAGCTTGTGATTGTTAGTTTGCCACTAATTGCCAGGAACTTTTGTAAACAGACTTCGCCATTTTTGGCTAGAGGATCCTGATGTGTAACAAAAATTGGAAAAATAACAAATGTTCAGGTCCGAACCACATGTACTGCTTTTCCATACACATCTGCAATTTTCGATCACAGAACCGCATGGCTCTTGTGCATACTGCCCAGTAAAGGCTACTGGCGGCATTTCGTTTTTTTTTCGTGTATTTATCGTGTCGCTTTTATGCCTGCCCCACGCGTTTTTGGGCGTGAATCTGCGTTTGATTTGTAAATAATGAAAGTTTTTCGGCATTCAACAAGTTATCTTTTTTAGGTCGGATAAGCTTGAAAGTATTTCTGATTTGTTGTAAAGCCCGCTTCTGTCCCGGAAACGTACCAGTAAGCCACGGTGATGGTGAGAATGCGATTTAGACAAGAGAGACTGTGGTTACTGGCTGTGCTTTTTGAAAAAAGTTACCTGAGCAGGGGTCTTAACGCGTATCCTCCGTTCTTCGCAGACGACGTTGCAAGCGATCGCGGAGATCAGCATCGAGGCGCTGGGCAACAAGAACCCGTCCATTCGTGCCCAAACCGGTTTCTTTCTGGGCCGATCGATCGCCAAGACCAAAGCGGCTGTCCTGAACAAGGCCCTGCTCAAGCAGTACTTGACTCCGCTCCTCAAGGTCGGTGTCGCTGGCTGTGTATCGCATTGTCCGCTAACGTCAGCATCCAAACCAAACCCGCGGCAATGATCGCGTGCGCTGGCATCGCGTGCGGTGCCGGAGCCAAGTGTCGGTTGTTGCGTTTATGCGCGGCGCTACTTTCCTGTCGATGTTTTGAAAGGGCGTGTAAACGCCCTGGCCATTGTTTTCGCTGCCAGGCCCCGATCATCATCATCACCATATCGCGTCAATCCCACAATGCATTGCGAAGCTGTTCACAATCGTATCCCACTGTGGGTGCTTCTTACCGTTAAACGTTGATGCAGCAAAATTTACGGTGATGTAGCAAAACTTACGGTGATACAGCAATTTACGTTGATGCAGCAATTGCACGCCGATACAGCAAAACTTTTGTACCGGGTGACCCAAAAAGAGTTTCAACTATTTCTGTCTATTTTTAGTCAATTTATGGCTTTCCCAAGATGTGTTCCAAATGTCCACCATTTCGTTGCAAGCAAACCTGTACTC
>JGI24159J19872_10008044_pt1 | contig 13787 bp, 10 predicted proteins | sample Ectturendosymbi4_FD_19872 | JGI IMG/M metagenome (IMG submission 19872) | reverse complement strand
ACTAACAATTTCTGTACCGAAAGAAGCTGGTAAAGCTCGCTAGGGCTGACCATTTCGTTTTTTGTTGCGCTCGATTCAACGAAATGCCAGTTTGTTTAGCCGCAAGAAAGAGCGTTTCTACGCGTAGTTTGAAGTCTTGAAATTGGTCATAGCCCTATACTTGTACTTTATTTCTGAACTATGTATGTATGGCCTGTCAGCGAGTGATAAGGTTGCCAGACGTCCTTGAGCGCCAGAGACTTTTCTTGCATTTTCTATCAAAACTCGTTGTCCTTCATCCTTGAAAAGCACTTTGTTGTCCTTAAGTGTTTTCCGCCGCCCTTGAAAGTTCTTGAACAGTTGTGAAATTGTTCATTATTGAACTATAGATTATATTGAGCATTCAAGAACCAAGAATAAAAATCTAATTGAACAGAACAATGTGTAGATTTGTTCCATCTTGCACAGTTGTTCATTAAAAAGTACCCATTGTTATTCAGCGATGTTTTTTTGAAAGAATGTGCTACACCACTATATCTAAAAAGCATTCAAAGCAGGCATGAAGTAAAATTTCAATAATCACTAAATGACAAAATGTCATTGAAAAAATTTCAAGTGATTTGGCAACCCTAGAGAGTGACGTAGATTTTTCTGGCGGTGGTTTGAAGTGATTTGTGGCTGAAGAACTCAGGCAACGTCGCTTTGGTAAAGAATACACATTTGGGAAGGTTCCAAAGTCTGGTAAGCGGGGTTTCTAGCTTAGTTCAAGCCGAGGTATTGACACTGTTACTGAGATTTGAGGAAGCCAGAACCAGTCTAGTTGATTCAAATATGTTTCCTGAGCGACTTCGAAAAACGCCATTGCTGATGAATGATCTTCATATGGTATCAGGAGACTACGTCGTCTTTGCGCCATGTACAAACATTGTTATTATTAAAATTACGGTTAATTTCTTTTTACAAAGAAATTGATCAAGAAACCTATTTTTAAAAACGCAGGATTCGATTAAAAAACTTTCTCAGAAAAACGTTTTTTTAATTTGAAAGTTTTTTTAAACATTTTTGAAAGAACTTATTTCAATTTACATATTCTTTGAAATTGAAAGATATTTTTTTCTCAAATACAATTGTACACAATATATTTCTTAAAACCTTCATGAAAAAAAATTTTTTTCCGTGTTAAAAATAGGTCAATTAAATATTACTTAAAAAATATATTAAAAATTAATTTAGTCTTGGAAAAATCATTTTGATTTCGTTTCAAATTTTTCATTTTTTCATTTTTCATCACATTAGAAAAAATTTTTGTCGCAAAGTATTTTTGCAAAAAATGTTTCACAGTGATTTGTTTGAATAAAATTTTTACGGGGCGCAGACCGGAGACCATATTAAATCCGCCATCACTATTTCTGGTAGCTATCTATCACAGAAGAGCAACAAGTATCTGAACTAAGACCGCAACCTACGTTGATTTGTGCATCAGCACTTGTGAATAGTCCTCGCTTGATTCAAACTTACCTGGTCATGACTTCAAGTGATTCGGATTTTAATCAAGGTTATTGAAACAAGAAATCACCCATGCTATAGCTGGAAGCAAATAAATTTATTCACCAGCACCAGAGACATCAGACTACAATTCTGCTTGTGCATAAACAAGACGCACAATTAGGTCTAGCATCTGAACAAACAAGGCAAGACCCGCTCATATGGTCGCCTGCTATCAGTTTTTAACCTTCCCCAATAGAGCTAATGCCTAATAGCATTGCTTTATGTTGCTGTTTGTGTGTTAATAAAATATTTTATGTTAATGTCATAAATTAGCGGCCATTAAAAGAATGGCAACTTTTTGAAAAATCCGTTACACTGTTTTTTTTAATTATTTTCCAGCCTGGGTCCTTTCCGTCACTACCAAGGGCTGGACATCAGCAATTTTCAAACAGCAAGACCAATAGCCCCACCTGCTCCGACGTTTGACGTCCCTATTCAACGTCAGCTCGCAACAATCCACAATCCCCAGCAAGCCAGACTCATTCGCTCCCTGAACTTGTGCCGTGAATCTCACCGATTCCAAACTTTCACCAATGAGTGGCCCAGTGAGTCAGCGCCAGGTGCTGCTGATATGGCTGCCTCGGGATGGTTCTATCTGGGGAATCTGGACAGAACTCAATGCTTCAGCTGTGGTGGCGTTTTGCGAAATTGGAGAAGAATAGACCACCCAAACAGAGAACACATAACTCATTTTCCGCACTGTTTGATGGCACAAGGACATGAGCGCAGGAACATACCAGATGCCAACAGACAGGTAACAACCGATAGTGTTAACATGTTGCAATTGTAAAACTGCAGAGATAAGGTGCTTTTTCAAAGCCGTTGCCAAATGCAGGTTTTCTTTCCAGTGGCAGTTTATGAAGCTCTAGGAAGGTCAGCCTTTTAACTTTGCAAATTTATTGCTCATTGTAACTACCCAGAGTTCGTGTGTGTTTCTTTCTACACTTGTTTGCAAGTGCCAACATATCGCCTGCAAGGTTTGCCTTATGGCAGGGGTGGGCAAATAGCGGCCGGCGGGCCGCATGTGGTCGGCCACAGCATTTTTAGTGGCCCGCGGAAACATTCAGGAAGAATATTTAAACCTGAAATTTCCTTCAATTTCTCACAGCAAATGGTAGTGCTGAGGCTACCTTGAACCGAGACTTGCTTTAATTTCTATCGAATTGCTTCTATTTGCATTAGAAGATACAGCCCTCCGCTAAATGCGGGCTTCCGGAAGTATCCCCCGCGCCAAATTAATTGCCCACCCCTGTCGTACGGTTTTGCAGGACTGAAGATGCCTTTAAAAACGCGAAACTAGTTTCCCTGTTAAATAAACTTTGGTCGCTTTACTTTCGTCATTTTTGTGGCTTACAACTGCGGAAATATAGATACGTGCAAATTTTAATCATCGCAAAAGCATGAAAGCAGAAACAAGAGGGCAGATTCCTCAGAAGCTTGCCACCAGGCTGAAGTTTGTTTTGTTGTACAACTGCGTATGACTCAGTTGGTTTGCTATGTTTAGCCAAAATCATAAAAAACGTCTTTGCTTGAGGTAAACATAGATGTTTCTGAAATGGTTATAGCCATCCTCTGCGATGTTCTGGAATCATTAGGATTTTTTTCTCTCAGAGCTGGAAGTTTTTTGAAGCAATTTCAGTTGTTTACGTTTCCCTACCGGTATATTATTCACAAACAATTGTTGTTTTGACGCGTTTATTTCGACTGTTGCCTTATTTAAATCTCAGGCATTCCTAATGACAAATAAAATATACCATATGTCGTGTATATTTTCTTTTGGTAATTGCATCGTTTAACTTAGATTTCCAAAATATGTGTAGTTTACAACTTACACTTTCGTCAATATCAACATGCGTCAACACCGATGTTTTGTTTCACGTCTTGCCCACACCTCCCGCTGAAACGTCATTCATCGCCATATACTCTTAAGGATCTTCCGCCTGACATCAGTGCCTCACATGAACTCACCGAGCAACAAAGAGCTGATCTCCGCAACATGTTTCCCTGTCTGTTTCCTGCAACGTCTAGCATGCAATCGGTGCAAGACAGAGTGAGCACCTTTTTCAACTGGTCATTTACAAGAGCGACTCCACAAATGCACGCAGAAGCTGGATTCTTTTCTCTCGGTACGTCACGTGATACTCCATTAACGTCCAATGATTTTTAGACAGGGATGAGGGACCTGCGGTCCACGGGCCAAATGCATCCCACGTTAACATTTAATATGGCCTGTAGCAGAAGTTTCGTTGCTAACGTTAGGACCCAACGTGGCATCAAAACGAAACTCCATGATAGGCAAATAGTTATTGTGTCAAGAGAAATACCTCTCATTCCTTCGCATAGTTTTCTTTCCATATTCTCTTTAGGGAGATAAAGGCAGAATTTTAAGATAATATTAGAAATAGTTTGCAGCCCGCCTTTTTAAAATCACAAGGTTTCATTTTAATTCGTATACAATTTGTACATTCTTGTTGGATTCAATACGCTAATCTCCGTGAATAAACTCTGAATAAGGCCCAGAGCTCATTCACGGAGTGGCCGCTCGGCTTCCATAAACGTGAATTTACATTGTCGCATACAAACTTCCATAACTTCAACATCTGTAAGGAACTTGACCTTCTTATACAAAATCAAAATAGGAGGTTTCTAAGAATCGAAATAGTCTGTTAAGCACTGTACTCGCGGACTGCAAAGTTAGAAGGATGAAAAAGATTGGCGTTTGTTGTCAAGAGAATATTTTTTCATTCCTACTGCACGATGTTTCAAGGGGTAAGAGATCGAGTGAAGTGTTTCTACTGCAACGGAGGTCTGCAGAACTGGAGGCAACAAGACAACCCCTGGGTAGAACACGCAAAATGGTATCCAACTTGTGAGTTCCTCCTTCAGCAAAAAGGCCCAGAGTTTATTCACGGAGTGGTCGCTCGATTTCCAAACATCAACAGGCCTGTGCCGCATGCTCTGAGAAGGACGGTCCAAACACCCACTCTGTAAGTTTTGGAACAAATTGTTCAAAAGAATTGCTGAAGAAATACCGCATGTACATCTGTTTCCTTTAGCGTTTTTTTGCAGATGTATTTTTATTTACAGAACGCATGGTGGTCTGGAGCAGATTCATTCCGCACCTCAACGAAACACCAACGTCGAAGCTGCTTCCTCACAAAGCCTTGCACAGGATCCTGTAGAATCTGCTGTGCGCTCAGAACCCGCCCAAACAGTGATCGGTGAGAAACTGGCATTCGGACAACAAAGTGTATTAAGTTTTTTCCAACAACAGGCTGATTGTTTGAAACCAACAGTCACGAAGATGTATTGTTTGCAAAGTATGAGTTTGCAATTTTTAGTGCTCATGTTACATTGTAACTTCACGTTCTGAATAAAAAAATGCAGAAATTTTTTCAGGATATTTTCCTTTGTCGTAGGCATGGGGTTCGAAGAAACACTGGTCTGCGACGTGATAAGAGCAAATTTTAATCACCAAGGAGGTGGTTATCAGAGCGCAACCGCTTTGCTTGAAGCTGTTCTTGAAGAACAAAGGTCGGTGAATTTTATTGCAAATGGCCCGACGCTTGCAAATATATGATTGTGTAGTACCCAACATATTGCTTTGAATTGTATTGACTGACGTAATAGAGTTATTTTAAAAGTGTTTTTCGATAACACCTTTTCAACCGTGCTAAATGTCTGTATTATCTGATTGCAAAAGTCCAGTAATACAAGATGTTTGCTCAGAAAAATATTGTGCAGTTTGATCAGAAGGTAAACAATTTCGAAAACGTCATGAAAATAAAAAGTATCAAACGTTGTTTTTTTCAGGAAAACAATTCTAAAAACAGTGGAGGGATCAGCGATACTGACTTCGCAATTTTTTACGTAAAATGGATTGATCAAATCTTGGCCAAATGTGTGAACCGTTGACTTAAATTGGCTGCTATTGGTACACCGCTGATAACTTAATCTTACTTTTACCATAAAAAGTACTTATTTTTCTTCTGTCTTTTCTTTTGTAAGAAAACCACAATACAAGCGAAGATTTATATCTTATTTAAGAATTATGAAAAACGAAAAAACATTTGCTTTCAAATTTCGGTGTACCATTCGGCAATACAAATGATACATTTTTTGTTGTTCAGCGTCAACAAAAGCACGATACATTTTTGACATTAATCAGTTGAGGTTTCAGTCCTATTGTCTTTGGAAATTAAATATACTATTCCATAAAGTGAAACGTTTCACTTCTTACCTTTAAACTTCCTGATTTTTTCCTCACCTGTCTCATACCTTCAGATGCAGGCCTAGCCGAATTTGCGGGCATCTTTCAGTGTTCTACAGGTCTTCCAGCTTACTTCTCCTGCACTACGAATTTCAGGAGAATTATAAGAGACAATTAATGTAAAATAAATTTATAATCTTCTGTGCCAATTTTTCCAAGCTTTCTGTGCCCGCTAGCTCTCTTCTCTCTCATTTTCAATGACATACAAATTGTTTTATGCTCCAATATAACAACGTTTCTAATTACATCCAAAATTACACCACACTGAATCATTTGTATCCGTAGGCGTAAGAAGTATTTTTTCATGGGATCAACAGTGGATTGTTCCAGGTGGGGCCAAAAAGAATTTTTCCAGGGGCGGAAACAGTCATGAGATTTCATTTTGCACACTCAAAACTAACAGAAAGACTTTTTAATTTTTTCTTCTAAAAAGATAATAGGAAAATATCAAATTTCAAAATATAGAAGCTCAACACCCTTGCCCCCCAATTCCGACGCACATTGTGAAACCTAGATCTGCGTGAGCATGGTATGAAATACGTAAAGTGTTCCTGGATGGAAAGCACCCATGCACGCGAACAAGTGCAAGGAAACACGCATGCACACCTCAATGACCTGCAAGCATGCGGGGTACTCACACGCCCGCGTGCAATTTTTCCACTTATGTTACGCCATTATGACAGTCTGCGAATTTGCGAACTTTTCGCTTTGAATTGAAATGTATTCCTTTTTACAATGAAAATATTCATTAAAAATCTTTTCCAATACTTGCGCAGTTCACATCTCGATGAAAGAAAGGGCCAGTTCATTAAACGCAAATATTGTGGGAGTTTGAAAATTTGCCGTCTGTATTAAATATTTGTAATGAGTCGAACATACGCTTGTCATGTGCATATCACCACATAAATTACCAAATGCGCAACGAAACCACTTTTTCTTTTTACCAAAACGAGGACATTTTCAGCAACAAGTTCAAATGAAAATTACCAGAGAGTTTTGTCAATAAAAGTGGTATAATTGAAGAACGTTAGGCATCTTCTGCTTTTCAAGCAAATATTCCAATTCTGTTAATTCCTCAGTTCTTCATCACTTGATTCGTATACTCTGAATTACGTGAAACAATCTTAATTTTCAAACGTCCTACCTCAAACTTTTACAAACGATAGCTGCAAACACAGCTTGCATACTCAGTTGCACAAATCAACTCTGCCCTGAAACACTCTCCACAATTCGTATCAGTTTGCGCAAGAGCAGTTTAACTATGGTGCATCTAAGTACAATCTGTGATTGCTGGCAACTCCAAACTTTTCTTCATGACCATTGTCGGCAAGACTTTCCAACTGGAAGGTATCACCCGACTGGGAATCGAACTCAAGCTATCAGCTTCAGTGGTATGTGCTCAACCCACCGTCTCACCTCACCGACACACGTTTGCGATTATATTCAAAAAATCGTATGCTATTTATCCTTATCAAATTTGTGTTGCCATATACCGGGGAAACGTTGGGAAAAGTCAGTCGAACAGATCGACTTCACCCATTCAACCGCAAGGGCTGGTCTCTTCAGAGAAGGCTGGGTGGACAACCGCCTCACAGAGAAAGCTAACGGGTTGAGACCTGTACCAGTTACTGCAAATGCTATCGCCAACCGACTGGTTGAAAAGGGCAGATATAAAAATCCGAATCGTCGATATTACATCTCTGGGAGCAAAACGGTGGACCAACTCGCAGCTAACACGGATACTCACGTCAACCTATGCGAAGAAGTGAGCAACGCAGAGATGGCGCAAGCCATTCACAACATGAAGTTCAGTAAAGCACTTGGACCAGACAACATTCACCCATAGTTTATCAAGAACCTGGGACCTTCCGACTTGAAGTGGCTAGCAGCTTTCTTTTCCAGCTGCATGCGCCTCAACCTCTTCCTCCCGAAGATACGGAGAAAATCTAACATCATAGTAATCCTGAAACCTGCAAAAGAAGCTAAAGTGCCCAAGAGCTGCAGGCCGATTTCCTTGCTGTGTGACCCATTTAAAATCCTGGAACGAGTGATTGTCAGTCTCATCACGCCTTACCTTGAAAAACGCCGACCGGAGTTTCAGGGCTGGTTTTTGCACTGGAAGGTCACCCATCGATCAAGTACTCCAACTGTGTTCCACCACAGAGGACGGCTTCCACCTTATTGCACTTTTCAGTTTGACAGCTGCTTAAGACACGGTATGGCACCAAGGTCTGCGGCTGAAACTTCTTCGTACAATACCCGATAACATATGGTGACCTTCATAATGAAGACTCTAAACAACAGCAGATTTCTCCTCCGCACAAGCGACGGACAAGAACGTCGAGCACGACGCTTAAGGATTGGAGCCCCCTAGGGGTCAATTCTTGTTCTTTGTCTTTTCAACGTCTGTATAAGCGATTTCCCGACGATATTGTCCATCAAATTGGCGTACGTTGATAACTTAGCTCTCGCCTTAGCTGGGTCGGACTGGGCTAACGTCGAGAACGCCATGAACAAGGAATTGTCGGCATTCTACACCTACTACCTTCAAAATCGGCTTCATCTTAGCAAAGGAAAAACTGTGTATGCCTTGTACCATCTTAATACACGTGACGTGGGACGAGGACTAAAGAATGCAGTGGATGGAAAAAATATCTCATTTGAAACCAAACCCAACGTATCCTGGAGTGAAGCTTGACCACTCACTCACCGTCAAGCCATATCTTACATGTGTGCGGCAGAAAGTTTGACACACTGCGCCCTGACGGGCTGGTCGACACGGTTTGGGGTGCCTCCGTGAGCACGCTCAGGACCAGCAGTCTAACTCTTGTATACCCCACTGCTGAATACTGCTCCCCAGCATGGTGGAGAAGCAGGAATGCGAAGGAGGTTGATGTGGCTATAAATTCTGCTTTACGAACAATCACTCGATGCCTAAAACCAACACCGACGCAATACTTGCCAGTCCTTTCAGGCATTGCTACAGCTTCAGTCCGACGAAATGCCGCTGCTCTCCGACGCGCATTGAAGTACGCCCTGACGGAACATTTCAATAATAACAGTAAGACTGAAAGCAAGACCTCGCCTCCAATCGCGAAGGCCGTTTGCGCAATCGGCGATTGAACTGATGGAGTTTATTAAGTGACACGAATCGATCGCACGGTGGACTCAACACCAATGGCTCGAGGAGTGGAAGAAGTCGTGGTTCCCACATCATTCCTTTCCACCGCCCATAGTGGGAAACCCCGACCTTGGTCTCAGCCGCTCTGCGTGGTGTAAAATGAACCATCTCAGAAAGCGAGTCGGATGCTTCCGAGAATCATTGTACCGATGGAAGATGGCGTCGGATCCTTGGTGTCCAAGCGGTTCCGGAGAAGTAAACACTGCAGATCATACCATAAGCGGACGATGTGCCCCGTTCCGGATGCCTGTAGTGAATACAGATCTTGCTTCACCCCCACCGGCTCTGTGCGCCTGGTTAGAGGAAAATGGTCTTGCAATGTAATCATACGCACGACGACATGTTGCAATCGAGATGTTTTGATGTCGTGGAACCTTAAGATGTTTCAGGTTTTTGCAAATTTGACGATTAATTAAGGTTATAAATTTTTTTCGCTAACATTGCTTCCACGGCAATGAAATAGTGCATGGGTACATTACCTGGAAAACAACTCATAACATTTTGACATATAGCTTTTTAATTGAAGTTATTACTGTTAAATCACAATTTCATTTTCGGTCGCAATTTCATAATATAATCAAAATTTCATTTTTATAGACAGCATTTGTAAAAGTCGTCGTTTGAGTTTTCAGACATATTTTCTAACTCACAAATTGTGATATATTACAGTCAACGAGAAGCCCAAGAAGCTTCAGGTGAAAATGTGAATGAGAGCAGTGTTATCTCCAACATTTTCTCTCCTGAAGAGAACGTGGAAGAAGAGATATATGAAAGTAGCGACCCAGAGCCGCCTGTTGATGGAATCAGTTGTGGTCTGGCTTCTTCCAGTGCAGCTCTCGTCCGTGACATGGTAATTAACAGCTCTGTGAGTTGGTGAAATGTTTTTAAATTAAATTTTATTTTGACCTTTGTAAACAAAATACGCATTTTTTATGATAGATAAAAGCTAAGGTTAACAGGATTCTTCACATTGCTATTTCGATTTATGCTTTCATGAAAAACTGAAACTTTTCTTGCGCCTAACTGAAAGCTTAATACAGGTGGAGTTTTCGTAATACAAAATTACGTTTTTGCTAACTTGGGTTTGTTTCCAAATTCGTCGCTTTAGAAAATGGTTTAAGTACTCCGGCCATATAAGAACAAACAAAAAGCGAAAATTGCATAAGATAAGAATCGGATGTGCAGTATATGAACTAGCTTGTCTCAAAATAGACTGGAGAATGTGGAGATAGTGGTGGTCATTCTTTGACTGAAAAAAACGAGTTGTTTTAAACCATGGCGCTTATGGAAAATGTCGGACGAGGAGCCAATGGTTAGTAATACTGCAATGTGAACATCTTTGAAACCTGACCGTTATTGGTTTAGCGGATTTGGTGCAAAATGTTGAAGTTTCCCTCTTGTGATAAAACTCACTACACTGACTGGTTTTTAAGAAAGCGTGCGGTTGTGGATTTACATGTTGTGATGGTAATAATAGATTCTTCTTGATAATACTAAATTCCTCAGTCAATACTGTAGTGTACGTGCCACTCATACATTGTATAAGTTACCGTGAACGCTAGTGTTCACGCTGACAGTATTGTGATGCTGTTGCACAAATTGTTTTGTTGCTAACATTTTTGAGTGACGTGTTTCACGATTGCTTCGAGATCTGATATCAACCGTTTTGCATGATGCTCAATGGGATGTCTAGTAGAGCAATCAGAAATAATATTTGGCAATTCAATTTTATTTTGAATTTTTGGCTCAAGCTGAACATCGCTTCACATTTTTGGTAATAGGATGGTCAACTACGTCATTACAGAAAATCTGTAGGCACCTCTATGGTTTTTAACCTGGTTTAAACATACACGACAACAAGCATCAACAAACGCTGCTTTATCAATTCAATGAGAACGCTGTTCAAACTACTACCTATAACGTTTTCATTCCNAGTAAAACAACTATTTACAACAAACNACGTGTGAAAGTGGTTTTGATANACTTCTCGNTAGTGCGGTCGTTTCACGTACAGTCTATAAAATCAAAAACTGTTGGGCAGCTTATGTGTTCTATAAAATTCTAAATTCTTATCAAACGGCGTGGCAAAANNGTTATAATTTAATTTTGTACTCTGTCATCTNAAAAGTCTGCATTGTTTCATGGAATGCGGCCAGTAGTATCGTTTTGCGATCATTANAGGTGNTGCACAATAACATACTACGAACTATTATATCTAGCAATTCTAGATATCACATTATGCCTTTGTATGAATCTCTCAATCTTCTCAACTTCACAATCTATATCGATTTGAATTAGCTTAACTGATCTACAAAGTTCACCATGGATTTTTGCCAACATCGTTTAGACCTCTCTCAGAATAACGATTGATGTTTTTTGTCATATATATGAGATATGCAACAAATCGAAACCATTTTATGGAACGCGTTTCTGCAAACGCAAGTAAAAGTACAATTTCGCACCGAGGAGCTACTCTGTAGTAGAACAACATTTCAAAGATAAATCTCCCGATTTCGTTAGCAAACAAATGCAGAGAATTGTTGTAATTGCAATATGAATCTATGGCTGAAGAATTTGCTCTCTGATTAATCCTGTTTAATTTTTAGAAAATGTATATTGACTTCAACTGTCTTATCGCTTACGATTTGTTGGCACGTGTTTACGTGTGTTTGCGTACTTTTGGAACGTGGCGCTTGGCATAATGCTTAAAGGCAACTGAAATACTTACCCGGTTCTCATATCAGGTTTGATTCAGTGTTTTATGTCTCTTTGTTTTTACTTTTTTGTTACATTANCTATTACTAAATTGTTTAATTCTCNTAGAGCAGGGGTTCTCAAACGTTTGGTGTCATGGAACCCATGAAGAGATTGACCATAATTTACGGAGCCCCACAATAAATTTCATTAATGCCGTTATTGCTTCTTTGGACAGTTGCAAAATCAGCCAAGTCAGTATTTTAATAAGTAAACGAATAGCTCGCGGAGCCCTGGGGCTCCGTACGGAGCACTTTGAGAACTTGTGTCCGAGAGCACCTCGACCTGATAACCGCAAAGGTCTCGGTGCCCCGACTGCAAATCCACTTTGTTTAGCCATAACAGCAGTTATACACGTACAATGTGGACAGACGTCGTGACCAGGGTTGATAAAAATCATGATTTTTTCAAACAAATAAAAAAATTAGAGTGTTATTATCCAAATCTGATTTTTCTGATTAAAATCAGATTTTTTATTTTTATGATTTTTTGATTTAATGTTGAGAGTGTGGCCAGCTAACGCTTGTAGTTTTTAATTTTAAAGAGTTTGTTTTGATATAACTATTGCTTGGGCTTTGTTTCTTCTGGCATAGCAACTAAAATTCATGTGCACTTTCATTCAAACTTACTTTGCTCTCATACATCACACTTAAAGCAAATCAGTTCATAACGCCAGTACCGGTGTATAAAACGAAAGATTTATGTTCATCAACTTTGGTAACACTTATGGGATGTTGATGTTAAGAAGCTTGTACAAAAATACAAGCTTGCCAGTCTTTTTGGTGTGAAGTCTATTGTTAAAATTCAATATTGCAACGCAGCTTTCACTAGTTCAGCTTCTGCAAAAGTATAACTTACATGCATAAACTAGTAAAAACATACAATATATGTGTTATTATGAATCTGAATCAAATATATGTTCTGAAAATACTATTTCTACAGTCAACAGCCTACATATTTGTTGGAATTTAGATACCTATTACTTTATTCCAGGCATGTAGACATTGGGGCATTCAGGGCAGTGTCATTAAATTTTCCGTGCCCACAAATTTTGTTGTGCCCAGAAAAGTTTGTTTAAAGCATATATACACCGTAATAGAAACAATTCTTTCCCCCCTAACAGTTTATTTTGCTCTCCAAACATGAAAACCTGACTATAGGCTTGCTTTATGCCAGCATACACTTCCAAACTTGTGGCATTCTTACAGTTCTGACTTCTGAGTCTGCAAATGTTATTGATTTCAGTCCACATATCATTTTTGCAGTTAGTTGACACAAAATCTGTAACTTCACAGTTGCTATGATTGATAAAACTTAAATTACTTTTATAACTTGTGTTGTCATAAGAAGACTCTGCCTTCTTTAATAATAAGTGGAAACCGATTAGAATACCAATAAAATGTGTCATACAAATCACAGCCAACTTCAAAACAGTATATGATATTTTACTTGACTTTTTTTGTTTTTAGCACTGATTTAAATGAAATGATTTAAATCAATCAACCCTGACTAGAAACAGCTGAACTTTCATTCGAACGTTTTGTGCTAATGCAATATCCCTTGGTGCCAATAAGTTCATAACACCAGTACTGGTAGACGAAATGAAATATTTATTGAAATGCCAATACTGAAACTGCCAGTTTAGCAATTTCCTTGACACTCATGGCATACATGCATAAAATTTTAAAAACCTATGATAATAACAATATACCTGTTCCATGAATCAAAAATATGTTCTAAAGCTGTGTTTACAGTCAACAGCCTTCATATTTGATGGAATTTAAATGCAACTTTCACTTTATGCCAGTCTACACTTTCAAACTTGCGACTTTCTAACAGTTATTATTTCTGAATCAGCAAGAAATAGTAATTTTAGTCCACATGTCTTTTTGCAGTTTGATCACATAGAATCTGCGACCTCACAGTTGCTGTGATTGATAAATCTTCAAGTGGTTTTAGCTTGTGTCGTCATAAGAAGTACTCTTTGCCTTCTACACTAATACTGTATAGGCCAGTGGTTCTCAAGTTTTTTCGTATTTCCCCCTTACAAACTGT
>JGI24159J19872_10008043_pt1 | contig 13787 bp, 6 predicted proteins | sample Ectturendosymbi4_FD_19872 | JGI IMG/M metagenome (IMG submission 19872) | reverse complement strand
AAAAAAAGTTGCAAAAGTTGCAAAAACTTGCCCTAATCATCAGCTAAGATTAGATGATCCACAACGATATTTCCCACAGTGCATCCCTAACTGAGTCCTTAGAAGTAAAAAAATACACATGTCACTCATGTTTTGGCGTGAAGCCAAACTGGTTGTCTGTTGTGGCCAAAAGTGGTGAGATGCAAGACAAAATTTAATGTTCAAATAACTTGTTGGAGATAATAGTTGCAAGGGAAACAGGTCTGTAGTTCCCAGCAGCACTTATGTCCTAATTCTTGTTTTTACAAATGACAAAATCGATAACAAGAAAAAATTGATAATTAGATAATATTTAATTAGGGGATTTATTAGTTAATTTGGTATTTCTAGGTCATAACTTTTGAACCAGAAGCCCTAGAAAGCCAATCAAAGGCTCAAAAGACTTGGATTATAGCCTAGTTTTCAATATTAACTTGAGTCAAATAATTTAATCTAGCGGTTCACACTCAGGGCCAGGTAACCTGAGCCAAAATGGCTTAAAATCTATTCCACTTATGACATCACCTACAAAAACCTGAAAATCAAAACTTTCCAATGTTTTTTTCAATGCATTCCAGAAAACTTACCGCATCTTTTGAACATTTGAACAGCTCTTTAGTGCAATTGGCAAGCAAGTTACGGAGTTAAAATGATGGAAAGTTATAGTAAAATAGTGGCTCACGTGGGCCTCAAGTCCTACAGAGCCAGAATTTTAGCTCACACATGTTTGGCCATAACGCACTAACCAATAAAGATAGAGAGCTGTTGAAATCTTCTACAATGTTGAAAGTCATCTAGTTTTGGCTTTTTAAGAATGGGAATTTTCGAGTTTAAACTTTTTGGAGGGTGACAGCACCAGTGGGAAAGGTAAAAGGGTTTTTGATGACATGATCAGGGCTCAAGAAAAAATTCACAACACAATTTACTTGTGTTTTTTTTTGAAAAAACAAATATAAATCTCTGTCCTTACAGCCCTTGGTTACCCATATAATGCAGTGGCTGGCAGGCAAGCTATGGCCTAAAAACAACAAATTAACACATTCAGTGTCGGGTTCTTTTTACCTTTAAAACCTGGCAGAAGTTTCAGATATTTCCTATAAACAAAGTGAAGTACAAAAATGTTTTTTTTGCAAGCACAACCTTACCATCATTTTTTGTTGGTACTATTCATTGCGCACCAAAAACACTTTTACGTGTGAAAGTAGTCTACATACATTGCAGTTGTACATGTAGTTTTTTACTGTTTTTCTAGGCCTTCTGCACTTAGTAAAATTTTTTTGCAGCAATTAAAATTCTTGTGATACTGTTTGTACTTAGTTTTAGCATGACAGATTTGGAGTAAGAATCACATATGGCCAAGTATTTTGTTTGTTACAACACATAATTGACTCTTATGAACTATCTGGGATGATTTTATTTTCTGTTCTTATCAGCCTGTGGCTTCTTACTGGTAAGTTATTATATTCATAATGCTGAAATTTTTTGGCATGAGTTTTGTTTTGTGCTTGGTTGTTAGTTGTCATAGGTGTTAAAAATTGTTGCTTTTTTGTTTCAGAATTTGTGGACAGTACGGTTTGCTTGTGCAACATTAGAATTTAATCAATACCTCTGTCCTATCCTGTGGGGGTAGAACTTTTGAAAGCAGTGTTGCAAAGCAATGCTGCTCATCCTGTAGTGATGCAGCAGTTAGTATGGTAGTGTTAAGCAATTGTAAACCCTAATGAACAGCAAAATGGCTCAACAATGTCAAAAGGAAATAATGTACTTCAGTCATTTGCCTGTAGGTTTAAGCATTTATGACTCATAAGCTATCACCTGCAAAGTTACCCCTTATATGGATTTTTAATGCATATGGTTTTGCAAGGGTTTTTGTTGTACTGTTTCATGGAAAACATAGCGATCTGATCAGTGAACACTAATTTTGAGGCAAAGATGTAGTTTAGATTAGAGCTCGACCAATAGGCATTTATGGACCACTACTGATGCTTTTCAATTTTTGTTGGTGATAACTGATGCTGATAACACTACATCTGCATTACTCAAACCATAGTTGGAAGACATTACAGTGCATTTCTTCTGCAGTATGTAGGCCAAATAAACAAACAGAATAATAATACAACTTGCAAATGAAAGATTAAATTTCAGGATCCCTATTAAATCTTGAAAAATATGGAAAAAAGTTAAGTCATTTTCCAGCTTGGAAAAGTCTGGAAAACTTTTTTGGTCTGTTAGTATGAGAAAAAACAATTTTCCAGAGTTGATCTTTTGACATGCATTTTAATAACCTTTTATTCTAATATGTTTGATAAGATTCGTTATTTTGCTTTTATCGTGTTAACTATTATAGTGCCTGTATTCAACCTGGGTACGTAATTCAGAAAATTTAACTCTAGAAAAAGTCCAAGTCTGGAAAGGTCTAGAAATTGTTTGGAAATTTATATTCAAAATTATGTAGAAACCTGAAGGTGACTGCACAGAAACCTGCGAACAAATGATGCATCATAGAGCAGTTTATTTAGACAGTTGTGCAACAGTCTGTGTATTATGCACTACTTGATGTATTTTGAGGGCTGTGCTCCATAAGGAACAGAGAATCAGCATTAATCAATCACAGATGAAGTAGCAACTTGGGTTTGGAAATACTCCGTGCAGAACAATATTGTAGTGGGTTTTTATGAGCAAATATTACTGATGTATATCGGTGGAATTTTGCTGATATGATACATGGGCAACATTGCCATATCAGCATACTCATGCATCAGTGAAGATCTAGTTCAGATGTCTGGCTGTTTTTGTGGTGCTCTGATAACAAAACTTCTTTACCATTTTTCTATTGATTGTTGCTACACAGCACACAGCATTCCAAGCTTGACAGTGCCCCACAAGTTGCAGAAATACATATTGCTTGCTTGTATGTGTAATGGCTGAACTTTTACAAGTTTGAATGCAGTGATGTTTCTGCATGCTTTTCCGGTGTTCTGTACTTAAAAATATTAATATTCTGCATCATGCAAATTTTAATGATTGTGATCCTGTTGTTATTATAATGTAACTACTGCAGTGATAAAATATTCACAAGTTATGTGTTATGCATTTCTGATTTGTCTTGGTCCGTTTTTTTCCATGCTAATTTCTTTGTTCATTTTGTTTTTAAGGTCATTCTGAATGCTACCCATTTTCAGTTGGAGGATATGAAAACAGATATGATGGTATATGGGACTTACAAAATGTGTTATAATAATTTTTGCTTATTTTATTTTCAACCATTTCCAGGAGTTAACCTGTCTTTTGCTGCTTACACCAAACATATGTTTTGTCATTCTATAAGAGTGTAACAAAGTGGGTCAACCCATAGTCTTCGATTTAAAAAATTTTTAGATATCCTTTATTACACAAAATTCTATGCATAATGCCAAAAACATTTTGAAATCAGATGTGTGGTTCAGAATTCATGAGGGGATTAATTTTAGAATCCACTAGATGGTAGCATGGATAACAGAAAACAGCTGTTTGATGATCTACTGATGTTAAAGAGATGATCAAACATTCAATTCAACTATTTTCAAGGTCAAGGATTTCAAAAATGCAAGTTGTTTTAACATATCATCAAAATAAACGTTCTGGCAGCTTTCTGAAAAATTTAGTGTCAGCTAAAAGCTGTCTGAAAACCTGTGTGGGCAACAACTTTTTTGCATAAGTTTTTTCAAAAGTGGTTCTCAGAGGGTTCATCTATCATAAGGGTCTCATAACTTTCTTGTCAGGGCCACATAAACAACTACACAATAGTTCGAGGGTTTGACATTTTACGTAATGTGAATTTTTCTAAAAATGTTACATTCTACCTAATCAACAAATTTTTTATAAATATGTATCTTGTTTTTACATGATTGACAAACTGTCTTTGTAGCCTGATGAAATACAGTAAACCTCCGCTAATCCAGATCTGATTTGAACAACAATTTTATCCAGTTTAGATGAAGATCCAGATTAACAAAAGATGGCTGTTTCTTGCCTGACGTTGTCTAAGTACTGAGATATCGATGAAAATCACTTAATTGAACACATTCACAACCCAATAGCAGATTTTCGCAGAAGCAAAACAAATTTATTGATGTATATACAATGGCACATCAGACTAGTAACTGCCATGTCCAGGCGGTTATGAACAATCTTAAGTTCATAATTTGAGATAACGTAGCTATGAAAAAATCTGGAATTTTGGTCTGGTGCAGAGATTTCTGTGACTGGTCCATAAGCAGTCCCTCTATATGGAAGGTAATGCCCTCTAGACGAACAACTTACCTAGTATAATACACTCAGGGATAAAGCTCTACATACACACACACTCAACCAAAACCGTCGTCAGAAAGTCTTCAACAGAGGGGCTTGACATTATGAAAATTGACAAAACTTCACTAATTCATGGTGTTTCAAATTTCAATTTGGGAGGACTTGGAGCATTGTTTGAGGTGGCTTAGCCCACCAAAACCTCCCTGTTGTGACACAACTGCATTCAACACTGATCAATATTTTGAAATCGTGGTACGGCAGTATGCCTTGAGTATGATGTTCAACGTACTATGCTATGCCCATGTGTGATGTAATAATCATCTCTCGAGTAATCACATGTTGCGCTCATTAGCGGCTGATGTTATAATTCTATACGCTTGTTGTTGATCATGAGCATATTTGTGTTGCATCTGAAAGCTGCCAAATACTTTCTAGAGACCAGTCAGTACACTTAAGTACACACCAGCGTGAAAGTGCAGAAAAATCCGCATTACAAGATGTGAAAAGAGCAGATTTTATCTGGTATTGGTGAAGTTCCACTGAAGATTTTTATAAAGAAAAACTTTGGAGCATAAAATTGGGATATACTTAACAGTTTCATCAACACTTAAAAAGCCTTCAAAAACTGTACATGTTTTATTTTGAGATGTTTCGGATTATTCATAATCCATCTTCAGTCAAAAAATAAAGCAAAGCTTGGCAATCCTAGAAATTAAAAACCAAAAGACTCTGTGATGCAAGAAATAACAGTGTGATGCAAAAGACGTCAAAAGCACAACCAAGACTGCCAACCCTGTCAACATTGCTAAAAGTAAAAGCAGGACCAACAGCTATGGAGAAAGTGCTAAAACAGAACCAACATAAGGTCGTAATCCACGAAAACAAGCCATGACCAGCAGCAAGAGGCCATTCACAGAACACTGCAAGCGAAGGATGCAAAAATTTTACAAGTAAGTGCTACAACCAGCACGATATATGTCTACTTCAACACCAACAACAATGCACGAAACATGTATCAACATAAGAACTGAGCATCAGCCAAATATTTGACATAACAATCTATGCATTGAAAAGGTATGATGGGGTGGAAAATTGTCTACATTAATCTCGGGTTGCTGTTCTTGTATCAGAAGTGTCTCTTCAACCCTTTTAAGTCCCACCAAAATTCTGGTGCAGGGCTTGCAACACTATAACTCGCCAGCTGATTGGGCTAGAAAGCTGGTCAAACCATCTACGGAATCAGCAAATCTGCTAGTTGAGATTGAAAAAAAAATTTTTTCGTTTTGGGATTGTGGTTCTCTGGGGGAGGACGTCACAAGTGGGGGTGTTATTTTCATTTTTTTGGCCTAGTTTAGGCCTAGTTTACGTGGCCCTGGATGCCAATCCAATGAGCCAATTGTTTCGCTCAAGTTTTTTTTGAAACTAGGCTATTATCTGAGTCTTTAAAGCCCTTGATTGGCTTTCTAGCATATCTGGATACAAAATTATGCCATAAAAACCAAAAGGTGGTCAACATTTCTACCCCTACAAAAGGAAACCAGGGTTGAATAACACCCAGTTTGGATATGGCCATAACTCGCTGCAAGAATAGGCTAGAGAGCTGTTCAAGCCCTCTAAAGACTCGTGCAGACTTGTAGTTTAGACTGCAAAAAATTTTTTAGTTTGAGATCTCGGGTTTTTTGTTGATGTTTACACAATGAGAGGATGTTTCTGCATATTTGTTTACATTTGGATGATGATGTCATATCCTGGGAGTCGAACAATCCTTCATATTTTGTGGCTCAGAAGTTTTTTTTTGGATTCTAGGCTACAATACGAGTCTTTAGAGGGTTTGATGGACTTTCTAGCATTTCTGTTTCAAAAGTTATGGCAAAACAAGCAAAAAATAAATAGGGGAATTCCCACTAATTCCCTAGGGAATCCTTACAAGATTAGGGGTCTTTCGGCCATAACTTGGGGACCAGTAATGCTAGGAAGTCAGTTTAGGCCTCTAAAGCTTCATATTCCAGCCTAGAATCCAACCAAACTTTNAGCCACTATTTCGGCTCATTTTTCGGGTGATAAAAGAATAATCAAAAATANTGAAACCTCCCCTTTTTCTAATGACACCCATCGAAAACTCTAAACCCAAACCTTAANAGTTTTTTTGTTTTCAGTGCAAACTACAAGACTTCACGAGTCTTTTCTCGAGGGCTCGAATAGCTCTCGAGCATATTCTTGCGGCAGTTCTCTTTAGCAAAAATGTCGTCAGTGGGAGACTCATGCTTTTTCTGCAGTGTTGTGCACCACGGGGTTTTTGGGCCATAACTTTGGTTCTAGACATGCTAGAAGGTCAATCAAGGGCTCTATAGATGCGGATGATGATCTAGTTTCCAAAAAAAATTTGAGCCACAAAAATGGCTCATTGGATTAGCACCCAGGGCCAGTTAAAGTGGGTCAGAAATTCAAAAACATGCCTTCTTTGTGACGTCACCAAGAGAAAACCCCATACCTAAATCAAATAATTTTTTTAAATTGAAGCTAGAAGACTTGCTGAATCCGTGGATGGTTTGAACAGCTCTGTAGCTGTAGTAGCTGGCGAGTTACAGCTTTTAAAGTGTTTAAAATCTGCGCCAAAATTTTGGAGGACGCTGGACTTAAGGGTTTAATAATTCGCGGTAGTTAAAAGCAGAAGCCAAGATTTCAGGATTTTTAAAGTCCATGAAATGACCTGGACATGTGTAGAAATGTTTGACTACATCGGTAGTTTGGTGGTTCAATTTCAAAGGATTATGTTCATCCAGGCGATATTTCAAATTTATTTTGAGTTTGTCCAATGTAAGACTGACCTCCTTGTACTTAAAATGATCTCCAATCGTATGAGCTTTATGAATGAGAGACAGATGAGCAAGTTCTTTCAGATATTTTATAAAAAGTTTCGCAATTCTTTTTCTAGTTGTAGAGATGTTTCGATTCCGCAGTTTATAATTTTTGCAGTGCCCACTGCAGCCATTAGAAAAATATTCAATACATGTTAAATGTAAATTAATATAGCTTGTCAAAATTTCCTGAAAAGCATATTATACAAAAATTGTGTCATGGTTCAAATCATCTGAAATGAAGCATAATAAAAGACATTGCAAATGTATTCATTTAAATCTTTAACACATCACAATAGGGTGCAGAGTGCACTGCTCATTATTCCAGCGATGCCTTAGACGTCATCCTAAATTACAAAAGAGCAATTTTTTGTAAAATATGCTAAAAAATTTGTTGTGTTTGCTGGAAGGTTATTTTTTCTGAATTTGAGACATCAAAAAATTACCCAAAAGATTGAATTACCCAAATTTTGGTTATTTTACTGAACTTGAACCAGAATCCTTAGAAAATTGACCGAAACCTCATAAGACTTGGATTTTCACCTAGTTTCCAGTAAAAACTTGATCGAAACACTTCCCTGCTGTGGTTGAGGCTCAGGTCCTGATAACCTTGGCCCAAACCCCTAAACCTACCCTTATAACATCACCCACAAAATATCGGAAAACCAAAACTCAAAAAATTTATTTCATTGCAAACTAGAAGACTTGCCAAGTCTTTGAGGGTTGAACAGCTCCCTAGCACAATTGACTGGCAAGTTATAGAGTTGCAAAGTGTCATGAAAATAGCATCTCCATGTGTGATTTCAAAATATGAGTAATTGAGTATCTCGTACACTGGTAGCAAACATGTTAATTGTCCAGGAATCTGGTTTGAGCATTAAAATCTTCAATGTTTCAGCATGGTTTTTAAATTATCACAACATTTTTAAATCAGTCATGAATTTATCCAAACCATTAGCTTTTTTTCTGAATGCTGTTTCTGGATTATTTGAATTNATGTATGTATCCAGAAGATCTGTGCTAGCACAAACAGAAAAGGTTTCATTTAGATTTTTTGCTATAGCGAGTATTTTCCTTTTTACTAAAGCTGGTCTTTGCGCATTGATTTGCTGTGAAATGCAATGGGAGCCCAAATTTCTATAAAGTTAAATCCAATGCTTCTTTTTATTGATCTTTTTCTTGTTGTTTCTAATCTGTTCTTGTGTAATCTTCTGATTCTGATGAATTGGATCTGCTGATTGGCATGTAAGGAGCCCAACTTTCAGTAACCTTTTTCTAACAAATGATGCACAGTTTTTCGGCAGGAATAACACCAGGAACTTTGGTTTTCTGAAGCCTTGCAGTTTTTCAGATAAATTTTATGCAGCATCACTTTTATCTGTTTACCTTGTTTCTGGCCATGAGTAGTGAATACCAAATATGTTGTTGCACACCTGACCACATATACATGGATACTGGTGGAGATAATAAGCACAATGGTGCAAGCAAATAGTTGCCATAGAGGACTCTTCAGTAGAAACTTCTTAGCCAGACCTCCACAACACCAGTTATGTTTGGATTTTGTCAAGTTAGTCAGTGTTTCAAGACCCTGCTTATGACAATACCACTTTATATGGCACTGATTTCATGTTTTCTTACCAAACAATTCATCTAATTCATAAATCACTCTAGTCAAATACAGTTTTTAAAAATCACAAGGTAATAATTTTGCTAAGAAACTGGAAAAAAAGTATTGCAAGTCAATAANACCTAACATCATAGCTGGCACAAACTTTATTTCACTCTGTTTTTGTTTAATCTAGATCAACCAGATGTTGATAAGCATCATTGTGATATCTCACTAACCATTGTGGGTCATTGAGAAACTCCATCCAAAATTATAAGTGTCAAGCAAGCAAAAGCTCTTGACGATATGTGCCAGGACTTTGTTATGTATGACACTTGTTCTTTAAGCTTTATGTTGTACCAAACAGCAAGTGCATTCTTTTTTAGTTTCTTAATCCCTCTGATGACTTTCTTTGCAGCAGTGTTCAGTTGAATTGTTTTCTTTTATTCAAATTTTTATAAACACTTCAACCTGGAGGGTACTTGTAAAAATGTTTCACATTAAAATTCTGTGTTGTTATAAGGAGATATTGTTTTTTTAACATTTTCTGCTTAACACTTTCGTCACTGGGTTGTTTTGGCGAGAAATTCAAATCCCACAAGTTGATACTACTAGACGTTTTCTACCTGTAGGCCAAAGCGGTAAACATGGTAAATCTTATGTTGCCTTTACACTAATCAATTGCCAACATATCAAATCATTTCCAAAACAATTTAGGTTACATACCACTACAGTAAGACTGGGCCTACCAGAGCCATTATTTTGGAAAAAGTTTCACTTCACTGGTTGAAGCATCTTTTGTGAGACCAGATAGATAGATTTATTTGGTGGTACTTTTGTGCTGCAAAAACTTCTCGATAAGTACAACCAGAATTTATTCGTACACAGTGTCTGCACATGGTAGTGTAGTCTAGACCAGTAGTTCCCAAACTGGGGTAAATTATCCTGGGGGTAATATGCAAAGAATAATTCTTTGGGGAATAATGCAAAACCAAAACCACAATGTTTTGGATTATGATCGATCACTACAAAAGAAAATTTTGACCTAAAATGAAAGAAGTGGCTGCCACCAGTAGAACCTCTTACTAATAAGCTGTAACGGCTTTTGTTTTTGGTTTGTGATGCTGCAGTACGTTCTGATGAATGTACTAAACTTCAAGAAACCCATTGCAACTAATTTGTCAGTGGTTGCGTTGTAATAGACTTACTGAAAAGTAACATTAAATAAACTTACTGAAAAGTAATGAGAACAATATAGACAAAAGCATACTAGTTGCGTTCTGTTTGACAAAATTTGAGGATAATATAACATAATCGCTACTTTGATTTGGGTAATGGCTCAAACAAGTTTGGGAACCACTGGTCTAGACAATAAGCTTCCAGCATTGTGATGTTTTTGTTTCCACTACAATGGCCGACGTGTGCTCCATGGTTAATCTTGTCTGCTTGTTTATGAAAACGCACCTGCTAGCGTTGCTGAAAGATCTCTTTTCACTTGCTTTGTTGTGCTTTCTTGCGCAAGTTGTCTGGACGCATGAGGAGTATAACAGCATTTTGTCGACAGCTATTGATGCCAATTTTTATTGGCCCGTGCTGGCCGATGCTGATATCATTAAAACCCAAATATAAACTGATATATTGGCCTATCTCTAATTGAATATATGTAGCATAATTCAAGCTAGGAAGATAGACGTTGACTTTAGGGGTGCAAGCAAGAGGACAATGTATGGAAATTTACTCATGATGATTTTTGTAACTTTCTATACTTTAGTTCCTGTATTGTTTTTTGAAGGTGATTGTTGGCAATTTTTTCAGAGTGAAATCCATTTGCTGCCGGATTCTTGGGCTCTTAACACTTTGAGAGCCGGTGTACGATATATTCGTACCTAGATTTCGACCTAAAAACAGCAGTTTTTGGTTGCCTTACCAACGCCATAGCTCCTCTGTTGATTGTGGTAGAGAGCTGTTCAAGGGCTCAAATGGATCGGCCCGTCTTCTAGTCTGCACTCGAAAAAAAACTTTTGGTTGGGGGTTGTGGATTTTTTGTGACTGACGTCATAAGTGAAGTAGCTTGGGGTCACTTTGTCTCATGTTGCCTGGCCTAGGGCCCAACCGCTTGGCCAAAGTGTTTCGCTGAAGTTTTTATTGGAAACTAGCTCGAGTCCGAGTCTTTTGAGCCTTTGATCAACTTTCTAACGTTTCTGGGTTAAAAGTTATGATCTAAAATAAACAAATTAATTAGTTATCTAATTAGTCAAATGTTTTTACTACTTTAGATCATAACTTTTGAACCTGAAACCCAGCAGGTCATCCAAAGTATCAAAAGACTCAGATTGTAGCCTAGTTTCCAAAAAAACTTCAGTGAAATCCCACCATCCAACGGTTGGCGCCCAGGGCCAGGTAAAGTGGGCCAAGGTGGCCAAAAAGTCCTCTACTTATGATGTCACTCACAAAAAATCTGTACTCCCCAACCAAAAATTTTTTTTCGAGTGCAGACTAGAAGACTTTCCGCGTCTTTTGACACTTCGACCAGGTCCGTAGCACTTACCGGACTGGAGAAATTCCCATGCAAAGCCACGTGCGTTTCGGTGTTTTTTTTTTCAGAAATCCCTAAAAGCGGCCGGATGCCAAAGTGTCAAGCTAACACTGGCATTAAACATTATCAACATGCCTATAAGTACTTACATAAATGTTTGCAATACCTTCTTTCCTGTTTTCCTAGCAGTTGACAGCATATCAAAGCATTTTCATTGCATACAATCAGTCACTGCTGCAGGGTCCCATTCTTGTCTAGGTGGACCACCTTAAAAGAATCATGCCTCTGAATCATAGAGAGCTTGGAATCTCATTCTAAAGCCTAATATTACTCAAACTCAATCTAGGACCATATTTTTAGACTGTTTCCAGGTGAAAAACATTAGAAGGGCCCCAAAACACGATTTTCGGCATAAACGTAAATTTGTTTGCCGAGAACTGCTGCATAGATTCCTCCCTACGGAGATTCATGTACAGCGAGCAGGGAAGTGTTGATAAGACTTCAAAAACTCATTGTAATACCTGCAACCTTTATAAAGGATTGATTTAATTACAAAACTTGTGCTAATGCAGTAACCCCCAAAGCAGAAAAAGGAGAAAAATGTAATTCTTACTTTACTAAAAAAAATTAAACACTGTAATTTCTTTGTGTGATAGATGAACCTTCTGAGTAAATTTTAGAAAAATGCAAAAAGATTTGCCCACACAAGTTTTGGATTGATCAATTGGTTTATTGTTTCGTATGATTCAGCTAATAAACAGAAGCAGTACAAAAGCCATCGCACAATAAGTAAACCAACTGTCAGTGAACATTAGAGCAAATGAAAATACGATGGCATAATAGCTGATCAATGTAAACAAAGAGTGGCACTGTGTCATATAGGATTAGTGAAGGACCATGGCTGTCATCTACCCAACATTAAATTTTTCAAAAGGCTGCTATAATTTTTTTTGATGATGATAGGTTGTAATAACATGCATTTTTGAAATCCTTGACCTTGAAAATGGTGGAATTCAGTGTTTCATCTCTATAACAATAGCTTATCACAAAAGAGTAGTTTTTTGGTATCACTGCTGGTACCTAGTGGTTTCTAACACTAAACCCCTCATAACTAGAGAACCACACATCTGATTTCAAAAATTTGTTTTGCATTGAGCTTAGGATGTTGTGTAGAATAACATCTAAAAATTGTAAAAATCCAAAAACATTGGATGAAATGATTCAAAATAGAGTAGTCCCCTCTTGCTAAGCCCACCTGCTTATTAAACCCAAAAGTGTCTGCTCCAGAATTACAGTACTCCATTTATGCCTGTAATAAAAAGCAAACCCGCTTATAAACCCAAAACCTCACTTAATAGAGCCTAATTTTTGAAAACATTTGCTTAAATTTGGTTGAAAAAAACATTACAACTCACTGTTCTTTGTCTTGCTTTAGATGGTTTTGCACTTTACTATACTGCCGACTTGGTTCTTAATTGAACTGTTTGTCACAGATCATTCTTTAAAGTGCCATAATTGATAGGCAAGACAACTGTTGCTCTGTAGAATTTATTTTCAAACTGGTGAAGAGACATGCAGATGAAATGCATTTTGTTTTACTGTAATAAACAAAGAAAATTGCTTGTTACCTGTAACTGTTGGACAGCATCCATGTTAATAGATGTAGCAACTTTTGATTCATTATTTATATAATAGAAAGGTGTGAGTGTGGTGCTGCTATTGACCTGCTGCTACTATAGCGCCAGCGCTCATTACAAATTAGCAACATGGTTCAGAATAAGATGAGTATTGCAAATCCCTTGTGACACCCTGGACAGGGTCCAGGGCAGTACAGTACTACAGTAATACTTTCTTTTGCTGAAACATAGTCCACTGATGAGTGATGACGCATGTGCAGTTGGCATTGCCAGTAAGTCCAAGCATCAGGGAATGCAAGTATATTCAGTAAACAGTCTATGTCAATGTCAACTCTTCCAAGTTTTGTGGAATTAAATTTTTTCATGATTTATAACTGATTAGTAATTGTCTTTTGCACCATGTGCTTTTCACACGTCATGTTTCATTTAGAAAAAATTAAAATATGATAGCTTGTGTAAGACTACCTTTGTTTTTAATTCTGGTTCTTAAAAAATGCAAGTGTTGTTCACACAAATATATTTGTTTTAGAGAATTCTGGATGTTCTTTAAACTTCATTGGACAACTGGAAAATACAATTACAGGTATACTTGCGATTTAGTGCATGTGTGTTTGTCATCTTTTCATTTTTATCCTGCCAAATCAGATACCTGCTTCTTAATGCATCCAACGCAATCTTTACCTATAAAAAGTAAAATATAGCTAATATCCCTAATAAATCCAATACAACATGATCACTTATGTCATTAATATCACAAATGTGGGATAGCAACCATATTTACTCGATTGTAAGCGAAATGGCGTTAAAAATTTTATATAAGCCGTACTTTAACATAGGTTACC
>JGI24159J19872_10008042_pt1 | contig 13787 bp, 8 predicted proteins | sample Ectturendosymbi4_FD_19872 | JGI IMG/M metagenome (IMG submission 19872) | reverse complement strand
ATGCGTAATTTTACGTGAAATCGATTTCCTATTAAAAATTTGCTGATAGATTCCTTGCTTACACCCATCGTGGAAAGTACATACTTGTTTGTCGGTCATTTCAACTCATAGTCGAACTCTTTTTTCAACTATTCACCTGACGCTGTGTTCTCAGCTCTGTTGTTTGAGTTTATGCGACCGGTAAACAACCCACGTATTTACTCGGCCTGTCCTTTGTGTTTAAGTATCATCAGCATTTGAATAACAAACATGCCGTACAGTCGATAATTGGGTATTAGAAGCACAACAAAGGCTGTGCAGCTTGTATATTTGTTATATGATTGTTTACATATAACAACGAACTCTACTTTCTAAGAAAATCTTTAGTGCAGTGGTTCTCAGACTATTCTGCACGTTGACCCCAAATTAAAGTATATGATTTTCTGCAGACCCCGTGGCCTAGCGCAACGGTTACTAATACAAGGAATTTATGTCTCAAATTGTTATCCGTCCTACTGCGTAGCGTACTGCTGTAGTGCAACAACCGGTCTAACAACTGCCGAACTGCGACACATGCACTACAATATTGTTTGTGATGTAACAAACATAACAGTTTTCATAATGTCATCACAATGGGATGATTTAATAATAAACTATTCGAATCGAGTGTATTTTCAAACTACTGTAGCTGAGATTTGATCAGCACTCTTAATTTTGTTTGATTTGTTGAAAAACGCCGTTTGGATTCCTTGCCCGATTAACAATAATTTTGAATTGGAGGCCTCATTGTTCCAGTAGACCCCAACTGTTATTCATTGACCCCCTGGTCATTCAGTGACCCCCATTCAACCCCGTGACTATTTATCGACCCCTTGGATGGTCCAATTGACCCCTGGGGGTCGATATCGACCACTTTGAGAACTACCGCTTTAGTGAGAGGATTAGTGAGAATTAAAAGCTTTTCATTTTTATTTAAGTCTATACTTTGCTTTTCATTTTTTTGCTGCAGTTGGAAAGGTTTTAATTTTTATATCAAATATGAACCTTATACACAAATGCTGATTTTTAAGAAAATATCCCGAAATCGTTAATGGTTAAACAAACTATACACTCGCATAAATGCACATTGCACTGATTTGAAAGAATCATGAAAAGAAGCATTTATGGTCAAAGTTTGTGGTTTGGGATTCGTTAAAGTGAAGTTTGTCAACAAAACATCCAAGACGTCTTTCCAGCTACTTTGGCAGTTGCTCGACTGCAAACCAAGTTCCCACAAGCAGCAAAGTAATTTTGCTGCAGTGAGTAAAACCTGAATAAAGCAACGATCGCTTCCGGTGGTCGTTTGCTCCATGGCATTCAATCCAGCTAGCAAGTAGGCGGAAATCATTGGCTCTTTCACGACCTTGTCTCAATCAAGTTCTGTTTAGTGTGCTTGTACGAGCAGATGTCATGTCAAGGAAGAAACGTTAATTTGCAGACGATTTCACAAATGTCTACTTCATTTTTATCAATAGCAAATAACATCAACTAGATATTTTTTCAACATCCACATTCGTCCAGATGGCCAGGAAAAACGGCTTGGCCACTTTTCCGTTTGTGAATACACGTTCAGTTTTTTTTGCTTGCGACAGAGTGCGGAATATTTTATTTGCACATGAATCTCATGAATCTTTATGTGTTTATGTTAAGATGTACATTTGTTAGACTGTTAATATCTACATCAGATTTTGTAACAACCTCAGCTCGTAACGTTCAAACATCGGTCTAGTCTTAACAAAACTCGCAACAACCAGATACATGGTGCTTACTGTTCAGCTCAATATGACGTGCAATCATTCAGAAGGATAATGCTGGATCAAGGATGCCCAACACTCTTTCACTGTTTCTGAGTCCTGCGTTTATCAGGTGGGAGTTAGCTAAACTTCGACTGTGCGTCAGCCTCGTGTGAATTTTGTTCTAGGTTTGAACAAATTCACTCAACCTTGTTAAACCTGTCCGAAATTTGGCACGGTAGCATGGGGGTACCATCGTGACGCATTATGACTTTGTGACGTGTTTAATTGCATTTTGGTTTCCCAATAAAGGTGATATACTGCTTATTCTACTAAGTGTTACTGATTTGGAATGATCGCATTCAGTTTTACTGTCCCTTTATTTGCGTGTAGTGCGCAGTTTTCTCTATTTCAGTCAAGATTAGAAAGTTTCAAAAAGCTTTTTGGCCACTTCACAATACCAAACCTTTTAAGCCTTCTCTCAAACACGCCTGGAAACAGAAGGAAAACTCGTAAGTTTTAATCTATGACAGTTGCGCGATTGTTTCTTGAAATAACCTTTGTACATTTTAATGCAAACTATACAATCATACAGGAAAAAAATCGATTGGTTGTAGTACTGAATATTAGTCACAAAAATGCTGCCATAAGTTTTGTATTTAGGGGAAACAAGTTAACGTTTATGCTCAGTGCTTGGGGGCTTTGTGGCAGAAAAGGGACCAGAAATATGGTGCACCCTGTTACATAAAGAACAGCGATAGGGGAACACAGAATCTCTTTATTTCAGGTGTAATGATTGCCGCATGGCTGCGCTTGTATTAGACTTAACGCAACGCCTCTCCATTACAAATGCGTCCGCAGCAACAACATTCTTACTACTCACGTTTGTAAAAACTTTCCCACAATGGCCGATATATCCAGGGTGGAAGTAGGAACTCACATACAAATCCTATGTAAATTAGTTGATGTTATGTGATATCAGGATTGACCACGATTTTTTCATATATTGTGCACTTTTATATCCAGTCGGGGGCAAAACTGAAAATGCGAAAGCCCATACCTGCAATCTGTCCGGTCTTGTCCTGGACCTTCATGGATCGTCGCAACGACAGGTTTCATGCAGCGTGTCGCCATTAACCTGCCACCTTTGCAGTATTTGCCTCGAAAGAGAGGCGTGGCCTGCGTGCAACGATGCGTGAATAGAGATGGATGGCCGCAAACCACTCCAATGGTGACACTCCACAGTGAGCATGAGCAAATTTGATTTCATAAGTGTTGCAAGCAAAATTATTGACATTACTTGAAAACACGATATATCAGTGATCTTTCCCAAATCAACGTATTCTAGCTTAAACAACCCTACTTTTGAAAAAAATGTAAAGGAGTCATCGTACCAGTAACGGACCATGAGCTGTAAGCAATTAATGATTTTCTGCAGAGATTACCTTTTGAGGGAGAGTCTCAAAAAATTTTTGTAACTCAGTTTAGTGTCAGTTAATGCTACTAAAAGAAAAGTTAAGCAGGAGAGTCTGCATAATGAAATACGTTTGGTGGCATATCACATTTGCATCAAAACATTTATCATATATAATCCCGTCCACTGAGATGCAGGAGGTTACAAATGTACGTACACGGTATCAAACTGGAAAAATGTTGATTTTCAAAACATCAGTATCGTAACAACAGCTGATGTTCGCATCTATGGGGAGACCACAGAGTATTTCAAACACAATTCTCGACACTTCATGATGATCACAGTTTGGCAATGTTGCCGTTGCGTACACGCTTGTATGCAAAATCTGTGAAAAAGCTGACCTATTCATTGCAGTTCACGTGTTTAATTCTAAATGGACATTTTTATCGCTGGGTTTCAGGACAGGAGTGAGGAAGAGGATAATGAAAAGTTGATGTTTTGTGCGCTGGTGATGCTGTAGAGGCGTAGACAAGGCACATTACAGACAACCTACTGTATAATGTTGAACTTGATCCTACTCCTCAGAGCTTTTGTTTGCGAAACCAAGCGAAAGATATTCTTTCAAGCCCCACCTGAATGTGAATCATTGGCCAATCTACGTACATTCTCATTTCAAATTAAATGATGTCTACCTGAATAACTTTGCTTCGCTTTTGCTGAATACACATAACTTTTATCCTTTACAGAATGCTTCGTAGTTTCGATCGAGTCATCAAACTGATGCACACTACACTTTCCATCTCCCCATGAAGTTCTGCACATTACACATATGCCGACGTTTTATATGAAAACAGAGTGCATAAAAGCAGAATAGGTATATATAAGATTGACCATGGTTTGGCATCTGATTTAGCGTTTACAAAATCAAGCTTGTTGTTTGCATTGTCGAGGTTGTAATGCTTGTATCATTTGCAAGCTGAGGTGTTGGTAATGTTCTGGTAATGTTTCGGGTAAGTGTCTGAAAAATGAAAATCTCCGATTACATTGTCACTTACAGGTTATCTGCGTCATATATGCATTTATTGCCGTAGGTAACACCATCTGAACCGCACACAAGCATGTATTCCATGGTGCGTATACTGCTAAAAATGATACCTTCAAGTTCACGCAAAAACTTCGTGTTCTTTTGTTTAAAGAAACATGACAATTCCGTCTGAATTCTTATCACGCAACAAACTGCGTTCTTGATTTGGTTTTTACAGATTGCAAATCTGAGTCTTAGTTTCAAGGATTGGAAAAGCATCAGCGGAACAAAGAGTTTGCAAAACATGATCTGTGTCCTTCAGTTCATCGTAAAGTGCCAGGTTGAGCAGTCTGGTGTTTAAGGTAAGTAACTGATTAAAACATCTTCAACTATGTGTTGCATTACAAACAGAATAAAATATCGATCACTCAATCTTCATTTCTTTCAGTTGTGACAAAAGATCTTGGCGCCGCATCCGCAGTCGATCTGGAACTGATCAAAGCCACCTGCTAGGGCATGGCAACTTTACAAATGCTGCAAAAAGAAGACTATCAAAGCGATTGCTTGTTTGAAGTCGTACTGTCAATAAGGAACAAATATTACTTTAGGTTTTTCATTCACAACAGGTAAATCATTAATCTAGCTATTCTAATGGATATCAAAACATCTTTTCTACCAAGTATTCCAACAAATTACTTCTAATGATTTATTTCAGTTTGTTCACTGTTGTCCATTATTTCAATTGAGAAAAACTTTTTCTGAGAAAAATGTTTCCACAGTTCCCATGCGATTAAAGATCATGTTTGCGAGAAATCATGTTTCTTTTGTGGATCCTGTAAAACCCAGACCACTTCCTTCTTTGAAACGAATTTATATCATGCTGTGTTGTAGCCACAAACACAAAGTTACTCACTTAAGCGACAAACACAACAACAGACGCAAAAGTCCTTTCAACTGATAATAATGTTGTGTTTGTAAGAAAAAATGAAATGAACAAGGTTTATCATAGAGCAAAGGTTCATGTTATCAAAAGTGAGAAACCATTCGCCAATTACTTAAGATCCGAGTTTGCCAGATTAAAGCCAAATCACGTTTTTTAGCAACTTCAGCTTATGATTTCAAAAAAACGGTCCATTCTCCAAACGCCTTGGAACAATCAGACTTTTGTTTGCTGGAATTCAGCCCAATACGACGTACAACGTTTTCCCGGACCGAGGATGCCCAACACACTTTCAACGCTTCTGAGTTTAGCGTTTGTCAGGTCGGGGATCGTTGAACTGCAATTGTGAGGATAAGGACGCTAAACCTTTTCAAACGTGTGAGGAATTTTGGACGGCAGCATCAGTACCAAGATCACGACGCATGTTGACTTCATGACGGATTTCATTTATGTTCCCCGCGAAATTACTGTTTATTCTACCTGGTGTTATTGACTAGGAAAGATCGCAATCGGATTTGCTATCGCTTTTGTTTGCGTTTTGTGCGCAGTTTGTTCCACGTTCAGAACAAACCGTTTGAAAAGTTTTTCGGCCAGTTCACAATGGCAAACCTTATCAATCTTGTTCTCAAACACGCCTGCAAACAGAAACGTGACTGGTCTGTTGTAATCGTAAATAGTTTTGCAATGCGTCGCCATGTAATTGATGGATTATCGCCGTCGTGCCTTGTCACATTTCACCAATGCAGGAAATATTCAATCGGTTGTGGCGCTGGTTTTAATTCAAGCGATGGGAAAATGTTTATGTAAGAATTAAGCCCTGCAATTAAATTAAATTAACGATGGTGCTCAGCAGGTTTGCGGAGTCGGAGCTAAAATATAGGACAACAACTACAACACCGACCTTTCCAAAAATTCCCATACCTACTCCTTTCCAAAATTTCCGTCTCCGATTCCTGACTACGACTCCGTCCATTTCAAAATATACGACTCCTTAACATAAAGGAAATGAAATTTGTCAGTTAAAATCAATGGAAATCGTGGTGCACAGCAAGAAATCTCTGTTTCAACAAAAGTTTCAAAAGAAATTGTACCATTCCAACAGGAATTCCCAATTCAAGCGTGTGATTTAAAAAATGATCCAATTGGACATCTGGAGTAGCAGTCGGACAGAAAATCCGACTCCAACTGTTATTAGGATCCGACTCCAAAAACCTCTGACTCCTTACGACTCCGACTCCGCAACCCTGTGATGCTCAGTGTTTGATATGCAGAACCATGGAACTCGAAATGTGCCAATATAAGTTGTCGTAGATTGAAAACACTCCGCGAGAGAAATACTTGTCTGAGGACTTGTAAGTAATCAACTGGACATCAGCTACATATTATTTTGACTGCCATGTAAAAAGTAAATTAAATTGAAATGATTGTGCATACATAACTACGTTATCTGCAGCATGATACGCCTGTTGGTTTAGAAATTGTCCTTTCAGGCCTTGCTCAATTATATACAGTAAAGTAGGAACGAAGTGCTTCATCTTATTTCGAATCGCCACAAAATCTAGAAAACAGTTTTTTCTTATAAAACATGACTAACAGTCAACAACTTTAATCTGAAAAAATACAAAAAAACGTTAAAGCTTCTGAACAACTGTAAGAATAATGCGCAAAAACATATCAATAGGGTTAAGCAGTTACAGATAGATGACAGAAAATTATTGTAGCTATAAATACATTACATAAGGGAAATAAAGTTGAAAAATGAAGAACATCAACTAAAAAATTGCATAACAATTACCAGAAACAGATTGCGTTAACCTTTTCAAAATGTGTTTATAACAAATGAATCAACCGATACACAACTTGCAATCTTAGATCTATTTCCAACGTTACGTTTCAATTTAAAAATGAACGTGAATGGGAAAGAGCGCGGGAAACCGATGAACGGAAACGACGTTAGGGGTCTTTTCGTTTTTTACTTTGCCAAGCTTTTGTTTCGACATTGCCATGTTTACATGTGGAAATCATTCAGCTGAAACGTTTTGACGAAAGCTCAGCTGGGGTTATGCCAGGAAAAACCTCAGAAAAACATCCGAAATCAACAACTCCTCCCTTTACACTGGTCATGGCAGCCGAGAATGTTACAATACGTCAGTTGAAAGCACACCGAAACCAAGGCATCCGAACCGATTGAGAGAAAAAGATCTCAACAAACAACTGTATCTGCTGTGTACAAAAGTATACGCTCACTTTTCGCTTTAATAGAGTCCCAAAACTGGACAAAGCGAAATTGGGCAAAGTCAACCAGTGGTTTGTTAAACGGTCATTTCAAATCTAGGTCAAACTCTTTTTTCGACCATTCATCTGACGGTGAGTTCTGAGCTCTGTTGTATGAGTTTATGTGACCCATAAACAACCCACTTATTTACTCCGCTCTATTCTTTGGGTTTAAGCAACGTCAGCATTTCAGTAAGAAAAACAGGGATTACTCAATCTTTTATCCTCTGTTTGTCTCATCGCGCGATAACAGCTTTTATCGCGACTGAGAATGTTACTCCTTGTAACTGAAAGGTAGTATCCTATATTCAAAATATGACAGGTTCTGTTCAGAAATTGGGTCAACTCTTTTTGCACGGAATTCAATGCAACTGGAGCTTTCGCACTGTATTTTGTTAGGGAAAACTGGGTTGTTTAGATGAATTGACAGAACCTTTTCCTAACATGTAACGTGCATTGAATCATGAACTCGGATGGAAGCATCACTTTTTCACCTAATGATCGGTCATACACTGAACGAATGCTGGTACAGCTAAGGCTTGTTGAAACAATCAAGAAGGCCACTACTTGGTTGTTCGCCGAAATAAAGGATTATTGTTGGACTTTGCCATTATACCAGTCCAACCAGTTACACAAATAGGATTGATTGGAGGGACGCTACTGTGATCCAACTGAGTGCTATTATGCCTGTAGATACCATGTTTTTTTTTACCAATTACTCTACATGTTAAAAATTGGACGTAGAAAGCAAAGGCCTTAACGATCGAAAAGTTAGAACACATTTCTTTTGCACGTTGCGCCATCCAGGAAAGGTCCTCGGCAATAGTCCAATAGAATTGCACCGATTGCTACGTAGATCATGAAAAGCCAGGCAGAAAGCGTTTCTTGCCAAACGCCCATTGTTTCGGCTAATTATAGTAATTAGCAAAATGCTTGTTGAAATGTGCTGCAGTAAAAGGCCATGTCAACGAGATATCTGCGTGTACTCTGAAGATACCAGCACTTTCACTTCAAACCTCGTTAGCTGATTGTGTGCTCAGTACTGACACCACGCGGAAAGACATATCAATGAAAATTTATTAATTCACGACAAGAGCAAGTCTATCAACCTTAAACGTTACAACGGAATGTGCGTTATTTGCAATCGAAAATACGCTGCTAGCTATCTATAGTGCGCAAAATAAGCAAATGTCAATCTTGAATCATTGATTCTGTTTATTTCCAACTACGTAGCCAGTTTATTTGACAGGTTTCACAGTAGTTAATTTTCAAAATTTCCCAGAGCCATTATTTAAACAGTCAAGCAACATCTGCAATTCCACACAACAAAATTCATTGAGATAATCACATTTTGCACAACAATCGTGATGATTCATTTCTTGTTAAATATGAGTTTTCAAAGAAAAGCATGAATTCGTTTTTGCAGGGAAGCAACACAAATGGCGAACTTCATCATATGATGCAAGATTTCAACAATAACGAAGGAACTTTAGGATTCCGTTTCGAAATTAAGCTTCTCTTGACCACACTTTGCATCACATACATGTGGAATGCTCCATGTCCTGACAGAATGCTACATGTCCTGACGTATCGTGATGATATGAATGTAAGTGGCTCTGTTTTTACCTGTAGCTTCAGTTAAACACAAACAAATCGTAAACCCAAGACCACCAAAAATCAATTTATCGGTTATTCGCTGAGCTTCTATTGCTGAAAGTACGAAACGAAGGCCTGGCTCGTTCTCAAACAAACAGTTCCCGAAATAATTTACATCAAGTGCTATAGGAATGTTTACCACAGACATCGGGTAACTGTCTCAAAATATTAAAATCGTCGATTGCAATGTCACTTACCAGTTAGCTGCGTCATACATGCATTTATTGCCGTAGGTAACACGATTTGAAACGCACACGGCATGTATCCCATGGTGAAGATACTGTTAAAAATGGTACCTTCAAGTTCAGGCAATAACTTCGAGTTCTTTTATTTAAAGAAACATGACAATTCCGTCAGAATTCCCATCACTCAACCAACCGTACAGTTGACTGGCTTTACAGATTTGAAATCTGAGTCTGAGTTTCAGGGATTTGAAAAGCATCAACGCAACACAGAGTTTATATAACATGATCAATGTCTTTTGATACATCGTGAAGTGCCAGGTTGAACAGTCTGGTATTTAAGGTAAGTAGCTGCTGAAAACACATTCAACTATGTGTTGCATTACATACAGAATATACTCGATGACTGAACATTCAGTTCTTTCAGTTGTGACAAAAGACTTTTGGCACGGAATTGCGCCATCAGAATATCAAAGTAAAAGCCTTATCCTGGACACTGGAGCGCACAATCGTAGAGTTTGTTTTCACTGCAACCCAATATTTGCGTAACAGAATGGTTCCCTTTCTGCAATATCAGTATTTCGTATTGACGAATATGTACTTTTTGTTACACACTGACTATGCAGACTCGTAATGTTACTTCATATCAAGTAAGTGTTTGGCAGTCTGCAGTTAATGAAAAGCCTAATTTTTGCGATGATGTTGTAATATGATATCACTAAAATATCCACACCAAGCCATATTTAACGAGTCCCAAAACGTTTGCTGAAACAATCGAGGATGCCCAACACACTTTCAACGCTTCTGAGTCCAGGGTTTGTCAGGTCGGGATCGTTGAACTGCAATTGTGAGGATAAGGACGCTAAACCTTTTCAAACCTGTGAGAATTTTGGACGGCAGCATCAGTACCAAGATCACGACGCATGTTGACCTCATGGTGTCTTTCATTTTCGTTCTCCGGGAAATTACTATTGATTCTACCTGGTGCTATTGACTTGGAAATATCGCAGTCGGATTTGCTATCGCTTTTGTTTGCGTTTTGTGCGCAGTTTGCTCCAAATTCAGATTAAATAGTTTGAAAATCCGTTTGGCAGTTTCACAATGGCAAACCTTTCAATCTTGTTCTCAAACACGCCTGTTAACACAAAGGAAAGTGGTCTATTGTAATTCTGAACACTTATGAAATGCGTCGTCATGTAATTGATGGATCGGTCGTAATTCAATTGGAGCTTTTGCACCGTATATTGTTAGGGATAACTACGTAGTTTTAGAAGAAAAAGAGAACCTCTTCCCAACATGTAACGTGCATCGAATCATTCGCTCGGATGGAAACATCACTTTTTCACCTGATAATCGCTCATGCACAGAACGAATTCTTGTACAACTAAGGGTTGATGGAACAATCAAGAAGGCAACTGCTTGGTTGTTCGTCCTCATAATGGAATATTCTTCCACTTTGACTTTATACCAGTCTGACCAGTAACAAACAGGATTGATTGGAGGGTCGTTACTGTGGTCTAAATGCGTGCTGCTAAACCTGTAAATGCAATGATTTTTTCAATGCAGGTCGACACCAATGACTTTAAATGTTCAAAATTGGGCGTAGAATGTAAAGGTTCTTTATGAGCGAAAAGTTAAAACTTGTTGCTTTCGCACGTTGCACCTGAGCGGAAAGTTCCTCGGCTATAGTCCAATAGAATTGCACCGATTTCTACGAAGGCCATAGAAAGGAAGACAGAAAGCGTTTCTTGCCAAATGTCCATTATTTCGGCAAATTATTATAGTGATTAGAGAAATGCTTGTTGAAATATGCTGCAGTAAGGAGCCATGCTCATTCAAATATCTGCGTGTACTGTACCTCTGAAGATACCAAATGCTTTCACTTCAAATCAAATTTCAATATTTATTTGTGTGCTTACCACTGACACCACGCTGCAGAAAAAGGTTAATGGAAATTTATTACATGAAACTCAAGAGCGAACAAAAATCTGTTTGCATTATACAAGAGGCGATGATACACTGCTAGCTGGTTATTGTCGGTAACAGAAGCAAATGTCACGGTTGGTTTTTCTTCGGAGCATTTTGCTTCAGCTCACATGGTCCAGTCTTGTATGAGAGGTTATCCTTGCTGCGGAAAAAACGTGCATTGCATTAGCTCTTGCAAAAGATTTGGATGCAAATGCAAGTTATTGTTTCAAGTTCAACCGTGCTTGGTCGAATGTGTGCAACATTTAACACTAACCCACTTTCTCTGTTTTGCCTGGCAATGTGAAAAAACAAAATGTCTGCATTGGTTTCTGAAAACCAAAATTTTGCACATTTTTTGGTAACGTAATGAGTGAAAACTTTCACATTTTGAGAAATATTTAATGAATAGTAGCTTTGATCCAACCGATGTGAATTACTTGAAACAGCGTGACCCCGCGTTTCAACTACAAATCATCCATTAATTCCAGATCACGACAAAAATGCATGACACTAGAGGTTGCTACTCGACAAAAACTTTTCAACAAGTTCTTCCCATAATAAAAGCGCGTCGACTCTGGCTTGAAAGAAAATGTTTAATACATGCATCAATATATTTATTAGTACATTCAATTCAACAGCAACCATCAATGGTGTCCACATAGTTTTATCATGATCAATGAACCAATTTTAGGATCGAACCATTAGCCATTGATCTTGCTTATTCCCGACTAGCTAGCCAGTTTGTTTGACAATTTTCCCAGTATGCTTCTCTTTCAGAAGTTCTACGCGTCATCATTGGAATAGAAAAGCAACACTCTAACTACACTATTCTCTGACAACACATTATGGCAAAACATCCGTGATAATTCATTTCTGATGAAACATGACTGTTTTGTTGATAAAAAGCAATGGTTTTGTTCTTGTAAGGAAGCAATACGAATAGTTTAACTTCATAGTAAGACTAACTATTGCAGAAAAACTTGATTGAAATGGTTGCATTTTGGTGCTGATCTACACATTGCATTGCAGTAGATACACGTGAAATGATAGACGACATATGGTGGTGATATGGGCATAACAGTCTCTATGGTTTCTGTGGCTTCCATCAATCACAGATAAATCATAATCACAACAACAAGATAACGAAACTGAAGGCCCGCATCTTCCTTAAACAAACTATTAACGATATACCGTTCATGTCAAGAGCTAGGAATACCTGCCACAGAAATGGTGTAACTGTCTAAAAAACGTGACATCACCGATTGCAATATCACTTACCAGTTAGCTGCATCATACACGCATTTGTTGGAGTAGGTTTTACCGTCTGAACCGCATAGTGGACGGTAGTTCCGGGGGCAGGGTCTGTCAAAAATGATATTTGCTGGTTTAGGCAATAACGTCATGTTTTTATGTGTAACGAAACATCACATTTCCGTCTGAAATCCTATCACCTGTCGTACTGTTATTTGATTTGTTTACGCTTTTGAATTCTGAGTGCTGCTTAGTTGAAAGCAGTTGTATTGAGGATTTAATGCTCCATTCAAAAGTAGCAAAGAGTGCTTGTAACAGGCAAACATTTTGAACTTACATATTTTAAGCATTAAATCCAAAGATTATTGCCCTACGCACTACAGTTACAATAGAATCACAACGGACCAAGTGAAGGCATCAGTGGAACAAAGAGATTCACCTATTCTGTGAACATGTTCAACTATGCGATCCATCCATTGAAAACGATGGATGAAACTTCACTTCAGTCAGTTGTGACAAAAGACTTGCGCATGGTAATGTGCCATCAGAAAATCAATGTAAAAGCTTCGTGGAGGAGTGCATCGCTGTCAACTTTCATGAGCGTGAATCGGAAAGTTTGAGTCCACTGCAAACCANCCTNACAATTCATGCAGCGAAACGTTTCCTATTTCCCGATCTCAATTTTACGCATGACGGAAGTTGTTACCTACTAAGTTACGGACTATACGGACGCTTTAACTATACGGACGCTCAGTATGCCTTGGTACAAAGTAGGCGTTTTGCAGTCCGGACTGAAACAAGGGAAACACTTCAGCGTTGCTGCTGTTGGTATGTGATGTCGCGATATTACCCGCAACATACCAAAATCGACGGCATAGAAAATCTTTGCGCAGTTCATTAATATTTTCCCCTACAAAATGCATTCTCGCACATTTGTCGCAAAAGTTTCGTACTGAACCGTCGTCTAATAAACGTCAATACCACCAGACAAATTCCGATTTCCAAGGAATTATCAAAACTTGGAAAGCCATGGATGCTTTCAATACGGGTTTAGAAATAATGCATCAACTGAATTAGCTACATCTCCCATTTATGAAAGGTTTTTGGAAAATATGGATAAGGGTAAAAGCACATATGCTGTTTTTCTCGATTAAAGAAAAGCGTTTGATATCGTTGACCACAAAATATTGCTACGTAAATTGATGTATTATGGTATTAGAGGTAAACAAAACTCTTTTTTTTAATCTTACTTGACTAATCGTAAGCAGTGTACTAAAGTAAACAATTATTCATCAAATTTTCAGACAATTGAGTGTGGTGTTCCTCA
>JGI24159J19872_10008041_pt1 | contig 13789 bp, 5 predicted proteins | sample Ectturendosymbi4_FD_19872 | JGI IMG/M metagenome (IMG submission 19872) | reverse complement strand
CTGTCAAATAATGGCGTTAAAGTTTATCAACAAAAACAATGTGATAGTCCACTAAATAACTTACAAATGTAAAGTGATATAAATAATTGAAAGAGGCGGTGTCAACTTAAAAAACAAGTACAACACTTACTGTACAACGAATAGGTAACTTAAATAGAAAGTGGACATTCCTCCCCTGAACTCATGAAATTCCTACCTGGGGAGGAATTCCTCCCCGGTTGGGAACCACTGGTATATTCTATCATGTTGGTTAAAATTTTCCAAAGGTTTGACAATCATTAGATGAAGGCAAAATGCAAACATTTAGTATTTGCAATCATTTTTTGAATCATTATATCGAAACCTCCCAGTTTGGCTGTTGAGCCTTCAGGCAANCAACTGTCACAGGTGAGCTTTTGCTTGCATCTCACTGGAATGAGGATGCATCGCTGATGCAGAATCGATATCCTAGTAAAACACTTCATGATCAGATTCGGCTATGTTCTGTGTCGCCCTTGTAGTGTGTCAAAGTTATATTATGCAAGATTTGTTGTTTCTGCATTGCATGAATTATTTGTTGCTGGTAGCTGATGATTGGTTATGAAATTCAAACTTTTGCTNACACAAGCAACAACAACATCTTAGTTGAAAATTTATCCTAAAATGCCTTGTGCAATTACAAAATTAGTAGGGATGAAATATCTTAACCACACACTAGGCTTTGAAGCAACATTGCTTGACATGACTGTAGTGCACCTGGCACTTCTTGAGAGCTGTTTGTTGGTTGCAATGATTGGTATTTCATTGAAGACTAGCTTAGCACCACACCAGTGTAAATAATGCATCACCTAACAGTTTTTGCTTGATAAATCAGTGTTGAGTCATGTTAAACACACAGGGTATACTTCTTTTTTCCATGCTGTTTTTTCCACAAATTTTTACTCATTGATCTTGATGATTAGCTGTTTCACAACCTATGCCATAACTTATATACATCTATGAACACCCACTTATCTTTCTCATGACTGTGTTTACTCAATTGTATTTTTACTCTTTGCATTTGGTTGAATGCAATATTTATGTATTTGTACAGACAAGCTTTGTCAGCTTTAAAATGTTCTTGTTACATTATCTTGCTGTGCTGGTGGGTGACACATATGACAGACTTAATTTTTAGATTACAATCAGAATTATACATTAACAGTATATTGCACATATCTTCTATGAATTGTTTATTCAACTTGTGTTCATAATTTTCCTCAAAGTTTCAGGATAATTTGAGGAAAATCATTGATCAGTACTTTTGTGTAGTATTTGATTAGCTCTCACTGAACAGTGAGATGAAACATTTAAAACATTTCATTTTTTATCAAGTCACAATCATGTTAATTTCGCCATGATGCTTTGTTAGCTGTTATTTACTTCTTCCTAGCAAGCTTGCTATATTCTTGTTATATGTTACAAGCTGTGACAATCCCACTATGAGCAATTTTTGAATGTATTGTTGTGCATGAGTGAATACTTCACAATGTTATTGTGTTTGTCAAGCATTTGTTTTAAAAACAATTTGTGAAAGAAGCAAAGCAGGCCCATTCACATTTGATTTAAGAATGTCATGGTAAATGTGTAGCAAGGAGTGTCAATTTGTCAGCACTGGACAAAGAACAAAAAAACAAAATTTGAAAAGAGCATTTGTTGAAGTTTAGCTTATATATAATTTTAAGCACGTGTCTGGTGTTTAGCTGATACTCTCATTTTATTTAGCTTTCTGAAGGTTCATGTTTTACTGAAATGAAATACTTACCCCTGATAGGTTCTGATCGATTTGTTATAGATGCTTTTGAACACCTCATGGAGTTAAGTTGTGAGTAAACCTGATGAGCGCACATATGTGTAAAAGTTGGGTTACAATCAAAATTCCAATTCTGGTTGTAACAGAAATGTGTATTGGTTGATTTGCAAAAATATTTACAGCAGTGCCAAACTGAAAAGCTATAAGGCTCTTTAGTCTTGCGTTACTCAATGCATTTACCCATTTTTGAAGTTTAAAATTAGATGACTAAGTTCAAAGTTTTCACTATCTTCAATATTTTCAGAGTTTTTGAACTCAAGTAAGTGTGCATACAAGCATATGGGAGTCTGTGCAATGTTTTACAAGAGAGATGAGGTATGAAAATACTGAATAAGATTTGTGGAATATTGCCACTTGTGTAATCTTCCTCTCGTTTTACTTTAGTTGTTTAATCTGAGTCCATTCCAGTTGTTCTGATACAGAAATCAGTTCACCTTTTGGAAAGTTCCAGCATTGTGATATCGCATTCTCCTCAGAATTTTAGCAGTTTATTGTAAAGTTGCAGGAGATAGAACGTGAATAATTGCTACATTGACCTCCACCTCCATGTCAATTTAACATGGATTTATTGGTTAATAAATGCCAATGTGGCATCACTTATTTAAAAATCTTGACATTTTTAGTTTTTACTATTATTACAGTTGATTTTCATTTGGAGAAGTTGTAAAAATTTATACTCTTTTTAAATTAACCCACATCCAAATGGACAGTGTGTATGCTTTTGAAACAGTGTCTCTTTGTCACAGTGGACAAAATTGTGTGCTTTGACTTCCATTTCATAAAAAGTACATCGTCATCTTGCAGCATGCATTGATGAGATGCTTTGTTTTGATTCAGCAGACCTTAATTTCAAACAAATATATCAGTTACATAATTTTCAAGCCCATGTTGATTCTTAAACTTTTAATTTTTTTCATGTACAATAAATATACTGTACGACATTAAACAAATCTGTATGTTCTTTCAATCCAAGGAGATTTAACAGTATCAGATTTTTACAATACGAGCTAAGCTCTTAAGCAATGCATGTTGTTCACAATTTATACTTGATCTGTTAAGTAGACATCCTCATTTCTTCACCTTCCTATGAAGTGTGTAAAGTTTGAAAATTAAATAAAATCCTTATAAACAGTGAAACTAAATGCAGGTATATGGGTGTAATGACAAAACAGACACATAGGAAGAAAGTGCCATTGCTGAAAACCTAAATGTTATATTTTCTGTAGTAACACAAAATTTTGTATTGGTTTTGTTCGTGGATAAAGGCCAATGCTGTCTAATTCTGCTAATTTCCATCTTCACCATATGAGGCAAATGGTTTGACAAACAAATAGCCATTTGTACAACAAAAAAGTTGTGATTTTCTTGCTTTTAGCTGTGGATAAACATAATGTGTATGCACAGACATGTTCGAGTTTTTGAAAACTGTGTGCATGTTGTGGAAGAAATTATGCATTGTCATCATTACACGTCATTTACTTTTAACACAGGTAGATAAGTTGTATCAATATTAGCATATTAAACTTCTGACTATTCAAGTTGTGTTCTGTGATTGATGGGGAACCAGTAAGCATTTGAAAGATGCCATTGGTAAAGCGTTCTGTTTCCCCATCTGCTCTATGTAGGCAATCACTTCCAAAAAATGTTCGCAATGAACTGGAATGTGTTACAAACAACACACTTTCAGGTAAGTGAATATTGAATAATGTGATTTTCAAATTTGTAGAAATTTAACCTGGCCATTAACATGTTGCGTGCGACATGGTGACATTTCACTTTGTGATGCAGCGTGCGTCAAGGCGTGATCTAACGTTATAAAATAGTCTTTAAAAGTGTGACTGGAAACGTTCATCTACTGTTCGAATTGATCACTCAGGCATTTCGTGACTGGTCTAACGTACTTATGGTGCATTTTTTCTTGTTGAAAGAGGTTTGCAGAACTTGGAGAATATAGAGATAAGCAGAGGAGCATTTGGTATCCTTACATTGCATTCACCACAATTCCATGCACTAATAAACACATTTTACCGTAACACTTTGGTGTCCGACCACTTTTGGGGATTTCTGAATAAAAACTGCCGAAACGCACATGGCTTTGTGCAGGAATTTCTCCAGTCCGATAAGGGCTACCAACCCGGTCAAAATCTCAAAAGACGCAGAAAGTCTTTTAGCTTGCACTCGAAAAAAAATTTTTTGCTTGGGGGATGCGGGTTTTTTGTGAGTGACATCATAAGTGGAGGACTTTCAGGCCACCTTGGCCCACTATACCTGGTGCTGGGCGCCAACCGTTAGATGGCAGTATTTCGCTGAAGATTTTTGGAAACTAGGCTACAATCCGAGTCTTTTGATACTTTGGATGACCTGCTGGGGTTTCAGGTTCATAAGTTATGATCTAAAGTAATAAGAAAATTTGACTAATTAGATAATTAATTGATTTGTTTATTTTAGATCATAACTTTTGACCCGGAAATGCTAGAAAGTTGATCAAAGGCCCAAAATACAGACTCGAACCTCGTTTCCAATAAAAACTTCAGCGAAACTTTTTGGCCTAGCGGTTGAGTCCTAGGCCAGGCAACATGAGCCAAAATGGCACCAAAACTACTTCACTTATGATGTCACTCACAAAAAATCCACAATCCCCAACCAAAAAATTTTTTTCGAGTGCTGATTAGAAAACTGGCCGATCTGTTTGAGCCCTTGAACAGCTCTCTAGCGCAATCGGCAGAGGAGCTATGGCGTTGGTAAGGCAGCCGAAAACTGCTGGTTTTAGGTTGAAATCTAGGTATGAATATATCGTACGCTGGCTCTCAAAGTGTTAATCCAACATGGCTGGTTTGCAGTTAGTTTTGTGCTGCAAAACTTTTAATTATACTTCGATATTTCAGGTGAAATAGAGTTTATTCAAACTCTATAGCATAAGTTCTGAGCGTGCTGCACAAGTGGTGATGAATAAGCTCTCTGATGAAAAGACGAGCTCATAAATCACAATTCATTGAATTCTGTGCCAGTGCTTCAGGCAAACAAAGCAACAGATGCTGAGGTTTACAGTCAACAAATAGCGGTGAAAAAGTGTTGTATTGATTACAGTACCCGGTTTTCAACAAAGTTGCTTGCAAATGGTTTAGCAATATGTTTTTCAAAAAGGATGTATGAAATAGGGAGCTGCGTTTGCCACAATGTAATACGTCACATTGACTTCGCAGAAGTAAAAGGTAACATCGTTGCAATTGGTACGAAATAAGCTTTCTCATAATGTCTTAAATTTTTACGTAGCTCCTCTGGTTCATAAGTTATAGTCAAAAGACAAACAGAAAGCCACAAAAAAGGTTCAAGCCAGATGTGCTGTGCAACCAATTGTGGCTTGATGTGACCTGCTTCGCGCCAACGCTTCGCATGTTAGGGTATGAGACAGAACGCCAAAGCACCACACCTAACGTGTTAATGACAGGCAAATAAAGTGAACATTGTTAATGCCCTGCATTACATGTTCCGTAGCTTACCACTACCAGCACAGGAGGCACATATGGCAACCTGGTTTTCTTAAAATAAAATGAACAGCACAACAAGCCTACTTGCTTTGAAGAAGCAGCTGTGCATTCAAGGTTTTTTAAGGAATCTTTATGAGTGAACACTTTTTTCTAATTCGCAATTGAATATTTGCAATATGCAGCTACTGTAGAAGATCTTTTTAAATATATTTACAAATTATCTGTGCTATTTAAAACAACATGTTTTCATGCCAGAAACTCATAGGAATCTGTTTTTTTTTTGACATAGACCAAAATGATTTTGAAATGGCTGAAAAAAATTCAGTCATTCTGGTCAGAATGTCTGAAAATAAAGGCTAAAAAGCACTGTTACTGTGAGTTTTAATACAACTGTGAGACAAATGACCAAAATGTTTCAGTGACCAAAATGTCTCAGCAGAAAATGGTCGAAATGTCTCAGCCAAAGAAAAGCCAGGGTGGAATTACTTTACCCTTGTCCTTGGTGCTATGAATCGTCTTTGGATCCATATTTAAGTACCACTTCCTTGTTAACACTTTCAGCCCTGAACTCCTTATCTGTATCGATTGGGTTATACAGAGCAGAAACTGGCCCATGTACAAATAGAGATCTGGGTTCAATTGGATACTGGCTGTAACCTTCCTCTTTTGAAAGTTAGTATATCTACATGGAAAAACTATGTAGAGAAGTAGCAGATTTAACAATTGCAGAATTTGCTTAACACTTTGGCGTCCGGCTGCTTTTGGGGATTTTCGAAAAAACTGCCGAAACGCACGTGGCTTTGTGCGGGAATTTCTCCGCTTCTGTACCAGTCACAGACCTGGTCGAAGCGTCAAAAGACGCAGAAAGTCTTCTAGTCTGCACTTGAAAAAAATTTTTTTGCTTGGGGGGTGCGGGTTTTTTGTGAGTGACGTCATAAGTGGAGGGATTGTAGGCCACCTTGGCCAACTTCACCTAGACCTGGGCGCCAACCGTTAGATGGTAGTATTTCGCTGAAGTTTTTGTTGGAAACTAGGCTACAAACCGAGTCTTTTGATACTTTGGATGACCTGCCGGGGTTTCAGGTTCAAAAGTTATGATCTAAGTTAATACAAATTTTTGTCTAATTAAATTAATTTGTTTATTTCAGATAATGACTTTTGAACCAGAAATGCTACAAAGTTGATCAAAGGCTCAAAAGACTCAGACTCAAGCCTAGTCTCCAATGAAAACTTCAGCGAAATACTTTGGCCTACCGGTTGGGCCCTAGGCCAGGCAACATGAGCCAAAATGGCCCAGAAACTACGTCACTTATGACGTCACTCACAAAAAATCCGCAAGCCCCAACCAAAAACTTTTTTTTCGAGTGCAGACTAGAAGACTGGCCAATTCGTTTGAGCCCCCTCTCTAGCGCAATCGGCGGAGGAGCTATGGTGTTGGTAAGGCAACTGACAACTGCTGGTTTTAGGCCGATTTCAAAGTACGAATATATCGTACCCCGGCTCTCAAAGTGTTAATATCTTTTTTTCAAACAAGGAAGAACTCCAACATTGACAATGGATGGCATGCTAACTTAATGCTGTTGGGTTTATACCTTCTATCATCACATGTGGCAAAACATCTGCAAATTTGTAAGGATAAACAACTAAAATTACTTATTTACATGAAATTTGTTTTGCAATTGCATTGTTGTTTCATACATAACTTTACAAAATGTTTGCTTTGTTTAGCAATTGTTATAAAGTCTAATCTTTAACATGTTGGTGGGCAAATGGAGATGTGGCATTAAGCATGTTTCTACTTACGAAATATGAACCCTGTGGTTCGTGCTTTGCTTTTTACTTCTGTAGGAATCACATGACAAGCTAATGTAATTTGTCTGCTATATAACTCTTGTTTAATATCATAACAGCACAAACCAGGTAAGACTTTTGCTGTGCTTGGTATTATCAAGTTTTAAGAATTACCTTCAGAACATGGAAGTATTAAACAAGAGTTACATAGCAGAGCTTCAAAAGTTGTTGACATATGAGTAGAAGCTGTGAAATCTGCAGTGTTTTATACATTTTCAGCATGTAGTTAGCCTTCTTTTTGCATCAGTCAGCAGAAGAAATGAGAATAAATGCAACTCTTTTATTACATTGTACTAGGGGTGATGGTTTTGGATTGTGTGAGCATACCTCTCTAAAATAGTATTATGTCTGAAGATTTATTAAATATATCTGCAGTGTATTTGTCAGCTTAAACTGATTTAGCACTGACTTCATTACAGTTTGGGATTGTTTATTGGTATGTGAATGCATTTTGCTTAAAAAATTGTGCTCATTAGGGTACCTGTTGCTCAAACTGAGTAATTTATGGAAATTTGAATAAGATTGTAGGACTGAAGATACATATTGTTACATGAAATCAATTTCCCAATTTAAAAAATTTGCTGATGGATTCAAACTCTTCACCTTTGTGGAGACTCTATAGCTGCTTGAATATAGATATGTGCAGGTTTGAATCATCACAAAATGATGAAAACAGAGCCCAATCAGCTAATTCCTCAAAAGCTTACAGCAAACCTAGAACTTTTGATGGAAGTAGTTTAGTGTTTACAATATTGGCAGTATGGAATTTTCTTCTGACAGGCAGCAATTTCCTAGTAGCATCTCTCATAAATTATTAACTAAACTTTTAAAATCTTTCTCAATGAATATTTCATGTTCCACTTCACCTTGTGTAAGTTTGGCAACTCAGGACTGTGGTATGTGGGGCTGGCAGCATTTTTTGTGGTTTTTTTTTGTGGTTAATCTGTTTTATCTGGTATCAGGTTTGCAACATTTGAAGCCTTGAAGGTATTCAGTGCAAGTGAAAAAAGTGCTCAGCTACTTCAAAACAACTAGCAGTTATGCTTGTTGTACTCTAATGGAAAACTCGGTCCCCTGCAAAGATAAATGCAGATGCAAGTTGCAACCACTATACAATTTTTGTTATTTATGATCTAACTAAACTGTTGTTACAGTGACCCATGTGTCCAACTTAATCCCACTTGTGAGACTGTAACGGCTTTGCTTCCATTAAATCCAGATGAAAACAATGGTTTCATGCATGGCACATATGTCATAATAGCTTTTACTGATCTGGATGTTCAGATGATTGTGAAATCCATGTGGCCTTAGTTTACTAATCTCACAGAGAAGCTATACTAGGTTTCAACCCAATGCTGCTGTTGAAAAACAATTAGCATCCAATACACTGTTTGGCTAAACAGATTAAGAAAACAATTTCAGATTTGTATGTTTAGCTTTTGCACTACCACTCCGACCATATTGCTATCTGAAGGTTGTGTTCACTGTGCAATAGTTTTCTATCTTTAGGAATGGCACTGCAATGCAAACTACCCACTGTCAACCAAATACAGTTTTTGTACAACGTTTATTTTCAACTTTTACTCATGGGCTCATTTAAATTCACTAGTGATGTCCCTCAACAACAGCTGCTTGCGATGGTGAATTAGTGATTCTACAGAAGTTAAATGAAAAAGTTACTTGCAAATACTGTAAACCAACCAAATATTCCGCTCCATTTTAATAAACGTCAGTAGAATTGACAATTAGTCTCAATTAGTGTTAGATCCTCTCGACAACTGGAACAAAAATGGAGCCCTTGGCGTGCATTTGAATTGCTGGATATTGACCATTGATAATTGGTTGTGGCCGAATTCTGATGCAACCTACTTTGCCTCAGGAATGCTGCTACAAGTCACCAAGGTTTTCGAATAAGTTTTCCAACGTTTCAATCAAAGAAAGTATCTTGAAATCATTGTACTATTATCTGGTTGTCATTGTCAAGTAAATTTATGTTTCGCAGACAAGAAAAAAGAACAGCTTATATGAGTGAATGCCATTTTTGGACTGTAGCACCAAACTGTTCCAAGCACTGTTTCAATTGCACATGGCATGCGAAATGATCAAAACTGTTTTTATTTTCGGTACTGTAGGTGTTCTGGTACTGGTGCATTTTTTCGTTGCAGGCGTCATCGCACAACTATCATCCCTTTCGCTTCACGCTGAAGACCTCTTCGGCGAACTGTTCATCGAAGCCAGTTCCTTCTATACAAGGGCGAGCAAGCTACAAAGTCGAATTGACAGTTTGTCGGTGAAAGTGACACAGTTAGATTCCACCATTGAAGAAGGTCAGTGTACATTGTGGGGTGAACAATATGTTTTTTTTGCATTCACTTCTTTGATTGTCGTTACACATCCGTCGATATACCGGCGTTTCGTAGCTTCAACAATTGAACGCAAATCAGAACATAACCAGCGTTGAGCTGTTGGATGCGAATGCTTCACCGAAGAGTGTTAACTCCATGAAACAGCGGATATGCAATTTCTGAGGGACGCAGTAATTTTCACCGTGTTTGCTCCACAGGGATTCTTGCGCTGCGCAATCACTGAGGCATACCAGTCCTATAGGTTGCCATTTAGCTATGTTTTCTTATTCATCCTATAGGCTGAAGAAACTAGTTGACTAAACTGTCAGTTAACCTATAATTATACAATGCTGCTCATGTTCTTCCCCGTTGTGCCTGAGCGTGTAGTTTTTAGATTTTTTATGCTTGACTTTGGGCTAATGCTTTGTTATACATGCAGAAATTAAATTGAGTAAGGTTCCAGGAGTTGTAAGTTATCAAAACGTAAATCCATCAACCGGCAATTCTTGTCTTGCCCATGACAAACTTCCAATCGTGAAGTGTAGTCTTCGAAGTGAAATGTTAAATTTATATCTCAAGCAGTTTGCCCAACTTTCGCTGTCTGTATGAATATATTTTGTAGATTTTATTTGCACTTGACTTTTTATGTCTTGTACGACAAAAACCGATGTCTAGATTTCAATTGCACTGAAGTCACTTATTTAAAGCTATCTCGTAGTAACCTGATTTCTGTGTCTGTACAATAATTTCTGCGACCTTAAACGCCTTTTTGTTTTCTTAGTAGTGTTTGCCTATGTTTGTCAAATTAAACTAGAAACCTAGCACAGAAAAAATTAGATCGGGTCCTTTTCTAAGCTAGTAAGTGCTTGTGTTCTAGTAGAATGATGGTTTGAGTTCAAAAACTGCTGGTTCCGATTGTTTGCAATTGTTTTCTTTGTTCGATTCATGCAGTTGTTTTCTTTGTCAACCTGGAGTCACACTACTGCATTGCGATGCTAGGACTTGTCTGTCAAGAGCATACGCCACAGTGCCACAATCCCTTCGAGTAAACGGAAGTTGTTGCGTATGAAGCAAACTATAACTCACATGCCAGCTATCTCGGTTGCGGACGAAAATGTTTGGGCCAGTTCTTTCACCAAGCAGTATGCAACGTTTCTCTTCGCTCTCTGTGAGCTGTAACAGCTGCTTATTATTGAAACTTGCTCAGTGCATATAATACGCAAGAAGGCCTGCTAGCATCGCTCCGAATCTCGCGAATGCTGTCGGAAAACTCTAAACCACTGAAGCAGTAAAACCCTAGCTAATAAAAACTGGAAAGTGCGGACGATGCGGCGACAGCTTGCGCTGAAAAAGTTCTGCGTTTTCTAGCTGGGAACCCAGAAGCGTTAATGAAAACCGAGAAGTTTTACTCAAGAGCTGTGGAAATGAACACAACCATTTGTGCACAAAAAATCTGCCGAAGTTTAGTGATAGGCGCGTGCGGCGGTATCAGACAATTGCCTAATTGCACGTGGTTTGTTTTCTTAATATCGTTGAAGTAAATATGATTTTTTCGTCAGATGTTGAATTTTAAGTTTGTTCACGTGAACGGCTGTGTCATGAGGAAGCTTGGGTTTTCCAAATTTTTAATTGAAAACATATCAGAGAAAAATATTCGGATATTGGAGTATCCTTAAACACGGCAAATTTACGGTTTTTCAACATCTGCGTTGGCGGCACCGTTTAAGTTTGAAATAGGTTGTTTTCTTCGTATTTTTTTTCTGGTATAGAACTTTGTTAATTACACTAGGAAACTGTTCCCCAGCATATAGAATCTCCTGCTTTTGTAGACAAAGCTTCCTGATAGTTTGTTTTCCTAAGTCTTCCGAATTTCATTCGCTTTCGGTCATTTGCAAGTGAGCTTGCTTTACCAGCTGTTTCACCAACGTCGACATTTCAGTTTAACACTGCATCCAGTGCAACAGTTGGAAAAGCAGGCACTTTGCCTGTCAAGTGCGTACACCCGACCAGCGCGTACCTTTCTACTGTTAGCATGGCAAACATTGTTATACGCTGTGGCGGCATGTCTATTGTTTAAAGAGCTTTCCTGTCTTTTGTGAAAGCGAAAGCTTTTCCATTTCAAGTTCGTCGCACGATTTATTGCTTAGTTGCGTTTATGCCTGTGGTGCGACCGTAGAATCGACAACTTACTCACCGCTGCCACCAGTGAAACTGCTAATTTGTTGACGCGTAGTTAGCGATTGATTCATAGTGTAGTGCAGTGGTTCTTAACGTGGGTTCGATAAATCCCCTTGGGTTCTGTAAGTCAGCCTTAGGGGTTCAACGGTGGTCTGATGCATGGTCATTTCCGTGCGCGAATAAAATATGTCTGTTTCGAATAAATCGCTTGTGTATTTTCCAAATTTACGAAAGAGTTCGTTCGGTAAATGCTCGGATGAAGCTTGTGGGATCCTGCACTTCGAATAAGGCTGAGAAACACTGGACTAGTGCGTGGAGTTTCTGTTGTTCTTTTCTTACTTTTAATAGCAGCATTCTGCGGCACATGCGTTTCGCAGAACTGGTCAGCGTCATACTTGGTATAAAAATTAACCTGTCACACTTTCCGGAAGTCCATCGACTACGACGATGACTTCCTCTTCAGGATCATGAGCTGTTGCGTCGCTTGTGGCTTCGTTCATAGGAGCGGGGGGCAAACTCAGAGGCGCACCTTCGTCAGTCAAGAGCTGGACTGGAGCATGGGATTTCAGTAACGGGTGGGAGGAGTGTCGCTTCTAAAGCGTTCATGCCTGCGTTGGCGGCACTCCTCGCAGACACGAGTGCTGTTCAGTTGAAAATTGTTGAGAACTTGATGACGAGATGAACGTCGTTCCTTCCTGGAAGCGGCCGTGGTCTAGAACTTCGGTGGTGGGAGGTTGCACTGTTTTCGAACGGGTTGAAGATGTTCCTTAAATCGTTCTATTTTCTGCCCTCTTTGTATGCGTCGACCGGAGGCAAGTTCGCCATCAGAGTATCTGACATGGGAGACGGCTTTCACCCATCCTATAGACTTGGCCGATTTGGCGTTGAAATACAAGCACCTCAATGCTTCGGCAGTTAGCTGTTGCAGGGTCTCGACATTTGCTATGCGGTCCTTCCGTGTGATGCTGAGGGATCTGCGGCGAGGACCCAGTGGAGACATCTGATAAGAAACGCCTTAAGGCCTATTCACGTATGCCCTGCAAAGGGTGCAGGTCCAACTGGACCACAGAGCAGGGCAGAAATGCAGATTGCCCAGCCCAGCAGGCCACGACCATGATTTTCAGGGAGAGATTCCTGTTTAGAAATACTCAGTCGATAAGTCTTCCGAGGTCTGCGGTGGCCTGTCGAATGCGATTCTTGATCTCGTCGCTAATTGAGCACGTTGAGAACAGTGTACTGTCCAGGCAGGTTGAAGTGCTCTACCATTGGGACGAGCACTTTCCCGACCGAGTTGTGTCCGGTAGGATTGGAGCTTGGCACATGACTACAATCTCCCGGGCGTTGCCGTTTAACTCGACACTGCTGTATGAATCTTTCATGATGCTTGGATTGCGTTGTAAGCCATGAGCGTTCGTTGAAGGAGGGAAAAGCAGCATCACCTGCGCAATGGTGGAACACTGTGGTGTTACGCGATACATGGATTGTCGGCGTCTCTGTTGGCAATTCGTATGAATCACTGCAAATCACGTTCTTCAGTTTTGTTGCTGTAATCAACTTTCCCTAGCTATACTTCCACCGCCAGTCTTAAGTTCAAATCGTTAGATGTATGTTTTGAAATGTCCGACAACTTAAGATGCATGTGTTTGCTTGCAAAAAAACGACAATTTATTTTGCCGAACACAGTCAAAAGTATTTTATGATTATGAGTGTTCTGTAACAAATCGATTTTATGTCCGGTATCATCAGCTGTGTTATACCTGCCCATAACGTTCTAGATGTTGCCGAGTTGCATTTCGTTTTTGCAAGTTTTCGCAACAGCTGCTCACGTATACGCTCTACCCGACAGCACCTTTCCGATATACACAACAAAACAATTATATCAACGCACACCTGTTTCTGTACCTCATAACCGTAGCGTTCATGGACGTCGGAAGGATTGTTTCCAGGGGGACCATTTGCCAACTCTAAAACTAAAAGAAAAACATTTTTCTACTAAAAACATTTTCTCCTAGCAGAATATCACATTGCAAGATCCAGGGGACAAAGCCCCCCTGTACCTCCTTCCGACGCCCGTGGTAGCGTTTCCAAGCGGCCGC
>JGI24159J19872_10008039_pt1 | contig 13790 bp, 8 predicted proteins | sample Ectturendosymbi4_FD_19872 | JGI IMG/M metagenome (IMG submission 19872) | reverse complement strand
GGATGGTAGAAGTCGTGTCTGTATATTTACAAATATTTTCCGCTATTATATTGTAGTCAGCCAGCAAGCTAGGCGTTACCTTGTTTGTGTTGGTTCTGTAAGTGAAAACGTGCGTGCAGTCCTTTCTAGGCCTGATTCATGAGCAGTTCTTCCACTATCATCTCATGCATTTAAAACTCATGCGGGTGTGATGTGTTGGAAATTAGATGGACGCCCAACTGCAGTAAGACCCCTTGGTTTTGGAGACCTTTCTCCCAAACCACGGACTTACTGACCTTAAAGTAAAAATCATCAGTTGTTAATCTTAACATTTTTGAAAATTTAATCGTTCTTGTAGCCGTAGTTTCTGGTACTTGCAGCGTTGGCTCCGCTGCAGTAACACAACGTAGACTTTTCGCCACCGCTGAGAGAACTGGATGGTTGTTATGGCGTCAGAATCCACTTCTGCGATTTCCATCTTTTCATGCTAGGTAGTTTGCAAAGCCGCTTGCCCTGCTTCATTGACATGCTGAAAGAACTTTTCAGTCAAATGCATTTTTAAACTTTAATCCGCATTTTTGGAAACAGGTTAAGAGAGAAATATATAGAATGAGTCAGTAGAGTGAATATAGAGAATGATTCCACATTTTATAATCTTTGTGATGGTTTATGTAAACACAAACACTAACTTGTTTGGCAATTTCGATATGCTGCTCTATTTGGAACTTGGTAATGACAAGATCTCTATGAATTACGCACTTGCTTTTCTCCGAAAGTCTTCCTCTTAACCGGGACAAGGTGTGCAGCTTTGACCACGGTCTGCGCCGCATTCCACGCTGGTTGAGATGCCACTCATATAAGTGATAGCAACAACTGTTTACGTCCCGGCCTCGTCACCGCCCAATGCGAACAGCAAGCCACCGAGATCGAGGATGTCACGTGACACGATTAGCCGCTATATTTAGACATTGACGACAAGCCGGTGAGGGAATGCTGACGCCTGGTCGAACATGAGCAAGAAATGGTGATTGACGTGATGCAACCCTTTTTGCTTGTTTCCACGCCATTGTAATGAAGAATTTCATAGACATTATTTGCTTTACACCTGTTTCAAGTTAAACCAGTACGTAACAAGCTCATGAATAACTTGTTATAAACCAGACACCGGTTGTTGTTTACACAGAGATAACCAGAAAGTAATATTACAGCTAAAAACAGCTCATATCAACCAAACTCTTGACCGCAGTGAAACCCGTGTATTTTCCACAGTCGACATATCATCTAATGAGAACTTTTATGTCAAACTGCGCAGAATGTGAGTAAAATATTAATGGATTGTTTTTTGTTCATGAAAGCCTTACTGTGGGCCCTACTCCTGGCACACACAGCAGAGAAATGGACGAATTTTGAAATGTAATTGAAAAAAAATGGTTAACCTTACGTTACTGAACACTGTCCCTTTGTGCTACAAACCTCCCAAACGTCTCTGATATCGTCTTCATTCATTGAAACGTTTGTCTGCAATGAAGACCAAACATTCCCGTTTTGATATTATCAGCAAGCTACCGTCAAAATCGCCACCCTCTTTCCACATATAACCTGGTGGTTTGAGGCATCACAGAGTTTGACAGAATGCCTATGCTTTGAATAGGAAGCAATCTGTCAACCTAATGAAATTGCTTTTTATTCTTTGAGGTTGGATTGGACATTTTTGTCAAAGTAACGAGGTATTATAATAATGACTGCTGAGAAATTTATTAGCGTTTTTTTCTTGTATCACATTCTGCACCATCCACACGGTGGTAAGCCGAACATATGTTTGTGACGTAATGTCTGGGAATGCCAGTTGGTAAAACCCGCAGGTAATTCGTGTAGTAGGTAAAGTTAATCTGTTTTGCCTACTGTTCGTTTTCAAGGTTTTGTAAACACGTTGAAGAAGGTAAAGCAAAAGTAGCATTAAATCTCTACCCATCTATAACTACACGAGTCACGCCGAATAATCCTGAATGTGTGAATTTCGTGACGATATGACTGGGTCCCCCCCGCATTCGATATGATTGCCAGAACACAAACTGTAACTTTTCACCTTTGTTCTGTCACAGAGCATGTTTCGTCACCCGCAATTGCGCGTGTTTGAATGAAGTGGCAAGCAATGTCTAGCGCAGGAGTCCACGGCCCGCGATGCTTTTTGGGGATTTTCAAACAACTAACATATAGATTTCAGTTTTGTTCAACAGTGTTTAAAGTAGCGAGTGAACACGTTCCTTTTAAATGAACGTAAAGACGGCTAGAAACGATTTGCCTGCAACTTATGATATGTTTCGTAGGAATAAGATGTAAAAGCTGTTTCTAGTAAAGTTCAGCTAGGTATACCGCCATTGTTGCGTCAGCGTCATAAGGCGGCCCTCGGGTTACTTTATAAGTCCTGATTTGTTTGAGTTTGAAATGCCTGGTCTAGCGCCTGTCGTGCACGTGCAACTACCATTGATCATCTTCCACTTCAAACAAGTTCTTCGCCAACTTGAGTATTGCAGCCACCGCTCAGCAGCCTGTAAGCGGGACAGTTGCTTGACGTTCACCGACTACATGCAGCATGTACCGCTCAAGTTGACGTTGGCTCCACCCGCGAAGCTCAAATGAAGCCAGTTCCTTGTATAGGCGGTAAAACTGCGGCATGAGGATTTAGACAACCAAACAGTGACACAGGAATGAAAAGTTTTTTTATATATTTCTCTAAACATTCAAGAATATGAAGTTCCTCTTTTTCATCTGCGACAACGACAAGCGCATAGATGTAAGCACAAAAATTGGAAATTACCACATGCTCTTCGCGCACTGCGATGACAACGCAGGGCCGTAGACAGGTTTTAAGATTTGGTGGGGAAAGTAGATTTTTAGGGGGCGCAAGATTTTTGCCCTATTTGTATGTTTAAAATAAATTTACCTGGGTACAACACAATTTGGGGCGCACAAAAAATATTTGGTGGGAACTGCCCTTAAATGCCCCCATGTGGCTACGGACCTGTGGCAACGTCACTGAGAGATTATATCTGCCAACAAAAGGTGACAATGACGAATCAGCCGCGCGTTTATCAAGCTTTGCTGTCAAAGTTCTTTAGTCACAACGTGACAGTGGCAGGCACGTCTCTTAAATGCATGATCTGAAAAGAGCACATTAATGCAGGAAAGGGCTTGCACGGTGGAATCCGTGGCAAGAAAACCGAGTCGAAAAGAATATGCATGCGCGACTTGTCTGGAATACAAGAAGATGTAACGAAAAATCCGTTCTTATTATATCAGAACATTTGGTGCAGCAAAACGCGTTAAAAACAATTCAAATCATGCTCGTTTTTTATAATTTCCTATCAAACAGCCAGTAGTTTGCAATTTGCAGGAACGTGACCAAGAAATGAGTATTTTGGTTGGACAGCGTGAGTAATTAAAAAAGGAAGCTGGTCTATTTTGCAGTTGTTTGCAGAAAGTTGAGTTGAAAATGCTACTGTGGATTGGTGTTTGTAGACAAAGAAGAAGATAAGAAATGTAACATTACATTTTTATGGCGGTTTGGCTGCTTTGATTGAAGCTTCTACAAACCTGAAACTTTTTTTCGGTCTCACAAATGTTTTTTGTATTAGATGCAATTCAATGCAACTGGTGAAATTTGCATACTTGTCTTTCTCAATTAACATTCCAGTGATATCGTCAACGTTATTCCATCCTGCATTGTGTGCACTCAGGTCGTTTCAGGTCGTCGGTTTTACTTTAGGATGAAACCCAGATTGTCATAAAATGTTTACTTCATATTGCAGTGCGCAAAACATTTGTTGCTGTTGAATGCAATCTCATCACGTTAAGAGGAAATGGGAAAAAGCAGAAGCGAATTTTGATTTACATTTTGTTAAAAAGGAATGTTTACAACAAAAGTGAAAGTTAACAAGTAGGGTCAACACCACAAACTGCATTTTTTGTCAAATACGCCCCTCAACATTGTCCTATCTTAGTTTTGTAATGTTTGAGATGTGTCGGCTGTGTGCTTAAGCAACCACAGTTTTCGTTTCTTCGGGAACTCTTAAGTTTATTGCAGCATCCCCTTTTACAGTGAGGATCTAATAACAATCTTTGTAGACAGTAGTAAAGGAGTGAAATTTAAACGACTCTGTGGAAATAACTTTCAAACAACTTTAAAGATTTCACATTTCCAGTATATTTTCTTGTCTAAAGAATCTGACGATTTATGTCTGGTAAGGTTCATTATCTCGATCCACCACAACTCTATTTCATAAAGTGATTGGCATCCTGTTCGATCGTGGCTGAAGCGAAACTTAAAACCTTTTTTTAAATGCGTTGGCGCCTGGCCGGAGAACTAATTGGAATTCTGCTTCGTACAAACCTGGTAAAGCTACAAAGTTTGAACATAAATTGTTGCGTCACGATTGCATCGGTGAACGGGTCGCACTTCGTTTATTATCCAGTAAATTTTAAACAAATTGATGTAACACGACATTGACATACCTATAACGTTAACATCGACATAGAAAAGCTGAAAATAAATTATTTTTTCTGATGAATATACTTGGATATCACTTTTAAAAAGCGAGGGTAAATGAGACGACTGCGGTTTGCAAAATACCCTGCAAAATTTACTGTTTCTTCTTCAGATGAAATTTAAACCAAGCAACGCATCAGCAAAAATGATATGAACTGCAGTTCCTTCATATTGCAACTGCGTTTTTCGCAATCACACGTCAGACGTACGTCAGCTTTTGCTGCAAATGACGCTGAAGTGTACAGCTGACGTGTTGATAAAGTCAACTCTTCGTCTGTCACAGAAAGATATAAGCAGAGACAAAAAGCAGATGTCGTGTCTGGAGACGCATGTTCGCCCGGTTTTGTTTCAACTTTAGCACATTGTTAAAAGCGCAATAAGCAGATCTACTGCACATCTCTAGTCGGTGATAATATTTGATTCGATGCAGATATTTTGATTACTTCTAAACACGTGTACGGCATAACTTATTACCAGACAGGTCAGATATTGTTTCTTGCCGTAAGACATAGGCTATAGCTCCGTCACAGCCGAAACGAGCAGAATAGAGTGAAAAGCATTGAACACCGCAATAGCTTGAACTTACCTTTTTCATACCTCAACAGGCGTTTGGTGTAGCTAGAGTGTTGTAACAGAAAGTAGGGAAGTTTTATTGTAATTTTGTAACATACTGAACACTGGAATTATGTCCGACTCAGAAGAAGAATATTCCAGTGAGGTAGGCACTTAAAAGCAAGATGTAAAAGCTTTAAAATAATTTAAAGATATTCCTGCTGATCTACGGTAATGTTGCAAAACTTATCAACTAGAGATGAATTTTATAAGAAGTTTTATTGTGCATCGACCAGGATCCCCAATTCCCCTACCCAAAAGACCAATAACCAAAAGAATAAAAAACGCAAGAAAAACGATTTCAAAACATTTTTACAAAACTGCAACAAAAGGATTTTAAAACTGTTTAAAAGTTGTTTTTTTTGCATAAGTCTGTGCGAAACAATGTTATCTAGGCTGCTTTTATTTGACCTTTAGCAACAGCTTTGTGTTTGTTTCATTGCGATAGTTGTTTCAAAAATTTCAGGAAAAAAGATAAGGGCGAGAACTCAGCTGTCGCTGAAATTCAGTTCGCAATGCAATTGTTCCCTGTGTCATTGCATTAAACAACAAAGTTCAAAGTGCAAACTGTAGTTGACACTTTTCAAAATTCTTGTAACTCAAACAGGTTGAGACATTTTGCGTGTCTGACATCAAGCACCTTTAGTTTTTCTGGAAACGTTTACTGCTAGAACGAAGTTAGACAGAAAAAAAACTTTGACGAAATTACACGGAAAACTACCCCTTTCTACGCTTTTGACCACAGTCAAACCTGTTGCAATTATTTGGAGTAAAACTAAAAGCGTTTAGCTTTCAAAATCATGTTGAATAAATAAACTAATGACTCAGTTGTAGATGGAATATATTCAAGGTTTTTGGATGATGATGATCATCATCATCGCTTTGACTGTTTTCGTTAAAAAAAGCTTTTATCTTTTCTGTAAAAAATTTATGTAAAAAAAGCTTTTATCAGGAGTTGGTCGGTGCTTCCTCTTGGAACAAACAGTTGCCAAAAATATTTCTTAAACATTCGTCACTCCATATTTACCTCCTCATGAAAGTACCGTCACCTGTGGAGAAGTAATGGGTGTCCGTTTTAGAAGAAATCTTACCATAACACCGGGTATTGCGTGATCTGGATTCATGTGTTTTTTGCATTTCATTGAGACTTATCCATTATTGTATCATATCGCTAGGTTTGACAAGTTCATTCATTTATTGACTTTTTTTCACTTTTCTCTCACTTGCATGCCTAATTTCACGTTTGTACACAACACGTTTTCACCTAATAATACACTTCTGGCTAATACTTGCACGATGGTGCTGCGAATGCACTTAATAACGTCAACAACCATTGAAAATGACGACACTTCTGCATGTGGCGGAATGCTTTTGCAAAACATTGCTGGCTACGGTCAAGGAAGAAACAAGTGAAGAGGAAAGTGAGGAGGAAACTGAGGGAGAGGATGAGGAGGAAGGAGAGGAGGAGACCGGTGAAGCGAAGCGTGAAAATGTTCAAGTGCGTGTTTGCAACGAAGTGCAGCCAATCTGATTTAAATTACAGGAACTACCGTTCGACAAGGAAGCTTATCATGTGTTAAAACATGTTTAAAAGATAAACCCAGTTTTGACTAGAATGCCAGTCAAAGAAAAAAGCAAGGAAACTATAATCAAAAAGAAAAAGGAAGAAACTTAACTGAAATTTCACTAGAAAGCTAGAAGAATTTCAGTAAAAGAAGAAAANATCTTTTGCAGTTAGCAAGCNAACATGAACGTTTCGAAAGCTTGTTTTTTGTAAATAACATTGAANTAGACGTTTATATGGGCTGTGGAGATTAGAAGATCAGATACACTGAATAATTAATGAGGTTACTGCCCGATTTTTTTCATCANTTTCAATGACGTTTTTGATACGTTTGCTGTTNGTGTTTGATTTCAGAAGCACTATTATGTCACAATAAGTATGTTNATAAAAGCGATATCTCTGTTATTGCCCAATATAGTANAAAGGTTGTAAACCCAACATGTAAAATGTCAATTGCATAAGCCAGGGTTTCTTAACCTGGGGTGCTAGCACCCCCAGGGGNTGCTGGGGAAGGTCACAAAGGTAAAAGGAATACGTTTGGACAAACGTATTTTTACCGGACACTTTAGCACTTCATCGACTGCACTTGTCTTTATTTATCCTTATAGTAACCAAGTGTTAGCCACTGGTAGGTGGTGCTGGTCTGCTTAGGCGTGACCAAAAGGTGTGCTGAGGTAGAAAGAGGTTAAGAAACGCTGGCACAAGCAATGAGTCTCTCCTACACTTTTTCCAAAAAAGTTTTACATTTGCATGTATTTTCCTCACTTTGCTTGCCACTTGCAAACTTCACGCGATGACGTCATACGCTGCATGTCTGCGTCATCGCTGACCTCAGGAAGATGTAGAGGATGAAGAGGAGGAGAAACCGGATGAAGACGCAAAAGTGAGCGAAGAAGTGGCTGAAACGGAGGTGAACCAAGAACAAGAGGTGGAAGATGGTGTTGATTCGGCTCCTTCAGACGTAAGAAAACGAATGGAGTTTATTTTCCATCAACGTTCAGAATAAGTTTAAATTTGTTACGTGGGAAAGACAAAATGAATGTATTCTCATTGTGTACCTGGTCGTGAGGGTTAGCTCATACAAAAAGGTCATGTAATGCAAACAAATTTCCTTCTGTACGGACTGTTTTCTCTTTCAATGCAATTCAGCTACAGCTCGTCACGTGGTCTCGTCACGTGATCACCCTTGGTGCGCAAGCGTCTTACAAACTTGGGTCATGTAAAGTATTTGTGAGTCTGTCTGATGGCCAAAGTAATGNTAAATTTTGGTAAAGATCTCAAAAAATATCCAATTTGTCCTAGAGTGTTTCACTATTTGTATTTATCTTTTCATGTATGGNGTTGTTTCATGTTTGTAGTTTTAAACATTATTTCATNTATTTTAAAATGCTATTTGAAAAAATTTCTTGTTTTAAACGCTATTTGAAACTTTGGGTCAAAGTAATCAACTTGCTTCTTTTTTTCTTTATTTGCAGCTGAAGTCTGAAAGTCCTCTCATGACACCAAAGTAAGTCAATATGTTATCAACGTGAAAACAAACCATTTATGTGTTTTATTTTATAACAAATCCATCGAATAGCGCAATAGGTAAATTTTTGCAAATGCTTTTGTCAGAAGAGAAATAATTTATCACGTAAATTTTCATGTGATTCACAAGTTTCTATATCAATTAACATCGTGTTTCTAAAGCGGTCTTTGCAAAAACATCATTTGGAATGCCTTGCTGTAATAAAAACTCACTGATGGTTAGCATTCATTCATTGATAAATATGACACAACAAAAATCAATCTATGNTTTTTGTAGGAAAACCGTGTTTACACCAATCTTGAGNATGTTACGNTTGACATCGCTACTAAATGTACGGAGATTTTTAGTAAATGATTNTANGCAGTTCGCAAGTTTAGCGACAGAATTTCAAAGTTTGGAATATNGAAAACAAATCAGAGTCCATGGATTTCGAATTGCTTTTCGTCTTGTTTTGATTTCATATTATGAGTGGCGTTTTCAGACTTTCCATTCCCAAACTAACTCCTCCCAAGATCCCCGATGGAGAGGTTGTTGATCTTGAAGACATTCACCGTAAACGAATGGAGAAGGATCTTTCGGAACTTCAAGGGCTCATTAACAGTCACTTTGAGCAGAGGAAGAAGGATGAGGAAGAGCTTGAAAGGCTTCGTGTTCGGATTGAGAAGAGAAAAGCTGAACGCGCTGAGCAAACTCGCATCCGACAAGAAAAAGAGAAACAGAGGATGACTCAGGAGAGGGTGAGAACGAGGAGCAATGTTATGAGTAGTAATCACGTTTTAAAAAATGTTTTCACCGAAAGAAAGATATTCCAAAACATTACCGGTTACCAACACATGGTCTGCGTATCTATATTTTGATCAACCTAAGCAATATTTTTCTATTAATAACATGATATTAGCATCCTCGTCAGTTTAAAGATATTAATCCCTCTAGCAACGAAACGTTTTTCTTGAAAAAGTAAGCGTCACCACTTTTCAGGAGGAAAGGAAAAGGAAAGAGGAAGAAGAGGAAGCAAAGAGGCAAGAAGAGGAGGCAAGGAAAAAAGCTGCCATTGCAAATATGTCTCTTCATTACGGAGGTTATCTCGCTCGGGTGAGTTCGAAGTCAACGTTACTTATCTTTCACAAAACGTCCGCACGCATTTCACCTTCAAACAATTTTGATATGACGCATTTCGGTTTTTAAGTTGAAGCTTGTTTGGAAAGATTTCGAGCTTTGGTAAATAGCGATTAAATCAATTAGAAACCATTTCACAGCGTTGAGAGCCGCTTGTTTATTTAAAGAATAAAAGTAAATTACTCATTTACCGTTCTGGAACTTCTGGTTTTCAGGCGGAAAAGAACAAACCGAATAAACGTCAAACAGAAAGAGAGAAAAAAAGAAAAATCTTGGCCGACAGACGGAAGCCTCTTAACATCGACCATCTCAACACTGAAAAGTACCTGCTCTCTCATTTCATTCCACAGTAGTTTCAACGCAATGTGATATTAAGTAAAATTTTTCCTGATTTTTTCTGCGCCTACAAAAAGTTAGTTGAAATCCATTATAAGTTTCAACAAAGATTTTACCACTCATAAAAGAACAGCTTTGACCTAATGTACTGAAAGTGTATTTAGAGATGGACAAACAAAACAATAACATGATATAAAAAACTGATAAAAATTAACTAAACCAAGCATACATGGGGCTACTATCCCGAAACCTTTTGCAATGATTGGTAATCAAGTTGGGACCTGGCAGTTACAAAATTGCATTTTGAATGCCACCACGGAGATGCTGTAGTTTTGAGTTGTAACAAATGGTAATAATGTATGCGCGTGTCGTTGATTTTCCATGCACTGTGGTCGGGATGGGTGGAATGTCACTATTGCTTATTGCAAAGGCTTCGCGACAAGGCAACGGAATTGTGGAGCTGGCTTTACACCTTGGAAGAAGACAAGTACGATTTTGAACAAAGAATACACAGGCAAAAATATGACGTAAGTACATAGAGACGTATTTTTCTGCGGCAACTCCAATATTTTGTGTTTTTCCATCGGTTTCACAACACGATTGGATGATATATCAACCATTTGATCAAGCAAGGGTGATAGCAAACGTTGTTTTCTGCCAGTTAATTTTTTCTGAACAAAAGGTAGGCTAAATGTGAAAATAGCTCCAAGTAACGCTTGAACTCAAAGTTCGACAACAAATAATTCGCTCATTGTTTAAAATAAACAATGTGCGAATTATAACTTTTATTCATATANCATTACCTGATTACTCAGANAAAAGGTTTCTGCCAAATGGTTTATCGGCCTTTATAACGGCACACGTTAGTTTTGACTTATTTGCTGTTTTTCGAAAATGTTATGCCAGAGGTTAACCAGTTATTTTCATCGAAAATTATTTTACCAGAAACTACGCTATTGAGATATTTTTGTGCAGAAGAAGAACATCTTGTGCTCTTTTTTATGGAAAGTTTGAGTGCTTTGATGAAAAACTTGCGCCTTTTCAGATCAATCAACTCCGGCAGCGAGTGAGCGAGTATATGGGGAAGTTTACCAAGTCGAAGCGAGGAGGTCCTGGAAAAATGAAAATCGCTGGACATGGTGGAGTGGGGGCAGTAGCTGCCGCTTTCAAATAGGCAAACAACAGCCATTACAGCCTCGTAACAACAAATCAAGCAGAAAAACGCTTCAGCAATAGCCTCGTCAATATATAGTTTGCTGCTAGAGAGAAATGTTGCCCTAGCGTTTTTAATGTGTTGTTAAATATTTTTGGTCTCTGGTAGAAGCAAGAACGATGAAATCAAAGATTTGTTGCGTTGTTATTTTTTTCGCGGTGTTTTTGAAAAAGAAATTGGGATGTTGCTATGCAGCTATATTTAATGCAACAGATTTTTGTGTCAGCATCACCACTAACTGACTTTTCGCTTTAAAACGCCAATTCGTGGTTACGACATTTCCGAACACTAGTTATCAGAAACGATGCCGTGGATAATTAAATCCAAATTAGAACTTTTCGTATTTTCCGAACCAGATAAACGGCAGCGGAATGGGTGGAGCTTGAGGCTTCTGTAGGCTGGACACGACTGTCAATCAGGTTATACTTGGATGGTTGGTCATGGCTCACTTGGGATGTTCCAACTTTCGGCGTGATGACCAGCAGCGCTTACTGCAATCCAGTCACGTGACCAGTGTATGATTAAAAGCTACGCCGCTTGAAAAATATGTACAATAGCGCCACCAATGCAGCATTCAATCTGACTTGATGGACACAGGGTGAGTGGCGCGAACACATCTGTTCGTTTCATCCCCACCGAAATCTTATAGGTGCGTTTGCTGGTGCCTTGGTTCAGTTTCAAGATTTGAGCTTAAGATAGGATTTCGCACAATTCCCATGTTGCGACCAGTACGTGTCATCAGTGTTTTATCCCTACTAGAAATTTCATCAAAAACAAACCGACAACCACAGCTTGAATATGAACGAAATGTCAGCCTCGGAGGACATCCGCGTTTTTCCACTCGTCAGCAGTTTCGCTCTGTCGCGGGAAGCAAATGTCACGTGATGCAGAAGACAAACAATTTTTTGCAGAATAAAGATCTTGTGAGTTTATCCCGAAATCCGAAAAAGTAACACATCTCGGGATCTCAATACGACACCAGTAATCCTATTTATATTCATTCGGGTTAAAAAAGAGAGATAAAATGAAAAAGCCTTTAGTCAAACAAAATCAAAAAAGTTGCAAACATGGGTGGCACGATGTTACGATGCTCAAGGCAAGTTCTGACTTTTCGTCTTTTCCAAAATGTCAACGTTGAACATCATTTTTATTTACTGACCTTGTACCAGGTTGGCTGAAATAGGAAATCGAGTTTCAAAGAACAACAAGATTTTCGACTCTGCAAAAGCATGACTGCTGGTGGCCGCAAGTAATGACGTAGCATTCCTGGTACAAGCGAGCGTCAAGCGTGTGTGCGAGCGAAGGTGAAATCAATTTTCTGCTTCGCTCTTCTCCGCCTCCCCAGAGACCCCGCGTCAGAAGTAATCGTCGGCTTCAGATACCGATTCATTACAGCCTTTAATTCAGTTTCAAACAGACCTGCGCATAGTTAGGATCTCATGCACAGTTACTGCAGTTGTCGGCAAATATTGTGGAATTAAAGAGATGGAGACAGCAGAGGGGGTCGGGGTTGGATTAGACGTCTGCAGTCAATGTTTTTGTCAGTGTTTGAATTGCGTTTTGAAGTCACAAGAAAGATTTAAACCGACTGAATTTAAAAGTCGGTTCGCGCTAATCTGATGCAAAACTGGAGGCAGGTTGTAGTTCAATACAAAGTTTCTATATTCAGTTTTTACGTAAAATATAGACCAATCTAAAACCTCAGCTAAACACAGACCCAGGGTTTTTTAAGGTGCTTTAGGAACCCGATTCGGTTCCCTAGAATTGAATATCAGGTCTCTAGGATCAGACAAAATTAACATCAGAACCCTAGAATCCGAGAAATAGGGTCCCTACAGGTCCATACAGGGTACATAACATTTTCCATAAAAGAAAACTGCATAGACCTATCTAAAATCTCACTCGGTTGATTTATTACCGGTCTTCAGATTTTTTTCAATGTAATTCATCACTAGACTTCACATTTTCCTCTTTTCATCACCGGGCCGTTAACTACCAACCTTATAAGGAAGATTGATGAAAAGGCTACGGATATGAATTTCTCAGCTTTGGTTTCACAAACAAACAAGCTTTCTTCTAATACAGCTAAAAGTTGGCAAATTTTTTGGTTCAGGTGTTTTACTGCGGTGGCCACAATAAAGAACCAAAGATGTTTTCTTATGAACTTTGATATCAATATTATAAGGCTTTTATCGACATAAGTCATTGCGGTTTCAGGCAAGACAAAGTTATTTTTAAAACGTGTATCTCGGAAATCTGTTTGACCGACATCAACTGCAAAATGTCTTTTACCAGAGTATGAAAGCTGAAACAGAAGAGATTTAACTTCTTTCTTAGAAGCAAAACATTCCTGATCACTTGTTCATTGGCCGCATCAGCTTCTCTTTGGCCCAGACAGCCGCTGGGTCGTCAGCTGTCGTTTGTGATGTCACAATCTATAAAAGAGCAATTAACTCGCGATGAGACGCAGCCAGCGCGAGCCTCAGCGATCCCCTTCCTCGATGAGCAGTTGGCCACTCATGGACTGCCAACCGGCACCACTGTCGAGATTTTTGCCTGGGAGCGCTCGCGCAATTTGCGTTCGTGTAGTCATTAGCACTTAAACCTAAAAAACTGAGAAAGCAGGTTTCGTGTTTTATGTTTGGACGCTTTTGAAAATAAACATCTATATCCAAAGTTATGTCAGTTCCAGAGTATTCAACTCTCGATTTTTTTTTCAGCTCAAAAAGTAGATCGAAATGAAGCTCTCTGTCTCGTTGCGCAAAACTTAATGCCTTTCGACGCAAAACTGCTTCCCCAAGTATAAAGCTACCCAAACACCTAAGATTGCAATTTTCTTGAAGTAACAAACACGATCTTGAAGGCAAATGTGGCAGAATTGGTTTTTCGTATCTAG
>JGI24159J19872_10008038_pt1 | contig 13793 bp, 7 predicted proteins | sample Ectturendosymbi4_FD_19872 | JGI IMG/M metagenome (IMG submission 19872) | reverse complement strand
GCACATGTGGTGTGTGCGGAAAAAGACGCAGGTTGCAAGGAACCGATTGCACCACTGGCACTACTGTACAAGACGTCCGGAGAAAACAGTTCAGGATCGTGGCCAGAAAGTCGTCAATAGGTGGGCTTTACGTTTGTGCGGGGGGCTTTACTTTCGTGCAGGGGGGGTCTGTCATTCACATTTGACAAAAATTCCACTAACTTACAGTGTTTCATATTTCAATCTGTGGGAGCTTGGAGCTTTGTTTGGAGGGGCTAAGCCGAACCCCCGTGGCGACGGGACGGGACTGAAGCAGTTTCCTAGTTGTTGGCTTGAATCTCAATGTATCAGTCTTCCATTTACAAACAAAGTTGTTTGCTCAGGTTAGGACTGGAGACTGGAAAGCGTATTGGGGTATGGTTCCAGGAAAGAAGACGTTTGGTATTAGGCGTGACGTTGAATATAACGACGTTAATGCAGCGGCATAACTTGTCTCGGACAATTGCAGAAAACAATGCTTACTTTATTTTCTACAGTATCACACGCTTTTCCGCAATTTATGTAACTTTTGCTAAACAATGTAATGCAATTACTTACAGTGGTTTCGTTATGGTCGTTAAGTGTACTTTAAGCATTTCAAGGATCCCAATCAAAAAGAGAAGTTTAGTACTCGAGGTCGCAACTTTACTACTGTTGTGACATCGACATAACTGCTGTCGTGAACCGGCGTTTTAAGAGTTTCATAACCTTCCTCTAAAAATTGTGCACAAGCAATCAGTCCAGCAGTAAACACATTGTGTGTCAAAAACAATACACAATGTGTGCCACGTTAGGTTATACTAAAAAAATCGTCTTTCAAGCTCATTGTTTGTACAGAAGAGCAACGTTTTTTGATAACGTCTAAAATGGCCCGAAAAATTAAGCTTATTCATTCTATGGAAATCTTCTTCTCACTCTAAAATGCCAAGAAAAAGAAGATGAAAACAAAACAGTGTAAAAATCTCAAGAACAATAAATACAGCAGCAGTTTAAACATTTTTTCCAGTTTGCGATCGTTGTGAAAATTGTGAATCATTTACCCAAATAATATAATTTTTATTCTGAAAATCTACTATGCCTTCCGTTCGTAGCTCAATCATGTCGAAAGATTAGTTAGATTAGAACTGGATCGTTTTGTGAAACCTTAAAGTTTTCATCAATTTTTTTTATGTCACTTCGTCGCCGTGAGATGAAATTTTCTGCAGAAGCTTAATCACAGTCAAAAATCCACAAAGTTCTGATATGCTTTCTAACTAAGCTTATTTTGAGAACATCGTGCAAGTTTAATAAACCAAAAAAAAAAACGATTCACATAAGCAACGAAAAACAGCGTGTACTAGCATCAACTACACTAGAACAATAGCAGGCACTGGACAAAAGTAAATGAGGCGTTGGAACGTCTGCAAGATCATTTTTTATGCAGACTTTGCTTTATTTTTAATTTCCTGTCGCGAAAATTACCATGCGCTACTGCATTATATGCTGATGACGAGGTATTTGCGGTTAAAAGCTAGAAACCGATGCTGGTCAGTACTGCGTGATTCGAGAATTTGGTGATTTCGGCGATTCATGCAAGAATTTTCATGCGATGTCAAGTTTACTAGCATAATTTAATATTTTAAGAAATGTGTTACTGCACATGCACGTATTATCTGTTCAGAAGCAGTGCCTCTGGTAATGTTGAAACAGCGAGGAATCCTTTAGAAGTTGTTGAAGGAACATCATTTCTTGTTTTCAAAATGATTCCGAACTGAAGGCATAGTAGCATTTTCTAATGTATGAACAAAAAAGCATTTCGTTCGAGTCGACATTCCCAAATCGTTTTGCATAAACTATGTTGAGATTTGCCGAAGAGGAGGCACAACATGTATAGAGACGATACTGCTCAGACGACAACTAAGCTAGCTGGGTCATGTGACAGGGATGCATGGAAACAGACTTCATCCCGTCTACTTTACAGTGACTTACCTTACGGTCGGCTCTCGATGGAGGTCAGAAGAAGCGTTTCAAGGACCACATTAAGTCGTCCTTAAGCAATGCGGGATCACTTACGCCAGACATGAGGAATTGGACAGGGACTGAGACGAATGGCGTGTAGTTTGCGACAAGGGGCTGACAACATTTGAACAGCAATATATTGATGTGGCAGAAGGAATGCGTGTCCGCAGACACCAACAGCTCAACCCACCACCCCAACAAGGCGGCAGGGATCCGCTTGTACAGTATGTGGCTGAGTTTGCGTCTCAGCCTTCGGGCTAAGTAGCCATATGCGCCGATACAAGGGAACGCATTGAGCAGCGTCATCATCGATCGACGGACAACTAAGGGAGAGAGAGAGGGAGGAGTGAGTGAGTGAGCATAAACTAAACCATAGGGCAGTGATAGCTCAGTGGTAAAGTGTCCGCCTCTCAATTTAAATGATGTGTATTCGACCCACAGTCACTGAGTGAATCGTCGTAGCGCTCCTTGGGCAAGAGCCTTCACCTCAACCGCCCCGGCAAGAGGCGAAATTCAGGCGTCGGCTTGCCACCAATCGCCGTCACCAAAAATTACCCCGTACCTACAAAGCCGTGTTTTGGTAGTTCCCACTTACCAAAACACTTTCTTCTCAACGTTAATGTTGTGTGCTACTTACCAGTTGTTATCAGGGTTCTGGGGATGATTTTTTAAAGAAAGAACTACTCTCTTAAAATTAAAACTACCTTCATACCAACTTTTTTTCAGTGGCACAGCAAGAACAGGAAGTGACTTGTTGCTGAACATCTCTGCAGTGGGAGTTAATCTAGTGTGTTTTTTGCATTAGTTTAGCAAAAAAATATCAAGATTTGCAGATGGAAACTCTAAACAGGGTAAAATTTGTTTTTTTCATTTCTTTACGCAGCTTGTTTTTCAAAATCTTTGTCACGGGTTTAATAATTAAAACATCATTCTTTGCAACCTTCTAAAAGCTGCATTCCGCTGTTGAAATAATTTGCCAATTTTTATCAAATATTTTGGTTGCATTCACTCGCTTTCGTTTTTGTTTTGAAGAAAAATGGTGTTAGACAAATTGAAAAAAAACATTGTTCGTTGGAAAAGCGACAGAAACTACATCACCTAAAAAATAAATAACAGAAATAATAGACTTTCTGAATCAAAGTTTGGATAGCAGATGTACGTAACAAGTTTCCTTTAAACATTCTTAGTAATATTCTCGAACATTGAAAGCAGCAGCAGGAACTTAATTCACGCGCCCGGCAATGAATACCTTGAAAAAAATGTCAACGAGCTAAAATTTGGTGTAAAATTTCAGGAACTTTTGTGTGCTTTGTTTGTTACGGTGTATGTGAGTAAACGCTGGAGAATTTAAGTGCCATAGCCATGTGGTTGATAAAATCTCATGGACGCAAATCCTATAAAGGTTATCATCAATTCTGAGAAAGTAACAAATGAATATCAGTGCATACTGTGCAACATACCACGTTTATTGCTGAAGCGTCAAGCGAGCGCTAAAATTATTGCAACAGCACTTGTGTGTGTTTTCGTTGACATATCTTTCTATTTTGTTTGCTTGCATTCATGTTTTGTATCGTGCTTCTGGGTAAGTAGCTTATTGCCTAACGAAGTGCAGAAAAACTTTAGGAACTAAAATCCGCTTTAGTGCATAAAATACTCAATATGTCCGGATGCATAGTTGATTTTCAATCTTGTGACTAATTTCACGTCAGGTTCAACAGATAATCTACGTGCTGCGGACTCTGTTTCTCATAAAATTGAATGTTTATACAATTACTATATGTTATGACTTTTGTGAAATCAACGTTTCGTTCTTGTGATACGCCTGATAGAAGAATAATTGCAAAACTCAAAAACTCGCTTAATTGCCGAATTTATAACAATGTAAATACCAAACGGGCAATGGCTATTCCAAAATAACTAAATTTTTTATAAAAACGTTTACCTGCTGACTGTTCATGGTCTTCATCCAGAAAAGCAATTACTGTATGTAAGACCTGTTACGCTTGGTGTTATAGCGAAAACAAGCAAGCGTCAATTGAAACATCATGACATTTCTAATTGTTGTGCACAACTCATAGTTTGTTTGACTGAGATTGTACTTAGAATCAAAACTGAATCAAGAACAAGTCAATCACCATTTGTAGGAACCAGCAATTGGCAAAAAAAAAAATAAATTCATGTTGTTTTCGAATGCCACCAGAGAAATAGGTTTGTGAGTTTCGCTCATGAAATTCATGCAGGGAGTGTGGTTTGTTTTCTTCCCTTCAGTTTAAACAAATCCTGACTTTTAACCGTAGTTGAGAATCTTCGACGCTGGAACCATTGACTGCATAGCAGGAGAGCAAGGGATGCTTGGAGCTGGAAGCTTCGGAGTTGTTCAATGCGCGTTTCACGAATCGATCGGTTGGATTGCTGTGAAGTGCTTTCCTGTTCCTGGCGGACTTTCAAAACAAATGGTTTTACAACAGTGAGCGTTTTGATGATTTCCATTGAGGTTGTATACCTTCAGCAACAACTGCCCTTTGTTGTGCCTTTGCTAGGAGACAAAAAACGCTTTAACATTTGTTGGTTAGTTTAAATGTCTTTTACAACACGTTTGATACTGCATAGTTTTTCATAATCATTTTGAGAGTATATATTTTCTGGCTATTTGCTTCATTACAGTAAACTAAGACAGAATGTGAAGGGCCAATTGCACTTACCCAAAACCTAACACGTCAAATTTTCATAGAAGCACAATGGAATCAGTTTTTCTTGATATTGCATCGCTTCAGTCAAAATTGAAACTAATATTGTGCGTCACGAAAGTTAGTTCAAAGCCGCATTCGCAAAAACTGCTGAACGATGATCAAAACGCAAACTCTTGTTTCAAATAACATAGATCTGTTTATTGCATGTCTGCGCAACTAAAAATAATAGCATCTAAGCGTGGCCGGTAAAGTTTTGAGGAGATACCAGAATGAAAATCTGCATTCAGCAGCGCAAGTACACCACATTCAAAAATTACTCAATCAGAAATGGAATTAGTAACTGTGGTTTGGAAAGCAAAAAGGCAAAGAGTTGAAAATCCACGTTTTTTCAAAATTCACTTGAATGTCTTCGACAAAACTTGTTTTCATTGTTTTGTTGTATGATATACAGGGTTGGCAATGAATTGGAAGCACTTCATCTAGCTAGCCACGAGAACGTTTTGCGGGTTTATGGCTTGGCAGAATGGGAAGGGTCAATTGCATTGATCACAGAACTTATGCATGGAGGTAACTTGCGTCTTCTTCTTGGAAATGTTTCTGTGGATCTTCGTCCAGTATTGCGACTAAGGATCTGCGAGGAGATTTCCTCTGGTCTTGCTTTCATTCACAACATCAAGCACAACAAGGGCCAGGTCCACGGTGATCTAAAACCAGACAATGTCCTGCTCTCTAAAGACTTGCACTGCAAAATTGGAGATTTTGGCAGCTCACGAATTGTGAGCTTCACCGGCCGGACAACTGCCACGGATGTGGGACAAGTGAAAGCCCAATTTACAAAAGTCTACGCTGCCCCAGAACGACTACGTGACCCGTTCACCAGACCACGTCGACATCAAGACGCTTACAGCTATGGGTTGATTGTGTACGAGGTTCTGAGTCGAGAATTGCCCCATCAGTTTGGAGTTAGTGAGGAAGATTACTTGAGGGCCATTAAAAATGGAAGGCGTCCTGGGACGGAAATCATCGACGAACTCAAAAAATCGTCAAGCAACGCTAAAGATAAAGAAGTCATCCAAGTTCTGAAGAACGTCATGATGAAATGCTGGCAAAACAAACCTGAAGACCGTCCTGACATGAGAGATATTCGGAACGAGTTGCAACAACTGATGTCGACTCGAGAAAGGAATGAAGTTACTCAAAGTGTAGCGAAAGCGCAAGAAAGTTACCATCCTTATGATCCCTCATCTTCAAACCAATTCAAGATTTCTTTGGATTGCTTCGTACCTTTCCATCGTTTTAATAGATCTGGTTAGTTATGACTCAGCTAAATTTTCAACCCCTGCATTTTCGCCTTTAATACTATTATCATTACTTTTCAGTCGCCAACCAACAACGATTTCACGCATTGCCAAACAGTGAAGGACCAGTATTCAGAGCAACTATAGATGGTACTGCTGACAACAGATGCCCAGGTATTGATTGTGAGTGAAACGGGAATCACAAAGAAATATTTCGTATGCCCACGCATACCTCTTAAATCAATTATCAACCAGTATATGTGAAAGAACGTAAACCGGAGCTAAACGTTCAAAAAATGAAATGCTTAATTTCCTTTTTACAAATGCTTAACCATAAACAGTCACCAACCACTTCTTTTCCAACTGCTCCACAAACATGTTGTGAATGCGCGTCCTCAGGCTGACCAAGCAATTACTTAAAATATATGATATATACGATATCAAACGTTTTTATCGATATGTTCTTAAGTCTATTAGTAAAATAAGTTTTTTTCATAAGGTTTTCAAGTCCCTGAGAAACTATTTCTTTCTGCTCTTAAACGTAAAAATTTCACTAAAACTATAAATGGCAATAACGTACGTAACTAACATCTTGTTTACTTTGCATTACGATAAAATTACTTTGCATTACGATAAAATTACTTTGCATTGCGATAAAATGAACTCCTGCGAAAATTTAAGTTTTGCGTTTTTCAGCAAATGAACCGACGAACAGAACAAAGAAATTTGCCAAACCTCGGAGAGCAGCAACTATTTCTACCTCCGCCCAAATGTCTACAGGTAAGCCGTACGTGTTTGCTTAAATATTTCAGGCCAGTCTCATCCGGCAAGACGCAAACAGATGCATTTGAAGAGATCTCGGGAATTGGCATTTTCGCACTGAATATTGAGCACTACTTGATGCGCGCATTGCTGAAACCTGCAATCAAATACTTAATTTCATGTTACAATGTACGACAGTGCGTACTATTTCACCCTTAAATTGACGCTTATCATTTCAATGTTCAAACGGCTTAAAAGTTGAATGTTTGTCAGATCCCTGTCGAAAGGATGGACTACATTATTTCAGAAATGCATCGTGTGGGTTAATTCAGCCACACGTTGGTGAGTTCCGTCAGATACCTCTGAAAATGTTTTTTTCAAAGGAGTTTTTTCTAGGAATACGACGTCCTTGCGAAGTTTTGTCGAGCTCACTCCCAGAACGCAAAGCAACAATTAAATTCACAGAGAATGCATCATCGCCAAGGCCTTCTCATGGTATTTAAATTTTACACTAGAGTGAGTTTTTAAATTTCTAAGTGTACAAGAGATTTCATGAACTACTGTATACTTTAATAACTTTCCTACTTTATGTTTTTTTCACGACTAAGCCCTTCTTTCAGAATCATTTTTATTTTATTGAATGATGGACACTTTCCTTATTGTACCGGCAACCGGTAATGATGCTTCGATGAATTTCGAGAGATGTATCCGCTTAACTCGATTCAATGAGACCAATTTTTATTCAGTAAATCAACATGTTTACGTAAGAGAAAAACTGTAGACTTGTCTCAAAGTATTTAATTTTTTCAAGGAAATATATTAGACAGCGGTAGCTTTTTGAAATGCAATGAAATACAGCTTCACAATTTTAATCCTTTTTGATTTCGCTCGTTCAGATTAAAAATATTTTTTCCAACCGTTTACACGAAATGCATGCGTATATAGCTGGGAAGAAATACAAAAAAACAAAGCCATGGATGGGCTATATAGCGACAATAAATTCTTATCATTGTTTAATCAGGGTACTTTCCTGAGAAGCAACTGGAGTTCTAGATTCAATGAGAGCCACTTCTGTCTACGCGCGTCATTTAAATTATCCACTTAATATTAAGATAATAATTTCAAGACAGATTTCTCGAAGTCATATACTATGCAAACCTAATGTATCTACACAACAAGTGAGTTAAATTACTAGAATCTTGTTTTAAGTCTTCGAGTGGTGTTTACGGCAGTTTTCATCTAGCCCACAATTTTAAACCGTTGCCAGTATGAACCTGTTTCAAATGAAATAATCATTCGTTGCTTTTACCACATTCGTAATATTTATTCCAGAAAATACAACATCTCATTTCGACAGTGAAGACATTTCAGCAAGGGAAGCACAAGCAACTTCCATGATCAGACACAGCTCAAGTGAGTTTTTGAACTTTTATTTTTGATTTGAAGCCTGCTGTTCAACTGAAAATACGAAGCTTTTATCCAGCGCATGGATAGCAGTGCACAGAACGGTCGCCAGAAAGTCTTCAGTAGGGGGACTTTGCGTTTGTGCAGGAGGGTTGACATTCTAAAATTTAACCAAACAGCTGATCTATAGTGTTTCTTATTTCAATTCCGGGGGCTTGGAGCTTTGTTTGGGGGAGCTAAGCCCACCAAAGCCAGCCTCCCCCGTGGCAACGGGACTGGTAGTGAAGCCATTGCCCATTTCTTAGTCACAATAAATTGACTGTCAAAGAGAGTTATAGTTAGAAACAGCAGTTCCAAATGGCGAGCGTTTTGTGAGGAGACAACAAAGATATCTATTTTCAGTTTATTTTCTAGTTTTAGACGTTCATGCAGTTTGAACCACAATGCAATTGTTCAAGTTTTGTTGCCACATATCTAATCTGTAATGTTATTTCGCTCAGTTGAAGATGCATAATTTCTTGAGTCAGTACCTCAAAAATGTTGCATTAAAATCTCAAAGTCTGCATTGCTTGCAGTAGCCAACCATGATTCAATCTTAAAGTTCGTCTGGTTTGAAGTTATTATTTTCTGTTTCATCAGCATCTCAGAAGATATCAGAAAAGGTCTTATATTTGTTAAAATAAAATTCAGTGACATTTGTTTTGGCCTTAAAAGAAGAATTCGCTTTCTAGTTAAGCTCACTTGCTCTTTTCATAGGTTCACACACTCAGTCTTCAATAGCGAACACCTTGCCAACACGGGGAATTGACAGAGCAACCATATCTTCTACAAAGAGCGTGCCATTCCAAGGGCAAGCTCGCAGTAAGTCACGCAAAGTACAGTACTGTAGTTTGGGTTCCCGCAAGATACAGTATTGTAACATGAACTCTGACTTCAGAATATTTATTTCTCCTTAATGCGCAATGATTGTCACGAGACGACCTAGCACCTTATATTTACTAATACACATACTTTAGCATGTGATAATTTGTTAAAACTGCTAAAAAGTTGGAAAACTAAATGAAAAAAAGATGTTTTACTTGCTGGAAAAGCCTTACCAGTATTATTGTTTTACGAAAATTATTCTTTTGAAAATTTTGTATTAGGCTTGCTTGATACCTTTATTACCTGTTTCAAAGCCTTCAGGAATTCAAATAATTTTCCACCTGCTGGTCGATGCATGAGAAAACCTACAATTGAAGAGGTCTTTAAGCACATCAGTAAGCGAAGTTTGTTGTTTATTATATTTGCAAAGCAGTTAAGTATTCTGAAAATGTAGACTTTGGAGAGGATTTGGTTTTAATTTTCAATCCACGGCAATTAATTTTACTACCTTAAGTTTTAAAAAAGAGTTTGTTTCAAATGAAAGTATCAAAAACAGTTTCAAAATACCGTAGAATACAATTAAAAGAACTTCTTGAAGAAAGAATAAAATGCTTTTTTAATTTTGTAAGACAGCATGTTCAAATAGTCAAAAAACGTTCAGGGGAAAATGTCCAATGTTATGTTAACTGGGAGTAAACTTTGTGTTCAAGCTTTTTCATCACCAACTTCTTTCCTATGCTCATTAATTACGTGACATCAGCAAAAAAAACAACAGCAAAAACAGAGCAGACGTTGATAACTTATTTCTACAGAATATTCCCTTGTCGAAAACACCACAGCATATAGGTATTGACAGGGACGCCGAAACGTCGGTAGAGCAGGGGGGCAGAAAAAAAGTTGAGGGCAATATAAACTTATGAAAAACAAAAAAATCGCAGGCCCGCAGGCTGTGTTGGACATAAATGGCCCCTCTCAGGAAACTCTTTGCCTCCCCTGGTGTCCCATTCTTGTTAGGGCCTGCCAATTATGCTTGCTACAGTTCAACAATAACGTTGACTTCAAAAATAATAACACAAACGATAGACAACTTGTTTCAATTCGATCTTGATAAATCATAAAATTACCTACGAAAAGACACCTTTGCCCCCAATGTCACTCGTTTGAAAGGTCAGGGATTCATTGCCACTGCTCTCCGACGTCCCTGCTTGCCGCTATCAGCAGTCACTGTCTCACTACATTACCTGCCAAGATGTCTGCGTTCAAGAGTCACACGTGACAAAATGCCTAATATCGTAACTTGAAGTGAACGTTTGATGATTTGTTGCCATGTTATTATTACACGATAAAGACCAACAGTAAAACAATCCGCTCGCAAGTTTGGCAACTTGCCTCTACAGGCAGTAGCGTAGCCAGCCCAAAAATTTGGGGGGCCAATGAATTTGGTGGGGTGCAAAATGTTTGATTTCAGGCGAATAACACTATTTTGTTTGCGCTACCGCCTCTCGAAGCACAAATGACTATATGTTCTAAAAATTTGTGGGGAGCATGGCCCTCTACAGTAGGCCCTTCTGGCTACGCCTATGCCTGCAGTCAAGGGAGCGGACATGAGTGAACTGCAAGCTCAGCACAGCATGATACCAGAACAATGAACTTGGTTCTTATGCAGCGTGAGTGTCGTACCGGCAAATAAACTGTTATTGCAAGAAATAAATCAATCAATCGGAATTGAGTTGATAACGTCAAACTTTCTACCAAGTTATAGTTCTTAGTCACAATTTCCAGAGAGGGGCAAATGCCCGTTTTGACCCCGGGGCAGATGCAGGTAATAAGGTTAAGGGGGCGATTTCAGTAATATTTGTTAGTTAAGTCTCATTACGGGTTCACTACTTTAAGATGAAGTATACTTCACAACACTTCTGTGACAAAGGATTTAGGGGGGAGTGATCGCCATGGTTTTAGGGGGAGCGATCGCCTCAATCTCCCCTCCAGGATTCTCCCCTGTTTTGACGCCCCTGCGGACGCCCATGGGTTTGACGTACCACGAGATTGAAAACTGTTTGCTTGAGTTCAGTGTAAAAGCACACCCATTACATGTTTAGCAACATTGTTGACCTCAAAACTATTAGCAGAAATTATAGAAAATCATCCTGAATTTTAGGTGTGCGCGAATAGCTGCAATAAATTTGTTTCAAACTGATCTTGATAAATCAAGAAATTACTTATGATACTGATACGTAAGGGCACCTGTGCCACCATAGCCCCCCCTTTCAAAAGGCAGGCGGGCAGTGCCCCCGTAATGCACCCCCGTTCCGGCGTCCCTGGGTGTTGAGCGCACTAAATTGATTTAAAGCTGTGGCATATGCTTCAAAAGTGATTGATAAGCTAGCGGAGGACTGTAACCTCTCGGTCCAGCACATCTGAAACGTATTCACCACGAGAAAAACACAGATGTTTAGAAAACACAGATGTTTGCCAACAGTGCCGACAGACGTGTTTCCAAACAATGGTGAATAGAATTACTATCTTAAACTAAGAAAGATTCAACATGAAGCTGAACGCATTCTCCCAATCATATCGCGCTTGTTTAACGATTCTAGAAATTGCTTTTTGTTCAATTCGCAGTAACTAGTTTTGTTGACATCGATGCTCATCACGGTAAAATCGAAAACCCTTAAGAGCTGCGTTGATCAAACTATTTGTGGTACGCCGATTAGGTCTATCGAAAAATTAAACTTAATATTGTTTTAAGGATGCCAACCAATTCAATTATGTTTTTCAAATGTTTCCCAATTTTAAGATTTTCACAACCCCCAAATATTATTTGCTTTTAACTTCAAGATGTAGATGATTCACGTGATCACTGTCTGTCGAAAGTAATCTTTTCAATGCCAAGAATCAGACATTACCAACTTATCAGAGTAGATATTTCGCCTAATAAGTAGGCATCATCAACTCTTATTGAAATATCACCTTTGAACAACAACTGAAGTGTACTATAGTTCAGATGAATTACCAATTGTGCAAGTGAGTTACTTACTGCGTACTTTTTACAGACTCAAAGAATCCTCAGCAACATGAATCAGATGCACCAACGATGCTCAGAACTCACATGAATCTGTTAGAAACAGGACAATTGAAAAAAGCCAAATCCAACAAGCACGATCTTGCCTTTAAAATAAAGCACGAAACTGACGCAACACCGGAAAAGGTGCTTGAATTTGCTTTGAATGGAGTTGAAGGCAAACAATATTTCGCGCGCGCCACATTGATAAGTGCAGCATCCCTTTTGTATAAGGATCAAAAGGGTGAAAAAGCTATGCAGGGAATGGAAAGATGCATCGAAGGCTTAAAACTGATTTTGGAAAAAGTAGCATCTAGCATCTTTTTCAAAAACCTACAGCTTGAAATGCTATTGATCGCCTTGATGGATGACATAAAGCTGGAAATGGAAAGCGTGGCGTCGGTTTCGGAGACAGAGAAGTGCAAACGGATTACTACCGCTCTTGCGACTATTGCTTCTTGCCAGCTGAAGATCGNTGAAAAGGGAAGCGCCCTAGAAACGCAAAAGGAACGATTGAAGAGAGTGAAGAAAACTCATGGATCGTTCTCAGAGAAANGAGTCCTTTGTGGTTTGATTTACAGCGATCTTGCCAACTGCTACAAAGACATTTTGCAACTGAAAGAAGCTGCTGAGTTCTATCAAAAAGCTAAAACCGTTTACGTAAATGCCAGTGACATTGAAAGCGAGGAGTATAGAAAATCCTTAATTATGGCTTGTGAAAAAAATTTGGAAGCTCTCAACAACAGGCAATGTGTTTTGATATAGGCACGCTTTCATGACCTCTTGAGCATACGAGTACGTTCCGACTTGAGTGGTGCTGCACACCCTGTTGCAGAAAGGCATTGTGACAAAATTATCCCGAAACAAAAATTGGAGAAAAGTTGAATGATCACTTCAACACCACTGCCGTAATTGCCGCAGTACTCCCTGTGCAAGAACTCTAACATCGACCGCACGGGCAAAAAACAAAGTTCAGGCTTTGGCCTGCAGTCTCATACAGTTACCTAAAACAACGCAAAACAAGATACATTGTTTCATTTCGGAAACATTCCACTTTGTTTATTTACACCTTTTCCTATTTTCGCATATAAATTAAGCATACAGTCTTTTAGAGATATGTGGCCTCCAACCTGTATGTATACATTAATATATTTATTTATATTTAAACCGAGAAAAAGTGTAGGCTAAACAAAAACAGCCGAGTTTAGCGGCGAAGTTACCAGCATAGTTTGTGTGGTTAACACGCAAATTTTTGAGTTGAGCAAGATGAGTTAATGAATCACCTTTTTCCCGCCTGTGTTTTAAACCTTTGTACGATTGGAAGGCGGAATAAGTTGCATAGAACAACAAGCTATCCACTGTCATTCATTTTTGGACTTCGGATCTTGTGTTGGCGGATTTTCCTGAATATTTTCGCAACAATTTCATTGTAAGTTACATATGAGACAACCATAAAAAGTTTGTTATTGGACTCTATGCGTAGAAAGTGTATATTTCGTTTTAAATGGACCATATCTCTCTTCATTGTTGCTGTACAAAACCTTACAAGTAAATGTTGTATCGATGCGTCGAACAGTGCTAATCTTGATGCATGTTCGCAGTGGCGTAGCTACCCATTGGATCTTGTGGATAAATCCAGGGGCGGCACGTTGCTGGAGGGCGGCAAAATGTGATAACGTTTTAAACGAACAAAGACAG
>JGI24159J19872_10008035_pt1 | contig 13797 bp, 8 predicted proteins | sample Ectturendosymbi4_FD_19872 | JGI IMG/M metagenome (IMG submission 19872) | reverse complement strand
ACAGAAAAGAATAATAATTTACGGCACCCATAGCAATTTGCTTTGAGGTTTGATGACAGTTTGAAAATGTATTTTTAATGATAGGGTAAAAAAACGTGTTAGCTCGCGGCACCCCTGGGCACTGCAAATGGCACCCCAGGGCGCTGCGGCACCCCGGTTGGGAACCACTGGTTTAGAGAAAGGCATTGTTACGTAGTTCGACAGGGCGCGCGTGGTGGGGAGAGGAACGCAGAAGAGGCAGCACCAGACCAGAAGATGAGGAGAAAATTGGTGACAATGAAACGCACCTTGTACCAGCAATACCAGTCTGTAAAAGCCTCATTCGCGAGTGTGACACGTTCAGCTATAACTACTTTGTTCCACGTCTTGTGGTTCGGGTTTGCCAAAGGCTACTCTGCGACATTTCGCCGAGTTAAACCAGCATTTACAGCAATTCGCTGTGGCAAAATTTCGGGTTCACTCGCACTGAGGTGGGCATGCCATAGCCTGAAACATTTTGTTTTTACTCTTTCATCTGACCAGTGTCAAATGCATGCTCCAATTTAACATCCTTTTATCTTCGTGTGTCAGTTTCTTCACGTAGTTCTTTCCTTACGAGCAACGACGCAGGTATACATACGGGCTAACTGGTCCTTCGTCAACTCTATATGTCATACTCAAAAAGCTCTGCAAATTAGAGCATCATGAGATTCATCTGAACTTCTGACGTTCACTGCGTTATTAAACTGTTTCATTTTCTGTATGGCGGTAGTGCATATATCTGAATAGCTTGCATGTGCTGCATTCTTTTTGGTTCTGCACTGGAAGCGCTGCACGCCGCTCAAACGCACCGATAAAGGTGAATTTGACGTTGTATTAAAAGTCGTCTCGCAGGAAATGTACAATGCTGGGCCGAGTCCAAATTCAGCAATGCTTTCTTAAATTGCCATAACGACCTCATAAAGATCGGGTTACGGGTACCGCTGAGGCCTATGCAGCCATCCCCGCTGACAAACTAAACCGTGCAAAAAATCATAAACAGCCATGAAAATCTTAAAAGACTGCTACGTTCGTGTGAAACAGTGAAAAATTCAAACCACTAATTCACAAACGTTCCAGAATCGTGCTGCCTGGAAAGATGAAACTTCCGCTTATCACATGTTTTTTTGTTGATTCCAGTGTTTCTTTGTATTCCTTTTAATATGTGTCTGGTGTGTGGGAAACTTCCGAATTATCCTGTGACCTATAACCTCTCATAGGCGCAGCCAGGGGGGTTAAAGAGGCCATGCTCCCAAATTTTTTTAGAACATATTGTCATTTTGTGCTATGACAGGCGTTTTCCAAAGAAAATAGTGTTATTCGAGTAAAATCAAACATTTTGGACCCCAAAAATTTTGGGCTGGCTGCGCCACTGTAACCTCTTCATTCTAACATCTGCTGCTTGGTTCGCAGATTTTCAGTTCTCTTCAGCGCATTACTCTCGTTAGTCAACAGACCTAACTCGTGCTGGTAATTACAGGCCTGCTTCTCCATATCAGTTGAAAATTGCATTTTTCCTGCATTTTTTCGTGTATTGCAACCACTGATAATTCAATCAATCAAGCTTTAGCACACATCATAGTACAGGTACAAGTGTTTATTTCTCAAACAAATTATGTCATAATTATGTAAACATAGGAACCCCAGTAGTTTAAGCGTTTCGAACGAGGTCACGGCGTTTGTCAGCACGAAATACAACTTGCTGATCAAACACCTATCTGAGCGAAATGCACCTTTTTGTGTGATAAGAATGTTTGTGAGTTGATACAGCAAGTAGAAATGCAAGCAAAATGAGACACTTGCCTTTCAGGTCCCTTGATGTTGACGGATTGAAGGCAAGGTGAGGTTTAAGCTCGTATCTATCCGCTGTTTAAAATGATTAGCACCCTGTTCATTTGGGTTCAACCAGTGCGGAATCCTACTGCTTGCTGAGTACATAAGCGTGATTAGCCCTTGCATTAGAGGTCTTCAACGCCTTCTGAATATTTGTTTTGATTTTCTCCTGGACAGGAAATAGTGTTTAATAACAAACCAACGGTTGGTGTAATGTTCCTCCAAAACACAACAAACAGCCTGGGGCACCAAACGTGTTTCCTCAACTTTTGTATGCGTAAAATTTGCCGAACAAGTCCCGTATGTTGATAACAGGGACATTCAGAGGCAAGTGAAATCGCCTCATTGTGCAGCGAACAAGCTCAGCGCAACTTCACTCATTGCTCACCTCAGGGGCGGGTCCGTAAGTTTAGGGGGGGGCGATTTCAGTAATTTTTGGCAGTCAAGTCTCAATTTGCATTCAAGTATCTTTCCGAATTGTACAAAATCGTGGTGAAAAAAAGTACTTTCATAGGTTTTAGGAGGGACGATAGCCCCAATCGTCCCCCATTAGATCCACCCCTGGCTCAACTGCAATAAAAACACTGCGGTTCGTGCCCGTTGGTTGTAAATGTATGCTTGACGATAAGGGACAGGCGCACCCAATCTGGTTTGAAACGACTGCGCATTAACCTATCTTGTAACATCGAAACTCACATTACATCCCAAAAACTGTAAGCGTTCTTCCAAATAAAGTTACCTCTTCCATCAGGCGTTTGATCAGAAACAATCTGTATGCATTTGTTCACCGATGTGCATTTTCATTTAAGCTTCTCATCTTGCCGCACGTTTGAAATGTCTGATATTTTTCGCAAGTCTTCAGCTTTTCTCCCACTTTCCTACACTTGTGGATGGCGATGAGTAATTCTGGTAGTTACTGGTGCGCTGTGTCGGGTGTTTGTTTCTCTTCCGGTGTGCAAAGCAACAGAAACCTTCCCTGTGATGTGTTGTGATTGAGTGTTGTTTGTGTACTTGTGTACCATTGCTAGAGTTGGCAAAACACAATAGTCGTCGTGTATCGGAGTCCGCAAGGTTTCATGCAGAGGTGATGTCGTAAAACTGTTAGAAATCGAAGCTTTCAAGCTCTGATACTTCCTTTGGTTGAACCTGTAGCGGCGTCACGTGACAGCGTTTCACTCCGGTTTCAGTTGTGATCAACGACAAATATCTGTGTGGTCAAACATCACGGAGTTTCTGGTGCTCTTTAGAAAACGGCCTCGATTTGTGCGGAAATAGAGCTTAATTTTTCGGTCACTATACTCTTGTGCAAGATTTAAAAGTTTGCGGAGTAGGAATTCAAAACTTTCAAAATTGACATGGGCGGGCGCATGCTTTTGAAGTTGGAGCGGATGTCAAAAAATAATAATGACAAGATCCTACCCATCTCGCAATGCTGTTAATCCCAGTGATAGGGAACTAAAGCCTAAGACAAGCACGGATATGACATAATTGATTTGTTTCGTTGCCAGCGTCGTCACCATTCGCAGCGCGTCTTGCATCTTGTGACGTGTGAGACGTCGTCACATGCAAACCAAGGTAACTCGTTACGCGCCGCTGGGCGTGCAATAACAATGACCACACTAGTCGCAGGCAGGCATCATTTTGGAAGACTGACCGGCAGTCCAAACTAAGCTATCCATTATTTTGAGAATGAGCTGTTATTGGTACCGGACCACATGCTACATGTGGATGAGAAAAACGGATATTTACTGCTGTGACCCAATGGGCGGACCACCGTCAGCTGGTTGACCATTCGTGGCTGTGAAGCCGACTTTCCTGCGCCGACATCCGCAGCTGAACGAACATCTATGATGTCATAGAATGTATTACTCACCATCGTTTAAGTGACGTCGCTGCCATTAATAAACATAAGAAACAATTCGCAAATGAGCAAGCAAGCCTCTTTACAAGCTCGCCGCCAATGCAGACTTTGTGTAGGCGAGCGCGACGCGTTCACGAGGTTCAAGCTGCTAATCGTTTTTTATATGTATATTCTGACAATGACCGCAACAATATTGTGGAATCGTGCGTTCATAACGCAAAGACCGTCGCGCAACGGTGCAGCGCGGCAGGTGGCGGAGGAAGCCGGAAATATTTTGAACGACAACAATTCAGGACTGACGCTGTGTACGATGCCAGTGCGTTCATACAAATGCTCGGGCGTATTTTCTGTTGCTACGCTTTGTATATCGATCACGTTTCGCATACAGTTATTCTGCAGTGCTGTCAAAACGCTTTCAGCCCGCTACTTTTTGCGGATTTTGCTGCAAAATAAGCATGGTTCCTCGAGTGGGGTTTACAGATTTTGTTGACGATCGCTATCACAGAAAACTTGCAAGTAAAAGCAAATTGCAATAAGTAATGATTTTGTTTGTTCTTCGACCTTTTTGTCAAACAAACATTGTTTTGTTTGAGAAATAAAAGCTTTCAAGCTCTGATACACCCCATGGTTGAACCTGTACAGCGTCACGTGACAGCGTTTCACGCCGGGTGAACTTTCGACTGAGTCATTGGTTTGATTTGTGATCAACGACAAATATCTGTGTGACCAAAACATCACGGAGTTTCTGGTGAACTTCAGAAAGCCTCCTCGACATACTGCTTCAACTTTTCTGCAAAACACGGTTTGAATCAGGCTAATGGATCGCACTCTTTAGGTACAGACGCCAAAAAATGAAAACGACGATTGTTAACACAGTAGAAAAATTTATGACTTGTATGCATGGTGGAGTAGAAATTGAAAACGGTTCTTGCTGCTCATTTCTTTGCGAAAGACTACTTGCGCTGCGATAGCCTCTGTGCAGCTGACTTCGCTTTATGAGGTCGCATGGGTGAAGTTCCACTGGGCACCGTCCCTTCGCAGGACTGATGCATGTTGTCTAGGCTAACTTTAGCATGAGCCTTGTGCCAATGACTGCGTCGTAAGGTTATTTATGTTTTGTAAATGCTTTGTTTTGGGCCGGTCAACATACTGTGTTTCTCTTTCTTCTATATGCCCCAGGTCTCGTGCCAGTCAACTGCGCCGGAAAGCTTTCGCTCTTTCGTAAACGGATCATTCAACAGCTGTCAGTTTTTATTTCCGGAATTAATTTTTGAAAGTAAGTGCTGTACATTTTCACGGCGCCAAATTCCATCTTAAGTTCTTGAATGCTTTTTCTAAAACCGCAATTTATAGAAACCGAAGTGTTAACAATCCTGTCCTACCTGATTGGAAACCTTCGCGGAGCAGTGTGTTCAAAACATTTTGGCATTGACCGTTTGCTTAAAAGCTCCCAAACCGTGGGTAATTTCAATATGCTCAAGTTTCATAGCAGATGTTAAACGCATGGATCTCGGTTGAACACATAACTAGCAGGCGGCACCCAACCTAGTTTCAAACTTTCAGCAATCAAGGGTACAAAGGTCTGCAAAAAACTGTTGAGCACTTCAAAGCAACCTCGTTCTAACAGCGAATCGTTCAGTTTATATNTCAGAACCAAACCATGTTTCAACCAAACNAAGACGACCGCACATCAAAATCCAAAAATCAATGTTGCTTCGTAAGCGTTAGGCAAAGTTTGTTTTGAAAAAGGTCACGAACTTCCATACGGTCAGTGCAGTANAGCCTTAGTTGCTGCACGTTACCCCACTTATGAGTCACAGAGTAAAGACGCTGTAGGTNTTTATCAAACCGAACCGGTCACTCGTTTCGGCGGTGAAGGNAAAGACCTTCGGCTTTGCAACGGGCATGGTTATGAAGTGACAATGTCTCTGCGAAACATCTCCCATTTTGAACATTAAATGGACTTTTTTCATCAGGGTCATAACTGTTAAAACATGCTTTCTTGTACTGTAATTGAGATAAAAAAAGCCAAATGGCTGGAATCTAGAAAAATTGGAAAGCTATGACTGCCTATATCTTTTTATTTCTGCAGTTACCACGCTTAGGAATGTGGCGATTCAAAACATTGCGGACACTTGAGTGGCAGCAATTTTGTATCTTAATACTCGACAATTACTACCGTTTCAAAGGGAGAATATGATAAACAAGTAATTGAATGATGCATTTTCGCAGAGTTACGCAAAATGATGCACATCAGAGTTGTAAGCGGGCCTCAATTTGAAGCCTGCACCTGCCCCGAGCCCGACACTTATTTTTGACAAATTTACCGAGTGGGTCAAGATATGCGCAACTGCGGGGTATCAAAAAACGTAGTGTACGGGTATACCTGCAGGTATATCACACCAAAGTAGCAACAACCTTGACTAAAACATTGGCATATAACAAACACAAAGTTAGCTTGTTAGTCAACGATAATACTGCGGAAGGTAATGCTTCTCAAGAAAAAGAGAAACTATCACGAAACTATCCACGATGGCTATGTGTTTGCAAATAAAATTAGCCGAAGAAAAATACAATCACTTCACTCACAGAAGTCATCTCGGTGAGCACAACAAATGTACGTCACAAAAGAAAATAATTGTTACTCTGAATGTTGTAAACACGTTTTGTATACAGACCCGCAATATATTGACAAACGTAAGCCCGAACTCTTCCCGAAACCCGACCCAACACGAAACGCCCGGCCCGACTTCAACTTTGATGCATATTTTATTCAAAGTCTGTTGCTAGAATTATATTTTTATATTTCCGGTTTAGGAGCGTTCACATATTATGAAAACACGATAGGGGACGTGAAACAATCTTGCGGTTGCTTTTGGAGGGGGATTGCCAAGATGATTACAGAATCAATATTTCCTAATATTTTGGCCGGGCTGTTTTTGTTTGTGACCGAGTAGCACCACCGCGAATTGGTTCGATATATTGTAATTCTACGAAAACAAGCTGCATGGATTTAATTTTGCGAAACTTGTTTTGTGTCAACACTACTTTTTATGCACTTCAAATGCCAGTGCTGCTCATATTCCTCATTGCTAGACAGGAATTTGGTGCGGGGACAAACAATCAAGCAGTTGCAGGGGATCACCACATCTCTCCATGCCCCTGCTTTGATGCGGTTCTAAAACCACTCGTACCTTGCTTTTTTGCGGAGTCAACGAATGCTTATAATGTAATTACGGGGTAGGATTGCTTTGTGCTTGCGGTTGCTTACAGATGTGAGAGGAAGGATTAAAAAAGGTGTAAAGATTCTTACGCAATATGTGAACGTTCTCATTGGTCATCCTAGGTCTTCGAAATGTAACAGCAACTGATAATCGCGAAGCACCCACATCGAGCAGATTAATAATTTATTATTTTCGTTGTTGGCAGCAAGCCTCAAGTTATGAATTGAATTCAAAAACATTGCGCATACCCAACGATCTGTTCTTGTTTAACGCTTAGCAGTTGTTTTCATTGGTATACACCTTTCGACAAAAATTCTTTCGCGGTTTTGCTTGCACTGATGCGGTAAGCTTTTGAAGGTTTGTTTTCCTGGGAGGGGGAACATAATTTTGTTGTCGATAGCATAATGTACAAAACATGACGTAATGCAACGTTTACTTAATTAAGCTATACATCGAAATTGGCAAAGCAGAAAAACACTCCTACTTCCAGCCGATGCTGTGAAACGTTTGGTGACCAATCAATGTCTCAAATACATTGAAAACATTTGTTTAGCTCAGTGATTCGCAAACTTGTTCGAGCCGTTACCGAAATCAAGGTATCGATTATGCCTTATTACCTTCAATATTTCACAGTGATCGCTCATAATATTGAACAACATTGTGGTTTTGGTTCCGCATTATCCCCCATTACCTCCGGGGGTAATTTACCCCCAGTTTGGGAAGCTGGTTTAGCCCAACGCGCCTACCTAACATTGCTACAGGTGAGGGCAATTGACCCGTTGCTACTACATATAAGTTTAAAAAGCCAACGTGACAGTTTAATGCAAATCAGACTCGACTTCAGTAAAACCCGTCTTAACTGGAGCAAAACGTTTTTTTCCTAGTAGCGTCTTCCTTCCACCTCAACGTTTTACCACTGTACCATTGATAACAAACCTAACCGTCAGATCTATAAACGTTTATTGCAATTGTTATACATTGCGAAACGATTGTGAAAAGACTTCACCGGCAAAGTGTCCAGAAGTGACCTTAAAGTTTCAAACACCAACACTACGTCTAGCGCAACGATATGCTGAGGGTGTTTGAACTGAACGTGATTTTTGTCGTTTAACCTTCTTCAAAAGCTTACCGAAAGCATATTATTCAAAAACAATAAACCTGATTACCCGATTTTGAATGAACGTAATCTTATATGAAGTAACGTAGGTGACATCTTTCACATATTTTTGTGCACAAGATTGCACAGTTTTACATCAGTCGTTTCAATCATTGCTTTGCTTCTAGCATTTTTGTTAACCTGTGCACACATAGATTGGTCAGATTGGTAATGTATTGACACAATGTTTTAGCAGCTTTTCTGCTCGCGTCTCGGTTGTACAAACCAACTGGTAGCCTCTGAAGCCTCTTACGTTTAAGAAGACATTGTCTTCGGCTCTCATTCGTAAATTGTGAAGTATAGGAATGCTCTTAAGTTTTGGATGTTACTGATTTAGTCACCCACTTCATGAAGCAAAAGGCAACAATCTTTAACGTTTGAAAAGTCCCTGCCGACATATCTAACAGTGTGAGTAGACGTACTAGTTTTGGGACTTGTGTCTCAATCAGTTACCCGTTAGTCCCATAAGACAAAACCGGCTGCAGGTAACATTAATTAGTTCATGGCAGGAAAGACGCAAACACCAATGTGTTTTCCAAAACCCGTTTTTTGCTGTGCTCTTTTCAGTTTCAACAAAAAATGTCACACGTTTACCGGATATCGGACAAACTTACAGACCTTACTTGTTCTAAATCGAGATGCTTTAAGTCTTGTGTGACCTTTTATCGAAAAATATGTAATGTAACTCACGCAGCGTTTGTGACACCAACGTTACGGACTCGTAATACTTCAGAGACGCACACAAGTACCGCTTTGTGCAGCACTCCAGCGCAAACAAACGTCTCCAACCAGTTTAAGCAGCGAAGCCTGCAGCGTTACCGGGGTGGACGTTTTTAGATAAAATTTTCCAAACCTGCGTCCTTTTCGGCGTGCTTGGCGTTTGGATTTTCCTGCTTTTGAGCTATTGGTAGTCTGTCATGGAAAATAATTTAAAACGAGGATGGCAGGAAAACGGTGATTCTCCTAAGTTGCCATTTCCTGACACGCGACGTTTATGGTTAATCATGATGGATGATATAAAGGACATCCAACCCTTTTTGAACCCACTGTCTCTTCTACGTCAACATTTACTTCGGACCTCTTTGGTCTATATTGGTGAAGCCCAGGCATGATCGTCACATACATACCCTTCGTTTGCCCCAAACCACTGAATAACTTGTTTAACACAACCAGCTATTCTGCCACTCTTTGCATTGTACGGTCTGCTCAGGTGACATCGCTAATAGTTTTTACCACTCCGAAAATCTTTCGCCATAAATTTGGAAATTTTTTTGGTTCTTGCGATCCGCAAAAACGTTTCACTGAAATAGTCAAAAGCAAGCACCAATCAATCGCAGAAATCTATGTCACAATCGTCATTTTACAATGGGTTTGATTTTGTTTCCATGTAACTGTGTCCACGGCTTGACCGTATTACCTGTTAACCCTATAGCACCCTAAAGTACAGCGGGAGGGCTGAGTCGCGTGGTGCGCTTGCCGTGGGGGACTACATCTGTTTGGCACGAAACAACTCACCAACAACCAGAAAATTATCACTGGCATTTTGATAAATTTAGTAAGCATTAAGATCAATGTCTACTAGTGCAGGGATCGGCAACCCTTCCTTAGTCACGGACCAAATACAAACTCTCCAAGGTATGGCGGGCTGTACTAATTTTCCACCAACAATCCCTTTCTTGTTTGTCAGGTTACTCTCGAGATTCAGTTCATGGCGAAAGCCCAAATTGACACACAGTACATTTATAGCACAGTGCGGTTTCTCATTGGTTCCTCACACCTATGCAATACACGAAGTTGCAAGGAGGGCAGATTTCATAAAATAGACCACTAGGCGAGCCATACAGTTACAATTTGTAAAGGGGCTGCGAGCCGGAGCCGGCCCCCTGGTCTAGTGTTCACTATTACAACTCATTCCTTTTCCCGAGGTGCGTCTGGATATCACCGACCGACATGCAACTAGTTTAAGGTGACGTCTCATGAACTGGTAACAGTAGTTGTACANAGTGTAAAATCCCAATCTAAACAAATGTTTGGTAAGAGCGCGTATNGGCCAGTACACGAGCAAAATAACTACGGCTGCGTTAGGTTTGAGACTGAGCGCACGCGCAAAAAGTGCTTAAAACAACACTTCGAGTCTTGTACTGTACAGCCTGACAAAAGACATGGACATCACATTTGTAAAACGTGTATTGCTTCCTGATGTGTTAACACACGCTTAACTACCAAACCCCTTCAGGCAATATCAGCACATGACCACAGCAGTTCGTTTTGGGTTTCCGCCAATCACCCCACTTTATTGGACGACGCAAATGTAAAGCATCGAGATGTTGGGTAGCGTTACAAAGTTTAAACCCGGAAACGGCAGTTACAAGACTTTTCATGACGATAGCTGTGGCATGCAATCTACCGTTGTTTCACAAGCACAGCTGGTAAAGCTGAATCCCATAACACCGGATCATAAAGGCAAATAGGCTAGACGTAACATCGCGGGGTTGAAAAGCACAATTGAACAATTGTAATATTGTTCGGCAACACAAAACGGAAACCTTTTTTCACGAAAACGCCGCATGCAAGCCGAAATCACGTTGGCCTTGCCACGAACGAACTGCGTTTGAATTGGCGTGTTTGTGAGAGCAAGCACAACCTCTTCGCGCTCTGAAATCACCATATGCGGTCAAGTACTGCACTGCACTCCACAAGCGCCTGAAGGGCTGAAACAGAGACGATGACGCAATCCCAAGCTTTCGTGTACAGCAGCAGTCAACACAGGGCTCGAGTTGAAACACATCCGCGTCAAAATCGGTACTTTATGACAATCGTTAGCGCATCAGCTAAGATAGACGCTACTATCGAGGAATGGTTAACCTGCGAGTAAAGATAGCAACGGCCTGTAAAGACAGAATACAGCGGCGAAACTTTCTTATCATAACGTTCCATTGGCCTGGAAGCTCGGAGAAAACTGGTAACAGCTATATTTACTGGTATCCAACTCCTGCCAGCGTTTGTTTTAAGTTTTGTGCTAATTCCATGCAAGCAGGAACACTGACACCATCCTTTCCGATAACAACACCATAATGTGTGTTAGCAGAATAAACAGCAACAGACTGCGGCCCACACCTGTATCCTCCACAGCCTTCGATATTATTGATGTACATGTGCTTTTTGCCTTCAAAATTGTTTGAGCAGGTTTCATTTTTAGCCAGGTGTCCGCTGCATTCTTCAAGCTCCTGAGCAGTTATCTGCGGGCAGCTGCCGTACTTTCCCCAAACTGCTCCATCTTTGCCAATAATAGCAGCGCTTTTGACATCGCCACTGTTTTTGATTCCTGACGCAACATGAGGATCCCACGACATGTTGATGTTCAAATATTCGGTAAAACTGTCTTTACTAAAATGTCGGCAGATCGATATCCGTCACCATCCACACTTCCTTTACCTAGCTGCAGTGAAGCCGGGCGTGGTCTTGACTAAATAGAGCGCGCGACAGCCTGTGGTCTGTTTCTCCAGTTGAGAGAAAGAAGCGAGGAAAAAAATGTGCGCTTGGTAATCTTCTGTTGCTTTGGGCGCATGGGCGTCCTTCCAGCACTTTCGCTCGATAGCGCCGTCTCNCTCTCAAGTTACTGAAAATGCGTGGGTCGAATATCGGGCTTTTCCTCAACGTTAAAAAACTTCAGTGGTTTTCATACACGCTTAGCAAAAGTTATGGGAGTCGACGTTGGATAATGCACTGTAGCTCAAAGGTACATTCATTCAATGAACAACTGCAGTATAAACGACTTGTGCTAACTGCTTGGTAACGAGTGCCTGTCAACTGCAATGCACAAACACACAGTCTGGTGTAAAACGACTTCACTTGACCTGTGGCGAAACCAATCGATTTTCGAAATTAATCCCAGTTCGTCAGACGTCAACATGTAGTTACCTATATAGTCCACGATATTCGATGCCTTCATTAAAAACAATTCGTATGCATTTGTCCAGCGATGTGCATGTTCATCTAACTTATCTATTGGCTTGCTTCGCATGTCTGATGCTTTCAGCAACTCTTAGTTTTTTCCCACTATCATGAAAGGTTGCTGTATGACGAGGAGCGAATGAAGTGGGCTCGTTGCTGGCGCGTTGTTTCAGTAGATGTTCCTTTCCACCAGTATTGCTTGCGCGTTCCGACTAGCACCTACTCGGTCTGTCGTACGTTGTGATCAAGCATTTTTGTGCTCCTCTTGTGTCCTTTGAGTAACCTCTGTGATATCAAGCACAAGTCTGATCCAAATAGGCAAATAATAAAATAGCTAAAGCTTTCTTTTTGCGATCGAGAGTTGTCCACTGGACGTTGTTCGTTCATGCACAGTTGAATGTTCGCCCATTGCCTTCAGACTGCTTCCGTAAAGACCTGTTCTTGATGAAAGAGTAGAAAACCAGACCCGTAACATTTTTCGCCCCTCCTGGAAAAATGTTTTGGACATAGTTTAAAAAAATTGGGTCCTTCTCAGAAAACTCTTCGCCCCCCTGGTGTCCCAAGCAGCGTACGGTCCTGTAGAAAACACTATCAGTGATTTGTTTCTACGATTTTTTGAAAAAATGTTTTTCATTGATTATCTCGTTATTTTCTGTACTGATAATTTGTATTTTTGTATTTTACGGTTTGTACAACAGGGCCGTCGCCAGCGGGGGGGGACAGTGGCAGTGGCATAGCCAGACCAAAAATTTGGGGTTGCCAAAATAGGTGATTTTAGGCGAATAACACCATTTTGTTTGGAAAAACGCCTCTCAAAGCACAAAATGGCTATAAATTCTACAAATTTGGTGGGGGCCATGGCCTCTTTGACCCCCCTAGCTACGCCTATGGCCAGTGGTGCCCGGCCCCCCCCTTAAAATCTATTCCCCCCATTTCATGTTCGCCCCCCAGTTGCTGCATACATCCAATAGTGTATTTAAAAAAATTAGTCCCCCCTTTATGGTCTTTGTCCCCCCCTGCTGCGAAATCCTGGCGACGGGCCTGTTGTACAGATGACAAACTATTATTTTTGATGATTTATTTTATCGCAGACGCATGGTCCATATCACGAGCACAATCGAATAATACAAGAGCTCAACAAACGTCAGTCACTGTGCATGATAAAGTGGGTGCTAGCACGCAATCAACACCGAGAGGAGAAAAAAAAAACACTTTTACAGCGCCCCAACTATTCGCTCATCGTCATACAAGGATCTAGCAGTGGGAGAGAACTGAAGGCATTTCAACATCAAATTTTTAAGTAAACAGCTAACAGAAAGTAAAAACAACAATAAGCCAGACGGCGGTATTCTCGTTAGCACACAGAGGCATGTAATTGTTTTAACCCAGGTTTCAAGTGTTTTGCGACGCATTTAACATGGGGCTGACAGTCAATTGTTTTTACTAAATTTGAAGCAGGATTTAGCGGTTAGTGTTTCACTTACTAGTTATATATTTACTTTTTGTGTATTTGGCTTGCACACGTCGTCGACATATTGAAGGTGGTAGTGGAATCACAAGAAACTACCGAAATCATGAAGCACCACAAAGCACGCGGAGGGTTCTTGTTGCTGCGCAAAAGCAATACTGATGAGACGCGAACACCGAAACAATTCACCAACAACTATTGCAGTTGGTCGCCGTCATACAGGAGCGTTACCACTACGCAACAAAAAATTTTTTATGTCGAGGTTGGGATGTTTTCTGGATAC
>JGI24159J19872_10008034_pt1 | contig 13798 bp, 9 predicted proteins | sample Ectturendosymbi4_FD_19872 | JGI IMG/M metagenome (IMG submission 19872) | reverse complement strand
TCTTTCGTGGGCATTCTGGATACATGGCCGAACTAACGTAGTTGTGATTTCTGAATTCGGAGAAGTGGTTCTACATTCAGGGTTCTGCGCATTTCACAGCTGCGCACTTTGTTGCGACGTGCCACACCAGGGGAGTAACGAGGGGGCACAATGCCCCGGGCGCCGGATCACAGGGGGCGCCGAATCACTGAGGGGCGCCGAAAAGTCCCAACAATGCCTTTTTTTAAGTGAAAGTAAAAGAAAACATTTAACGTTTTTTAGAAAAGATCTAACTAACTTTTATGCTACTTCATACATTTGATTTGCTGCTAGCTTATTTGTAAATTGTCAGTATGTTTAAAAATAGACTTGAACTTGTTAAAAATTTGATGCAAATAGTGCATATTACCTTAATTTTTATGTGCAAGTACCGCTAGCGTACATTTCGAGTTTGGTTTTGACTTTTTTAAACATTTTGCATGTCTAGGGTTTTTATAATTATCTGGGGTTTTTCAAGGTAAATTCTGGGGTTTTTCTTCATAACAGAGTGGCAACACCGGTTTCACTTCCGATTCACTGCAGCATTGCCTGGTGACTGTAACAGAGAACCGTACTTTGCGCTTGAAGAGTAAACTATAATTGTGTTTGCGCACACGCATGATTTCGAGTAATTTGTAAACATCGTGAAGTACAATTTACTGGCACTCAATACTGTTACATTTGCAGAAAATGTTTGAGCAGATAAGATATTATACANTACAACCATTGCGATGAGCACAGACCTTATAAAATGCTGATTCATGCTCTGTAGTGAAATACCAGTTATAAANAGTGTTTTGACGAAACCTACAGCTGCTTCCTGGAATGATTTTCAGCAAATTGGGAATTGTCTTAAATGATTTGTATCTTGTGCGCTTTAGGTTTCGGTCAGACGTTTCACCGATAAATGCCTCCCTTACCTGAAGAAAAGGGCGAGCGTTCTTGTTTTCCAACTCTTTGAGTAAATCAGATTTGCTTCGTACTGGATTTCTGCCGCGACGAACCTCAAAAACTGGTAAAACGTAAAGGTCCCGTGATGTCCTGCAGATCAAGAATTTTTTGATACTATGTCATGTATTCCGCAACTGCTAAACAGAAATTGCAATCAGCGTATTCGTGGGAAAATAAAGGAAGCATATCGATTCGGTGCAGCGGCATCTACAGCAGTAAATTTATTCGCCAATCCACCTTAAAAAATACTGGTAACGTTTTCGTTTTCCGTTTTGCAACCACGCAATAAATTTGTGAAAAAATCACATAAAAATGCAGACCCTTTCCAAACCAAATGGCAATAATGACTTGGTTACTTGAAAGGCAAAAGCGAAACGTTTCGCTATCGAAGATCGTCTCATTGGTTGATTTGCGCTCGGCAAATGAAGGGTGCCTTTGTTGCTATGAGCTTGGCTTGTCAGAATTGTTTGATTAAAATTTGTAAGGTAATGACAGTCACGATGAAACCAGGATTTGGTTTATTCTACAACTGCATCAACACGGATTTTATGTTGATGACCATACAGAATTGCTCTTGCGCTTCACAGAAAAATTTCTCTTTGGAACCGATCTTTAACGATTAGCCTACCGTTTAGATNTCGTGATAGTCACTGTGATTTTTTCTATAAGCCGCGTAGTTGCTACAAATGTGCCCAACTTGAAAGAGTCAGGCAGTCGTTTGGGTAAAAAATTGTTCGCAATTATTTTGCGGTTAGTCAATGGAGACGATATGATCGCACGTTAAACTTGGGACGTTAGGTCTAATTTTTGCAAACATGATTAATCGAAGTTGTAAGCTTAGGAAATGTTATGGCTCTAGTTTTTTAAACAATGGTGCCTTTTTTGTCACCTTTTTCTGTATAGTTTTAATAATGTGTGCTACGCAAAAATAACTTATGTCATGACAACTAACCTGTCGAAAATGAGCTACCTGTATGTGTGGTGCAGCTGACTTCGCTTCGCCAAGTCTAAAAAGCGACTTCGTAGACGCTTTGTTGGGAACATGTTTGCATCTAAGTGAAGAATGAAGTTTGTCAAGACACCTTTGTGCGCTACCTTTCGCATAGCGTTGTGAGGATAATCCATTTCATTGTCAGCAAGAGGTCGAGGTCGTCTGAGACGCAAACGGCGAATAATGTCTTTGCAAGACAAATACACAAAGGAGCCAACGCTGGACATGTTGGGGGGAAAAGAAATTGGATAAATCAAGTGAAAAGTTGTTACTCGTCGTAAAGCTGGCCAGCACATTCTCAAACCGTCAATGGCGTCATCCATGAAGGCTGCGTCACTTCCTGGAGCAAAAATTGCTACTGACATGGGTCCCATCCACAGTTCAGCGAGTTCGATCAGGTGATGCATTTTGTCCACGGTTGAGTGAAGGGCTAACGTGACGTCATCAGGATTGATACCGTTCACGCCAAATCCCTCGGATTTGTAGAAATGATGAACAGCGTAGCGGTCAGTAAGCACTTTTGCCGCTGGTCCAGGTACTGCTCTTTGAACTGTCGTCCACGGTGTTTTGTTTTTGGGCGGGTCAGCCAAGACACTGGTTTCAAGGAATACCCATATGACTTGAGACACAATTAACATCGCGACAACAACGAAGAAGCTCCTTGCTTTAGGCATCTGTTGTTAATATAAACGAAATTAGAAAATTTTTCACAAGTCGTTTGCTAAGAAAGAATATGATCGCTGCTCGCTGACAAAAGTATCTTGCCGCGTTAGCTTGCGCATGAATTCACACTTGAAATAGAATAGTGAGCAGTTGTAGAGCATATGCTAAAAATGTAGCTGAGTTTGAGGCGCAATCGTACTTAAAATTAAATTTCTTATTTCTTTTCCGTATTTTACGTTTAAAATGTGGCCATTTGTTTTATGAAAATCTTCCAATTGTCTGGCTATTAGTTTAAATAAAAAAAAATCATTTTTTGTTAGATAGGGCTCGTTATTTGACATCATTTCTTGTGAATCTTGTCTACACTTTGCATGAACAAACTCCAGTAAGAGGTGGTTCATTACGTCTACTGTTTCTAGAACAATGTTGGTTTAATCAAATGTTTTGGAGGATGCAATTCTTAGTCATCTACTTTAGCAAAACATTCTCGCAAAAGCAACCACAGCGTTTCAATGTGTACATGTTGAGGAATGATAAAAATCTTATACGACTTCGTGTAATTGCATGCAACATCAACCAACGCTTGGGGCAAAAGTCTTTGCGACCAGAGAAGCATTTCTGCTGTTACAGTACTATCACTCCCAAAACTAAAATATTTCCTATCAGGCCCAACTGCAACCTTGTTGAAACATCATAAAATATTTAACTTCTTTTAACTCAGATAAATGTTGATCTAAGGCAGGGGTGGGTAATTAATTTGTGTCGGGGGCCACTTTGAGAAGGTCGCGTTTAGCGGATAGTCATACTTCCAATGAAAATAGAAGAAAGTCGATAGTAATAGTAGCAAGTCTCGTTTCAGCTTAGCCTCAGCACTAACATTTACTGTGATAAACTGGAAGAAATATTAGATTTAAAGATTTTTCCTGAATGCTTCCGCGGGCCACTGAAAACGATGTGACGGGCCACATTTGGCCCGCGGGCCGCTAATTGCCCATCCCTGATCTAAGGGAAATTGATCAGTTTTGCAACCATATCAATTTGTGTTTTTTTATGAAATGCTTTCAGTACCTTCAAATAAAAAAAACAAAGCTGCTCTTCGAGTCTTCACTTGACCCCTTCAAAAAGATGCAACTGTCCTTCCATAGCAGAACAAACAGTCTTGTTTAGATTATGTTACTCTATTTAACACTTACTGCATTTGCGTGTAAGCTACTTTTCGCAAAATGCATTAGAAATACAGATACTTTTCTTCAGGGTATTTATGGATTTAGCTGCAAATAATGTCTTAGCGTTTTAGCGTAGAAAGATTGTTGCGAACCGATAGGGCCAGTGAGCCCATCGAACCCTCTAAATTTATGCCTTTCTTTTGACCAATCTGCACCCTTTGCCGAAACATCACAAAAAATTAAAAAATTGTGTTTCTTACGTATTCAATGCCACACGTTGTTCAATTGATCAGTTTCAGCAAAAACTAAAATAAAAAATGCAAAACAGTCAATCAGAAAACAGCTGACTTTTATTGATACATTTAGGTAAAGCACATCACAAAGTTTTACTGTTAGGTTTCGTTGCATGATAAAAACAAGAGCTCATGTTAACGCTAAACATCAGAAAAATTTCCAATTTTGTTGAATGCGAAGCACAGGCAAGATTCCGAAAAACAAAGATTCAAGCACTTTTCACCGAATAAAGATACTTAAAGCACACTGTGTCAATATTTTATTGCACATACTTGCTCTGGTGTGTTGTTATAACGTTGGACATTGTTTTGGCTGCACGTTTGAGAAAGGAGGTTAAAAAATCCAAGCCAAAATGTTGCGAACTACATCAAGACTATTTGCTTTGAAGGTAATCAAATACTTTAAACAACAAAATTTGGCTAAACTCTGTGCCAAATAATAGCAACTCCTTATTAAACGACTGGGTTTCAAACGAAAATGTTTAGAAAACCTTGCATGCAGAAAACCCTCCACATATGACAAGATTGAAAACTGAAAAACAGCACATAGCCTTAACCAAGGAAGCTCTATTTACTTAACTTTTCACTAATGTCTGATCCTTTCAGATGTCTCATAATCCTGTTCTTCCAAATGAAGATTTATGAATTTCTGCCTGATCTAAAAGGAGGTAAGCGTATTGTCTGTACAATTTGTTGTATTCGCTCTATACATACGGATGCCGTCAGTTACAACAAAGCGCTACTAAGGGCAGTCGATAGAATGCTATGCTGCGTAAAAGCAACTGACACTTAAGGTGCCACAAAGTTTGCTGATAACGCTCTAACCCTGCTGAGGGGCGGATTCTAAAGCTGTGTGAAGATTTTCATTCGGAAATGCAAGCAGGTTATGTTTTTGAACCATGTAGTTTTCGAAGGAACTGAAGCGTAACGGTTTCCCTGCCATTATGGGCTTTACCATCAAGAGGGCGCATGATGGCTACATTCAATGTTCAGTGGAGTTATTCCTCCTACAGTACGTGATGGTGGCGAGTAGCATTAATGCAATGATAGTTAGTACTCTAAAGCTCAAAACATTGGTAGATCTGCGGCGTTAACACCCATTACGTTATTTATGTGTGTGCGATTGCCCATGTGATTTTAAGACTAATACTTGTCTTCCATTTAATGGCTGTATTCATTTTCACAGTGGTTTTCGTCTAGACAACTTGCCACCAAGTTTACTATCAGCTGAATGAACTGAGTTTCGTTCCGCCTGTAAAATGGCTTCGAGGTAACCCCTAAATCAATAGCATACGCCAAAATGACTTTGTCAAAGTTTATTATTGACATTTTAATATTGCCGTATGAAAAAGTTAACATTTTTGACATTTAAGACATTGAACTGAGTGCAGAAGCTACATAGGTGGAATCAACTTTATAGTTTACAAAGCGGTTTATTTTTGCAATAATGCAATTGCGGTATAAACTGTGGTTTTGCTGTAGTTTGTTCAGACTCTTACAGTTTTTTGAAAAACCAGTAAGGAGTACGAAGTTCAGTTTTATGCTGCGTGTTTCTCGTTTCAGCTGCTCACATCAGGCTGCATAATACTTGCTCACACCTTCCTGCCGCTTTCTTTTGAATTGTATGTGTTCAAAAACGTGCCTCGAGATTCAGTTGGCATGAAGCAACACCCTGAGGCGATCGGATGTCTGACGCAAAAAGCTGCAAATCCAGTAGGTGTCGCTAAACGGAATAACTTTCATGGAAGGGCTACATGACGCCCCAGAAAAATAACAGCAATACAGAAATTTCACCTAAATTTTTCGAATTTTTAGCGCGTGTGCAATCTAAATCATTTTTAATTTATTCTGTGCATGAAATTCATAATCAGTAATTATACTGACACAACAGCTTTCTAACTGGCGCAACAGTTTTCTTCAAACGATACAAGGCTCGAAGTGTGATGACAGTAGATAGTGTCAACCTGTAAATAGTTGAAATGCACGTGACTTGTATTAGGCTTACAGTAAGTGGTTAACTGTTTTTTGGTTATTCTAAAAGGATTAAACATCACCAAACAAAGTGGGTTGTTCTGTTACAAAATCTTTGTTGCTTTGCACCTAAGGGATAGTACAGAATGACCCAAAAACAGGACACATATAAATTTTATTAAAGCTTATCAACATCAATAAAGTATCAAGAACCTTGGACGTACACTTCAGTCTTTTCACTCATTGTACGATCATTCCTCAAAGTTTTAGTTGTCTTGGTCGCTTTGCATAAAAGTTCTGTCTAAACCACCCTTCAAATGGGCCTTCAGGGCGTTGGAGGCAAACTTGCGCATGTCGCGCAAAATTGTCAACCACTCGAACTCATGCCTCTTTTGGGGTTTCACATATTTTTACTGTAATCGCTGCCTTTAGTTCATCAATTATTTGAGAATTGTTCTGGCACACATTATCCGTGAGGTGCCCCCACAGATAGATATCTGTGGGTTTAAATCCCGGTGAATGCAATGCCCGCTCAACGACACACTTCCTGCTGATCAGCCTCTCCTGAAATCGCTCTCTAAGCCAGGCAAGAGAATCATTTGATGTGTGGGGCGTTGCATCGTCTTGTTGGAACCATGGTTCATCTCGATTTATACCTCTGCGTCGTTAAAGTGATGCCCAAAATTTTCTCAGTATTGCCATGTAGCGCTCTGTATTCAATTTGCAATTTCTCATTTCCGTCTTCAAACCAACATCGGTCGATGATGCCAGTTTTAGAAATTGCTTTCTCAGCTACTCGTTTTGTTGAGCGTATCGGCCTTTAGAATAAAGACTTTGCACAGTTACGAAGTTTCGGAACTTTTGAGCCCAGTCAAAAATTTTGTTTTTTCATGGAACATGGCGACATTGAAACGTTTTCCGAAAATTGGCTTGCACTACGATGTATGATTTGTTGGTGAAATAGGCTTCCACACAAAATGTTTTATCCTTGTGGTTGACCATGGCATGTTGGGGAAGATTATTTTTCTTATATTTTATACTCAAAATTGACTAATAAATTCTGACAGAGAGAAGAAAAAAAATTAAAATTAATATGTTTATTAAAAAACTTGCAGGCTCTGTTTTTTTGGGTCACCCTGTATAAAATGCTTTATCTGTGTGTGTGTTTATGTTATGGTGTAAAAATTAATTTCATTAAAAGAATTAGTGAAAAAACAAATTTTGGTGTTGACCACATGCGAAAAATTTTTTTTGGTTATTTTAAGATTTTACAGTGTGTCTTTTTTAGTGTTAACAAAACCAATTGTTGGTCAATAGACCGGCGGCTAAAAAATTGTCTGATAATTTCAAGAGGCAAAATATACGGCAGAATGGAATCTTGGTAAAGGTGGAAAAGTAAAGCTATTCACATTGCTTAAAGGTATTAATTAGGCAATTTTGTTAATTTAAATCACACTTGTTTGAAAAAACCTCGCTGGCGAACTAGTATTGATGAGTTCTGTTAGAAACCGGGGAAACGCAAGTTGACGATGAAACTTTTTTTCCCAGCAACGAATGGCTATTTCCTGAAACGGATAAAAATGAATTACACTGCGAATGAAATCGCAAAGATCTCAAATGCAGGTGCATCAGTAAATTCGCGAATGACTCACTCGTCGACTATCGCACTGACCTATTTGTTTGCAGGTCCGATCAAATGGACGTTGGCCGCAAGCTTCGGGTGCAAAGGGCGATTACCAGGTGACCCAGTTTAAACAAACGTTCCAGTTCTGTGCCTGCTCGGGTTTCAACATTCGCAAGCGGAAGACGTCATCGTGGATCTATTGGCAAACTTTGTTTTTATTGTATTTTGCTTGCTGTAAAGAGCGGCGTTTCATTGCAAATAAATCCTTGTCAACATCAGACATCTAGAAAAACTCTGCCTATAACGGTCATCTACCCTTCTGCAGATACTTTTGTCGTAACTTTGCGGAAATCGGAAATACGCGCGATGTGCCCTCAACCGATGCATCGTAGAATCTTTGAATTTTCCAGTTTTGTTGTAAAATAAATAGGTTCTTTTTTTCGTATGAACATGAGACAGTGTTGCCCCACGTCCTGTGTGATATCACCTTGAAACCTGAGCCGAAGGTTGTTTTTGACGCTTGGTAGGTTGCATCACATACGTATGCTGAAAGACGCGAGATGGTATTAAGAAATTCTGAACATGTAAACAAATCTTGCTAAGAATGTACTTGTTGTTTGAACTTGCCTCGCTCATGTCTTCTTTTAAATTCTGCGAATGCTGTCGTCTGCTTTCTACTACTATTTGTTGATACCAGTTTCACCCATAAGAAAACCTATAGCTATTTTACGATTTTAGGTAAAAAATCACCCAAATCCGGCGACAACTTTAGCACAAACAGTGATAGATAGAGTGATAATTGCAGGTANACTTTCATTAGGCGGTTTGAATGATTTCGGAAGACGTTTTTTCTCCAGTAAAAGTACCAATTTAAAAAAAGAAAAANTTCCTTGAANTATAAAATTAATCCATTATTTCAAAACTTTCGCTTATTTTTTGTTTTTCTTATGTTTTGCAGGGAAAAGCCTCAGTCACAAAGATATGTCATGAAAGAATGTGAACATACGATTGTCTTTCTCAAAAACAAGTCAAAAACTGATCATGTGTTTGGTATATCCTTTAATGTATTATAAAATGAACTGCCTCAATCAACTAAAGTACTAGACCTAAACAAGCCGTTTGAGCAATGTTTAATTTTATAAGGTATGCTTCCTTGAAAAAAATTTTTTGAAGTTTGAGACATGTGCTCCGATAAGAGAATACCGACCAAAATGTTTTCTTGATTCTTCGTAGCAAGCTAGGTCAGATTTCCTTGATCAATTGAGTAAATACACTTGCTACCAGCAAGAGCCACAATTTNAAACTTGGTGCTGTAGCCTCAGTAAAANTGCATTTGCGTTCTGGTGCGGTTANAACGTCANAGAAAAATAAAAAATATTCAGGATCATTTAAAGATACGTAGATTATGCAGCAGTTTTCTTATTTATGTTGGAAAAAAATTGCATTATATTGGCTTCGTAAAACCTGAGAGTGGCACGGGTGGTCCACGGGGCCCCATATCCGCTTGATCTGCGCCGTAGACCATGTGGATACGTTCGCAAATGATTCTTTAGTTGGCGCCAGGCCAGTGAAAGCACCGCGAGTGAAGCTTTCCCTCGCATCCACTCATAAATGCCAAGCACAAGGCTGGTCGACAGGCTACAAATACAGTTTTTCAAGTCTTCGGTGCCACCCGACCGGGGTTTTATCCCAGTCTACTAGCTTCAGTGACCCGCCCTTTATCCTACAGGATCGTCAATGTCAGGTGGAGATTCGAGCATAATACTGTAAATAGGGTATGGCACATGCATGGTGTTAGTATCGAATAGAGTTCTCAATTCGAAGTGCAAGATGATACTTTTTGAAANGCGAGTTTCGTTTGGTAATTATAGATATTGTTGCCACCGGCGCAATTAATTGATATTATCTGTGTCAGGCAACAGCAAAAAGAAGGTTTGCCGCGGCTGGAGTTACGCAACTGAACTGTGGACAATTGTAGAGTTTTGTTTTTGTGGCAAAAAGAAACGATGACACATTTTTGCAATTTTAATTCAAAAAGTCAAGGAGTTCAACAATCCAAGAAGCACAATCATCTTGCACCAGTGGGAATATCATTTTTTTATTGTGCACGGGGTTCAAACTGAGAAAAAATTGACAAATGCTGATCTAGAGCGACGTTACTGAAAATTAATTGCGCTTTCAATATCATATGAAATTTTACAAAGTCATACCTACGCTAATCAAATAATATTGCGATCGGTTCTGTGACAACCTGGCAACATTGCAAACTAATGACACAAATATTCTGCGAGGGTTTTTTCAGAGTTGGCCCGGCACTGCCATTTCAGCAAGTTGTCCAGTTATCAAAACATTCTGTGTTCATAAAATCGACGTCAACAATTGGCTGCTGACCGATGGTCGCACAAAGATTGTAATCGTTGCAGGAGAAAGAGGCTAGTCATATCAAATTCCACAAGATTTAGTTCGCTCCACATGTATATTACAGGTGTAATTTCAAAGTGGAATTTTGAAATTATGGAACTTTTCGCAACCAAACCCTTCAATCTGACAGCACAATTCACAGCATGCATGGTTTAGAACAGTGAAACAGCTGAAGCTGAAGTTCATCAGAAATCTTGCAGTGATTTTCACAAAAATACAGTTACACACGAGTTGTTAGTTATTTTGATGTCATTAAAGAGAAACTGATAACCGTTATTAGCTTTTCTCAAAGATACCTAAAAATGTTTTTTTTTCTAATTTTACATTTGCATGTTTTTACATAAACATACCTGTATAAACATACATTTTCCTGTTTGTTTTTTGTCTGTTTTTTCAAAAGCAAGCCTGTTTACGAAGACACGCTTGTGCAAAAACAAAATGTTTTGTGTTTTTGATCGTTGAAAACCTTGTGTATTTTGTAACCAACAGTGACCACAAATAACTTTTCCCAAGAAAGCAAATCGAGCAGGTAAGGTGGAAGTACTGTAAGTTATGTGTTGCGTGAAGCGCACGCTTTTAAATCAAACAGACGTCTGCGAAAATGGGTCATCGAATTGTCATGTCCTAACCTAAGAAAAACTTGTCTCTCGGGAAAAGTGCGCCAAGTAGCTCATTACGACAAAGAGGTACACATAACGGTCAGAAGTATTGCCCTGAGCAAATAAAGGAACAAGATGGACTTTTAAGAAATGGGTTTGTGTCTAGTCGAACTGAGAGTTGGGGTAATTTGCCAGAGCAACCAGATCCGGTCGTGTGCAGAATAAGCATTGGGCCTGAATCAGGGATTGCGCTTTTGTAAATTAATTAAACAATTTATTGCTTGAAGGTGCTTTGAATTGAGGTTTGAAAAGCGTTTCAGCAAAAATTGATTCAAAAACGACGTGAGCATGTTTGAATGCTCAAATGTCAAAGAGGTGAATGAAAATCAACAATCTACGTTTATTTAAGCAGCAATCATTTCACTTTTTTTGCAGAAAAATTTGCCTAAAATAAATTGGAACACACACAGCTTAAAACATTTTCATTTGCTTTATCTAAGAACAAATAAACCATGGAAAGTTCAAAGGTAAATAAACGTTTGTCTGAGAAAAGTTATTCAGAAAAGGTCACTTCGAAGAAGATTTCGAAAGGTAAGTTTTTATGCAATTCTTTCCCTTGGAAAGTGTTTCGTAAATAAAGCTCTAAATACGTTGCAATGTAGGCCATAAATCAAACGAGTTTTTCAAATCTCTGGGTTTTATGAGCTATGTCAATAAAACATTTAAATGGAATAAAACGTTTAGGTTTTGGAAAATCTTCCTTGAATTGTGTACATATTTGTTTCCGAAGTAGCTGTATTTTTAGTGTATCAAAGGAAATTGTAATGTGATATCTGTCCAGCCTAAAGTTTTAAGGCAAACATTTTGCAGCTATAATTTTTGAAACGGTTATTATGAGCTGTACTATAGATTTTATGCACCCGCTTTACGAAAGCGTTCAAACAAAAGAGCAGCTTTTATGTGTGATTTTGTGTCTAATGGCAAAGCATTGATTTAAACCTTCTTCAGGATACTTACCTAGTTATCTGACCGGGAGTGAAACATGTATCGTTTGCGGGGACAGAGCCACAGGCTATCACTACAAATGTATCACATGCGAAGGATGCAAAGTAAGTGGACGTACTTAATACTACGTCATGAATAGAAGGCTTAGAAAACCAATATGAATTTTAAAACTTGTTCATAAGGTTTGCTTTTGCTTAAATCACTTTTTAAACAGTTGAGTTTTTAGCATCATGAAAATTTCGTAAATTTTTCAAAGAGCTAGATCAGAGGAGATCCACTGACGGCATGTTTTTATGAAAGACACAAGTTTTCAGAACTGTGACATTAGAAAAATGTTTTATCAAGACTAAAATGTAATCAAACTTTGCAAAGTTTCACGTAAGCAAAATCTTATTTTAAAATATTGGTGCCTTTATTTGACTCGATCAGATGGGAGTCGGCGATAGCGCTTGCCTGTCTTACGCATCAAAGAAAACTTTTTACTAAAAGTGTTCTTCTAATGAAAAAAAAAAACAAAGACAAAAGGCAACGTAAAACTCAGTTATTGCAGTTGCAGATCACGCTGGTCGTAAGTAATTGCAATCTGGAACATTGAAGAATATTTCGTTTAGTTTTAATGGCAAAAGAATTGTTTTTGACAGGGTTTTTTTCGTCGGACTGTGCAAAAGAGTCTTCACAAAAGTTATAGATGCAAAGCTAAAAGCCGTTGTGTCATAAACAAAATGTCTAGGAACCACTGCCAAATGTGTCGATATCAAAAGTGTCTGCTGGCTGGCATGGCAACTGATTGTAAGTAAAATTAATGTGCTCGTAAAGTTGATCGTGAAGAGTTTTAGTCCAGTGAAGCTCACGAAGCAGAAAAGTGAAATTTTTGCCTTTTTGTGCAGTGGTTCTCGACGAAGACAAAAGACTTGCGAAACGACGCCTCATCGAACATAACCGCGAGCTGAAGCGCATAAAAGAGCTGAAACATGGGTTTAGTGATTGTCACAGGCATGAAGAGGAATGTAATCAAGAAAAGCAAGGGTTAATAAGCACAATCGTTCAGGCTTATAATCTGGCAATGGCATCAAGTACTTTTGAAGTAATTAAAAGTTGTTTTGCTGTGAAGCAACATACTGTTTTTATTGGAAATGAGCCGAATCTAATAAAAATCTACAACTAGGTTTTTTTTCATTTACTTGTTTTTGTTATCAGTTTACTGTTTGGGTTTATCTTTCTTTGTTCACGAATTACCTTGTGTTAATTTTATTTCCCGGCAAAACGACTTTTTAAATTTTCGTACGGATTGTAGTATCATCACAACCGATCAACATTGCTGATAATCTTTTTAAAATTTAGACCTTCGAAGATCCCGGAGAAACCACAATGCCATTCAGCAAAAAGCTTGCAGGTTCCCTCACTAACGCCATCACTGGAGTGGTTGAGTTTGCAAAGCGACTGCCGTTTTTCTTTGAAAAGGTGATTTTCTTCAAATGGTTGTTTCAGACTTTGATGAAAACTTTTCCTGGTCGTTTGTTTCAAATGAAATGTTTTACCATTGTGCAACGTGCCAAACTGGCGCGAAGTGCGCAATGTCACGGTGTCAACTCCTTCGGGAAACTTACAGAACACTATTGATATCTAACGCTGAACGCTGATGAGAATTTGACAGCCAGCAGGACAGCGTAAAAAGTTTGTTTCAACTTCAGAAAAACTTTTTTCAAACACCTTTGTTTTTCCACACGCATCGTATTAGAACTACACTTGCAAAAAAGCAAAAAAGCTTGTTTGCATGAACACTGTACCTGAGAGCATTTGCTCATTTACCATATCCAAAAAGTGTAAAATGAGTTACGTAGAAAACCCGACTTGACTCCCTATATAAATAATTATCGTGTTGCGACAGTTAATTAACTCAATTCCACTAAAAATCTTGAAGGAATAGACGAAACTTTGTAAGATGTACCGTATTTATTCGAATATACGCGCAAAATTTTGAACGGAATTTTAATCAAAAAATTAAGGGTGCGCGTTATACACGAGTTTTTTCATCAGCACGCTTTATTTTTATTTCTTTTTTTGGACACTGATATAAACGTAACTCAAGAAGAGTT
>JGI24159J19872_10008033_pt1 | contig 13798 bp, 5 predicted proteins | sample Ectturendosymbi4_FD_19872 | JGI IMG/M metagenome (IMG submission 19872) | reverse complement strand
GATATGTCCACAGATACGGATCTACCTTCTAATGGATATCAGCTGTTATTGTTTCTCTTGAAAGTTCGTACATGGTCGTAAGAACAGTATTTCATTTTTCCAACAGAAATTAAAGATGGTGCTATAGGAGAGACAAGATACATTGCACCACTCGAGCGCAATGTTATTTATGGAGTTGAACAAAACTATTTGGCAAAAATATGTCTTGACAATAGCAACAATACCTCTATTTACGACAGACGATATGATTCTTTTAATCAAAACAACAGTGGTTCAGACGCTTACACTATTATTCATACGTCAGGTGAGATTTTTGAAGAAGTTTATTTTAGTTATTAACATCTGTTAATAAATCACTGCCGTAAATAACATTGTTATCATTACTATTACCGTCGTAACCTAACTTACCGCTCTTTTGACTCTTGCTGTAGTATTGCTACGGACTAATTATAATTCCCCCTGCTCTCTGTCATGGTGGCAGACTTTATTTTTGTACTCCATTGTTATCATTATAAACACGACTGTTCTTCTTGTCGTATTTACATTACCACTATTTTTATTATCCCTGTTTATATTACTAAAATAATAACGTCATTGTTATTCATTTATTCGCAGCTTTTATCGTCTTGATGCTATTCTTTTGCTTCGACATTCAATATTCAACATATGCCACGTTTTTAGGCACAAGCAATATGTTGAATCCTTCTTAAAGTAAGCATCAGGTACGAAACACTGGTCAAGATATTCTCTTACTTTTTCATGCCAGGTCGACCACCATTTTTCCTTGGCCAGTGATCTCCAGCTTTTCTTGTCGTGTAACCCAGATCGACGATTCTTCAATCATTCACTCGTTTACATGCTCGCTTTCGCTCTGGGGAGGGTCATGGGGACAGCAACTCGAGAAAGCTTCGAGATTCCTCACACTAGTTCTATTGAATAAGATTTCAGGACTGAGGATGCGTAGTCATACGCGAAGTCAATTGCCAACAAACACATTTGCTGATACATTCACCTGTTTTCCTGAGGTCATGAAGCTTCTGAAAACCTTATTCCAAAAATTCCATCAGGCATTCCAACTTACACTCATTTTTGCACTCGTTTTTTTTTTGGGAAGGATCTCTGTGACAGCTCTTGATAGGTTTTAACAACTCATGGTTTCCAGCAACCTCTGATAGTTCTTCTGGCTCAATACCAGGATGGGACCATTCCAGGCTGGAGATGCAGTCACACTGTTTAGTTTTTCGACGACCTCTGTACCGTTTACAATTGGGTGTATTCAGCAGGACTAACCAATCTTTCCAGGAACATTTTAGTCCTGTGGCCAAACCTAATTCAGCTAAGATTTCTCCATTCGGAAGGTAAAGGGCTCGATATTCAAGGCTTTGGGATTTCATGAAATGACACGCCATGAAATCTTCGCAAAATATCCCATGTCTGGCGCATGTACTAGGGATAGCATTCTTTCAGTCATTGCCCAAGATTCGTGACTACAGGTGAGGATCGGAAGGAAGACCGACTAAAAACTGAAAGTTTTGCGACGGTTAAAAGTTCCCGTTGTGTTGTTTGTTTTTCGACAACGGATCCACAATGCTTACGCACAACTGCGTTTGCTTGACCAACTCGTGTATTAATTAACTTGTTCCATCTTCCGTCTCTCCTAAATACCACCCAAAGATACTTGAAATTCTCGGCTTATTGTAGAATACTGTCACTTACGTTTAGTATACTGTACACTGCTTTGGGTTTTTGGAGAAACAACTTACCTCGCTCTTTTTAGTATTGATTTTCATTTCCGCTTCGCAGCATCCATGGAAAACCGATCAAGGACATATTGAAGACCTTGTTCAGAGGACTTCTGGAACACTCACCAATGCTTTTCTCGAGGGACTCGGTCCTATTAACAACTGCCACCTGGAACAATTAACGTCTAGGTCAACTGCTACCTAGGACAAAAATCTGAATCTTTAAAGTTTTACTTTAAAAACATCAAATATTTTAAAAACGCACTTTTTTCATGTAAAGAAACGTTGAAATCACCAAAGTACATAACGATCACTTTTACGGCTAAGAATAATAAACTCTGATGTTATCGATCTAATTGCATCGATCTAATTGCATTTTCATGAACATTCAACTCAACTACTCATATTTTTGAGAGTATGTTCACTTTTTTCGCAGCACGATTCTCGCACGCACCTCGTTGCATCATATTTACGCCACGAAAGCAGCAGTTGAATGCGTGTCACCGTAAAATTGTTTCAACAGAACACTGCACATCTTGTCATCACGTGACTCTTGCATAGCGTCCAAAAGGAATTTGTCACACACATTCCACCATAGGATTAGCGGCAGCAGATGACTGTCTTGACACAGATCATGTGTTCTCTAGATAAATTAATCAGACCTTTTTTAACAAATTTAGAAAACAATAGCGCGATTCCTTCAAATATTAATTTTTACTTTGTAACTTCATTTTTTAATATATCAAAAAAAGGCATCCACGGAAAATGAGCCGTAGTGTAAATTTCGGAGTGAAAATTAATATAAGCCCTTTCTTATATCGGGGAAACACGGCAGCTGTGTTTGTAAAATTACAATCAGTTTATAAATATTGAAAAAATTGATTTGTTTTCGGCAATACAAAAATTCACGATAGCGCTTAATATAAGAAAAAATATTTTAAGACATTTAATTTAATTTTCTGATTTCAAAATATATGTTTTTCTCTTTTTTAATTCTTTTGTGAAAATTAAAATTTTTAAAATTTTTTTTAAACTTTGAATTCCTATGGCTGTCACGGCAACGGTAAGATACAAAAGTGTATTTTTCGCTTTCTTTCCAAACAGTAAATGTGTTCCTCAAAAACCAGTCCACTAAATCCGCAAAACTCATTCAGCTTGCGCTTTTGTGAATTTTACTTTATAACTAATACTACAACTTGGGACAGATAAAACTGTTTCATGCAGCCCTCGTTACAATATCGTGAAATTAGGAAGCATCAATACACCTTTCTCATTTCTCGATTAATTTCGAAACTTACTGCAAGTTATACTTAAATCCTACTAAAATAAACGCCATTGTGCCAATCATTATCGCTTTTTGCAATCACTTTTTCTACGTCACAATGTACAAAGTGCATAAATACTCGCAACAGATGGAAACTATTTATTCTCATGGTGATATTACCCGGTGCGTTCAAATTTCATCGACTAATCCATACTAGTGCAAAAGCATAGTAACTGCACCACAGACGTACATTGCTATGTTTGAAAGAGTCGGGTAAACCCTTTAGGTCCGTGCGCCACTTTACGTGCGCCACTTTTTTGCAAAGCTTTGCAATCCTATAACTCGCCAGCCTCTAAAGCTAGAGAGCTGTTCAAACCGTCTAGGGATTCAGCAAGTCTTCTAGTTGATATCGAAAAAAAATGTTTTCGCTTTGGATTTGGGGTTTTCTGGGGATGACATCACAATGAGGACATGTTTTCACGGCCGAGTTTATCTGGCCCTGGACGCCAACCCTTTGATTCATTTTTTGACTCAAGTTTTTTTTTAAAACCAGGCCAAAATCGGCGTCCTTAGAGACCTTGAATGGCTTTCTTATATATCTGGAGCCAAAATTATGAAAAAAAATATTGGCGAAAATTTGGGGTGGATTAAGCAGCATTTGGACAAATCCTCTTTAAAAATGTGCTCCAAATTTAATTGAACACCAAGCGAAATACATAGGATCACACAGTATTTTGGAAAGAAATTGACTAAACATTGCCTCAAATCATATTTTAGAAACTTGAGAGAAAACAGCAAAATATGTGCAGGTTGTTTTGGAGAGTAGGCTACTTCCAGCACACTACTTTTCACCAAAATTTGGAAAAACTCTTCACGTATATCAGGGGTATCTCAATGCCATAAAACAATACTGGTAGGTAAATGTGAAAAACTCTATAAGGAACGGCCAAGCAGAAAACTGCAAAACATGAAATCAATGAAACAATCTTGAAATTTTATCGAAGCAGTCTCAACTTTGGAAAAAAATTTGTTACGCCACAATCGCTATACAAATCGCTATTAGATCTTTTTACGCAACAAAACCAACTTCCCCAACAAGAACAATATTTGGCGCCAACATTGTGTAGTGGTGACTTTTTAGCTCCGTCTGTTAAGAATTTTGCATTTAATGAAAAGGAACTTCGACTCGTTAAATTCAATTTCCATTTCTGAGACATGTTCGGCAGGCTTCACAGAAAGTTCGGAAAACTTGAAATGGGACACATAAATCTGGAAGTGTTTAAAAAGTTTCAAGTCCGAACCTGTTTCGCTTTTTGGTTTTCAGACTCATATATGGAATAAGTTGTTATTGTGTTGAATTTTTATTCTGTGAAAACTCGAGAAATGAAAGTGAAATATTGGCACAAATCACGTGTTCATCGTATTTTATATAACGTTTGTTTGCCTTGCAGCACCGGGATCACTGTCTCTGGAAATGTTAAGTTTTACTTTCTTGAAAAACAACAGTGGTGTCCTCATCAGTTTTGCCCCGTCCATGGAAAGGGTTGAATTTTATTCAATCAACGTATCAGGAGAACAGTTTTCATTCAATATATCGGAAATCGACAGTTCACCTCAATTTCAGGTATTTTTAAAATACGTCAAAAGTTTTCAAAATGTTATTGTTAGTTTGTTTGCAAAATTCATACGCTTCTTTTGGTATTTAAAACGAATGTTTAATGAACTTCCAATGCGATATTTGAGAAATATAATTACTCTTTGCTTCAAGATAACTTCACATCACTAGTTTATTCTAGCGTTTATGACATGGGAAATTGCTGTGCTGAGTTTCTTAGGCTGGAAAACTTTTGGAATGTAGTCTAATAAGCAGTTTATATCGCCTTGTTAACCTTGACATTTACAGCAAAGCTTGGTACCTTTGCTAAGCTTGGTAATTCAACCACAGTAATTCTAAAATGTTTAAGTTCCCTGGGATTCCATCGTTCGCACTACTGTATTTTGCAGCAACAAATCCTAAAGTTCGGTTTGAAACGCAGCAAAACACAACATGTAAAGCTTATTTGTCAGAACAAAAATTGGAAGCCGGTTTTGTATACAAGGGATAGGCAAAATTTCCCTAGTCACGGGCCAAAAACAAACTCTACAAGGTATGGCAGGCCGTACTAATTTTCCACCAACAATTCCGTTTCATTTAATTGCTGTTTGTGACGTTGGTAAAACTTGGGAATTTCTAGAATTTCAATCATGCTAACTCCTGATCTTCACAGCTCATAACGAAAATCCAAAATACGACCTACAGTGCATTTATAGCATGGTGCAGGTTCTCACAAGTGGACAAAAGTAGTTCCCCATCCTCAAGTATGCAATAGAAGATGTCGCAAGGAGGGCAGTTTCATAAATATAATACCACTAGGCGGACCACACAGTTACTGCAATTTGTAAAGGGGCTGCGGGCCGGATGACTTTGCTTGGTGGGCTGTAGGTTGCCGACTCTGTTTTATACTCTTCCGTTCTTCAATTTCAGTGGATCACAAATTGCGACTTCACAGCAAAAGTAGGACAGTTTTATTTCTTCTTGCTTGATAAAGACACAAGATATTTTCAAGGTTTTCCTTAACCCTGGAATGCTTTGGTTCAATTTTTTGTCACACTAACCATTTCGTTGGGTGTGATGAACCCGGTTTTCGAAAATGAAAAAATATATTTTCCTTCAACTAAAGTTTATCACAAAAATTACGCTGAAAACATAACTCTCGTTGAGCAGTTTGTGCACAAACAAAGTTACTTTGTACTCTAATATCATACGATTTTTTATGAAAAGGGGGCTAGTGTAGAATTCATATATGTCTGAACTGAATTACTCATAACAAAAAAATTTTGGGCCTGAAGAACTTCTTATGTTTTATACTGCTAACACGACCGTAGAAGCATGCGCTGAGTGAGTTTCAGCTCTTTACAGCCACCTGGCACTTGGCCCTCTCTAACCATAACGTGGGATCAGCGTGCCCATGCCACCTCACACTAACCATTTCGTCGGGTCTGCTTGACCCGAACTCACTCCCGTTGCAAAATCGAAAAGAGCGAGGATGACCGCAAGTGCACCTTTTAACATGTCACTCATAAAAATGAAGCTACTGAAGCGTGAAAGCCCTCCGACGCGTGCTTACGTAGGTATCACGTGGTCACCGCATTTTCCTAGGGTCTGATAAACCCACCAAAGTATTCCAGTTAACCGAGAATTTAAGCGATGATGAAAAATCGTTGCTGGTCAAATATGACATCTATTACCAAGCACTGTTTTTGCGTTTTTGCTCATATTTCTGGTAATTATTTCGTTTCTCGTAGCCCAAAAAAGGTTTATGTAAATACACCGAAATTATAAAATCAAGAAAAATAATTTGTTTAATTTGATAATTGCCAAAATAGGTAAAGTTCTCCAAATTTACAAACGCAAGTGAGATGGAAAAATAGCAGCTTTGCCTAGTCCATATCCCACAAAGCATACATTTGCATTTGAGCAGGTCAAAATAAAAAAAACGCAGTGTCGTTATTTCACCCAAATCAACAAAAATCGCTCAAATCAATCCTGGCTATTTATACTGCAATACTGCCATTCATCGACAAAAAAGTTAAAAAACGGTTTTCGTCTGTTGTTGCAATTGTGTATTTCAGTGAGTGTTTATCGCGAAACGTGTAGCCAATGTTTTATTTTTTCCTATTTTCACTTATAGTATGCCGCACGCTCCGAGCATTCTTTGGTTTCTTCTAAAATATCTTTGGTAGTTTATCAATGGTGAACCCTCTCTTAATTCCACGTTTGAAATACTACATGTGAGATATTGTTGCCAAGCATTTATCAGTTTCAAACATTTTAAAACTTCATGCTCTTGTGGTAACTCACAAAGAGTGTCCAAAGTTATCCATTGTTAATAAGATTTGTTAAACAAGAAAAACATCAAGAGTCGGTAACAATAGCCAACTTACTGAACAAAATAATTGTTGGAACCTTTGTCAAAAGTTGCGAATCAAGCCAAGCACATTTTTTTGTTTAGGCTTTTCGATTTTCACAAACCATGTTTAGGTCTAAAGTCTTTTCAAACACAATTAAAAGCTAAAATCTCCCATTGCCGAGGTCAGTGTGATTTGCTTTGTATTGTTTCTTGCTAACGGATGACCGATAATAAAGCTACGTTTATTTCCAAAGAATAACTTGCGTTGGGTGATAGCGGTGGAGGACTTAGAGTTGGGGGGCCCGAAGCAAGGTTGAAAAGGGACCCTATGATGACGTCATCGTACTCAGCCAACCGTGACAAGTCCTTTTGATCAAGCGTAGGAAGGAGATATGCGGACCGCGGCGTTAAGCACTTCTCTATACCGCATTAGGGGTTATGGTTAGAGCATGGGGTTAGAGCTAGCTTTAGTGTTAAAGTTTTGAATAGTGGTTAGGTTTAGTGTTAGTTTTCCAGGAACATTTAGCGGGAATCTTTGGCGAGCCGTGTGTGGTGTTTGTAAAACCTTACCAGTGTTCTTTGACTAAAAAATGCCGTATTAAACAAATAGTATTAGTTTACAATTTACAATAGACATAATCAAAAATACAAACTGTTTTTGATAAAGATTAATGGATTACAAAACGGGTTTATCTTTAAAAAAACTTGTGAGGTTTCATATGCACTACATACACTCTAAGCTTGGGCCCCTTTTTCACCGTCGTCCACAATATGTTATGAGAAACTTCATCCTATGACTGTGGAAAAATCTATCATTTGGCTTATATTTTTGCTCTTAATTGATAAGGTCTTTTCAGAATTTTTTGAAACATATTTTAACCTACAGTCGTTTCGAAAGGTATTGAGGTTGTTTTGAAACGTTTCCTTATTTACACGTTAGAGACGCTGGTCGGGGCCTTGTGAAAGCAGAGTACCTGCAAATTGCAGTGGCGGTTGGGGGGCACTTTGAAAACAGAGTACCTACACGTGCAGTTGTTACTGGGGGCCCCTTTGAAGGAAAAGTGCTTATGCATTACAGTTGCGTTTTTTCCCCATCGACTGGAACGTACTTGCACATTACAGTTTCTGTTGGGGGCCCTTTTGAAAGCAAAGTACGTGTATCTTATACCTTACAGTTGCTGTTTGGCCCCTTTGAAAGCGTAGTACTTACACACTACAGTTGCTATTGGGGGGCCTTTTGAAAGCATAGTACTTACACATTGCAGTCCCTGTTGAGGGTCCCTTTGAAACAGAGAAGCATACTTAAATATAATGAGGTTCGGAAAATATTATGTGAGCGGATAATAAGTTTTTCACCAAAAATGAGGGCAATTTACATGCGAAACACCTCGAGGGGGGCCCAAAAACGAGGGGCCCGAGGCAAGTGCTCGTTCCCCTCCCTTAATAAACACCACTGGATGATAGACAGTCAACATCGAATGGGGAACAAAAGCGGCCAGGCGTCAAAATGCCAAAGTAAATGAAGCACGAACGTTTTGCGCTCACATGATGAGAACACCCTCTAGGCGTGTTTTGTGAGACTATGTACGGTGCGAGAAAAACTAATTTCCGCGAGGTGCAAATCTGCTGCTGTTATTTTCTTCAAAATTTACTGCTTCTAATGTCATTTCAGATTTTTGAAACACCCATTAAATCTGACATTTTTACACTGTTTACCTACTTTGTCTTTTCTCAGTATCAATCCAGCAGACTTACTGAACTCATTCAATTTCAAAAATATTTTTTTGCGGTTTACCAAAGCATTGCAGTAGCTTTGATATGCTTCAACTCGTGAAAAACGAAAGTGTGAAACAAACAAAAACACAGTTTTCCACCTTTCAAAATTCTTAGAAAATACTACCTTCGAACGGACGCGCGCAATACCCAATTAGACACGAAATTATTAAATCCCCATGTTTGCATTTTTCGGTACCCAGTTGTATGGTAGTATTGTATCCCACTTCCATATTTGGAATCATCGTCATTACAGCTTAGGAATAGTTTGGTGTAATCATTGTTTTCGTTGTTGGGTTGACCTGTTTAGTTAACCGTGACGTCTGTAATGACTGTCCAATTGACGTGTGTTGTCCTGGTTTCAGTGTTGGGAAGCTGTTAGTGGCTTCTTGTCTTCATTGCGTGAACGGTAGGCTATATTCTAACAAAACTGTAAACTCTAATCCAAAGCCATAACCCGTTGTGTCTTTGTGTATTATCCTTGTCATGTGACCACTTCAACCAATTGCATTTGACTAAAGGTGAAATAGCCCTAGCACAGCTTTGCCATACGAGGTACAATAGACACTAGGCGTGCCAAACTTGAAACCAAGATATTGAACCATATTTGTTCTCATCTGAACCGAATCTCGTTCAGCTCCTTCAGCTCATGTCTGAACCAAGTCTTGTTTAAGTTTTTCATTTAACTCTTTGTGCCTGGAGCACAAGCAAACGAAACAATTGCTAATTATCTTTTCATTTGTTATCCTGCCAAAATAAAGTCCTATAGACCGCATTGAAAACACTTCATACCAGTTTTATCACACAATCAAATTTTTTCCCTATCATTTTGTGAACTTGCAGATAATACTGGCATGTTTAGGAATAACTTGAAGCAAATTGCATTTCTACTAACTTGGCTGTAACAGCACTACTACTGTTGCATTTTAAGATACACTGTTGTCTTGTGCATTTCACTAAATATAACAAATTGTGAATAGCGCTTTAAACAAGATACAGTGTATCCACAAAATCAAAAACAACTATTGTTGTGATACAGCAGTTGATCACTGGTTCTGCGCCCGCCAGTCTGTCACTCTCCCTCATCTTCAACAGCCCCAGCCTACCATGAATTGTTCGCTTTTTCCATCTGATAACAGGCTTTTGAAAAAAAAACAAGTTAAAGTAAAAGCTAATATTTCGTTCATGCAAAAACTGAAAACTTCACTTCTGCTCCAGGACCGGTTTTCATTCGAAATTCCGATTCGTGTTCCTGTTACGGCAAAAATCGCATATACCGGCGGGAATCCACACAGGCTGAGTGATCAACTCTGGGTTATAGTAACCTTGCCGAACGTATCATGGGGACCTCGTCTGATATCCGCCTGAATCCCTTTTTTTTGGAACGCAGGAAAAGATTTTGATATATTTTTGCTATCAAACACTATTCTGTTTAAGTAAGATGTAAGGAATAACGATGCGTAGTGCTACCTGAAATTTATTTCCTACCAAATAGTTGTCATAGCTTCCTTCTTTTTTCACCTGTGGAGCGACGTTCCTTGAATATTCCCCCTTTAAGTCCAGCGAATCCCAAAATTTGGCGCAGAAGCTATGATCGACCATAACGTGTGGATGGATTGAGCTAGGGAGTCAATGAAGGCATCATTGTGTCCGGGAGACCGCGCCGCATTTTTGGAGTAAAGTTGAGCCCACCTGTGACATCATTGTGACGTCGTTTTGGGGAGGAAACTTTTTTTCGGGTAATCTAGGAAAACAAGTTGCGTCCATTCAAACAGCCACAGAGCTCAAACCAAACACGTTGCAAACAAACTTTCTACATACAAATGTCGGTGAAAACCTTACCTTTGCAATGATGATCCCCAAAGTTGAAATATTTCATGGGAGGTTTAAAGGGGCAAAAACCACGGATTTCGAGGATTTTTGGAGGTTCCAGCCAGTTTTCTCCCTGTCGGTACCCACGAGCCCCACTAAGGTTGCAGAAAAGGTGTATTTGGGTGTCTTGCAACACCCCATCAACCTTCAATCTGAAATATTGATAGGAAAATTTTATTCTTGAAGAAAATCAAAACATCCACAAGGGTCCAAGATATTTTCTGGGTTATTTTTCCCCTTAACTCCCCAACCCCTTAACCCTAGTAGGATAATCAAGGTCTCTAAAGTTTCAGAATAGCTCAAAGAACATTTTGAGACACAAAGCAAGTGACTAACCCCTGTATCTGTTCTCAAGACCCCAAAACATGATCTGGAGCTCACTCGACCCAACCTACACTTCCTTCCCCCTACTTTCCTCTTCCCAAAACAGCCCGAACCAACTTTTTTGAGTACTTGGTATTCTGGGGTTCTTCAGACATCGGCATAAGGGAAAAATCGCGAAAGGGAAAAAAGGCTAAACGAAATCCCCTGAACGAGTTTTTGGACTTTCTCTGAAAATTTCCAAAACATTAGTAGAGCAAATGCACAAGTATGGCTTTTTCTGAAAAATTTCAAAGGTGAAGGTGAATTTTTGTCACGTTCATTGGATTCCTGGCTTCCTCCGGTATCCAGGGATGTTTTCACTGGCTTTTTAGCCCGATCCGTTGAGAAGTTGAGGCCGATCATAACTTCTGCGCCCAAATTTTGGAGTAAGCGGGACTTTTGTTACACAGTTAATGTATTTCCACGATGAAGGCTCATTTTAGCGCAAACGAGATACAAAATATAATTGCAAATTTTCAAAACCTGCATTTAGGAAAAAATGCGCTTTTCGGCATATCAAAGAAAATAACAGTCAAAAAGTCCATCAGATATTTCAACAGAACATGTGGATGTGCAGTGCCTAAAACTACAATTTGAGAGGAACAAAAAAGTAAAGCTCAGACACAAACACCCTCGGTTATCACCGTAGTTGCGGAGTAGGAGTCACGGTGAGTCGGATTTTTGGGTGGAGTCTGAGTCGAATTCCTAAGAACACGAGCAGTCGGATTGTTTTTATCCGACTCCCATTCCGGTAAATTATTCATTTCATATAGCGCACTACTAAATTACAAATCCTAGCACGTGTTGTTGGAATGGTACAACTTGACCTGAAACTTTTATTCAAACAGAGAATTCTTGCTATGATTGCTAGCTGCTACTAACCTGTTGGGAGCAAAACATCATTCAGGTTGTGTTAAATGACGTGGAGTTGGAGTCGAAATCGGAAATTTTTGAAAGGTCTGAGACGGGTTTTTGGAAATCCCGGAGTCGGAATAGAAGTCGGACGTTTCATCTACGACTGTCCAATCCAGGTAAAGCCATTACAAACACAATTTGAAACACCGTGCCACTAAAAGAAAATTCAAATTCAAATTCCAAAATTTTGAAAACAGGACTATAATATACACTGTCTATCGAAAGAAAAACTGCACCCACAAAGAATGGAAAAAAGGATTCTAGAGATATAGGAAATGTTGAGTACATAATCAGCCTACTGGCTAAGCATCATCTGCTCTTGTTCGAATAATATCAAGAACATACCTCGGTTGAAAACGGAAAATAAAATTAAGCACTTTGCAGTTCAGCATAACAACGCAAATTCTTGCGGAAGCAAACATCAGCATCAACGGAATCACAAGACAAGCAAACAACAGTTTCAGAGCAGCTTCATCACACATTGCAGGTAATTTCAGAAATTATCAGAATTTCAAATACATGGACTGGCCAATTACAACAACAGAAATTTGCACAGATCAAAACGAATGTGCAGATGGAAACAACTGCCACAACAACGCAATATGCACTAACACTATTGGAAGTTTCACGTGTCATTGCAATACGGGATTCTCTGGAAATGGAACAATATGCAACGATATTGATGAGTGCGAACTGAAGACAGACTATTGTGAGACTAATGCAAACTGCACAAACACCAACGGAAGTTTCTTGTGTCAGTGCAACACAGGCTTCACTGGAAATGGAACAACATGCACTGATATTGATGAGTGTGCACAAAATACACACAATTGTGATCGCAATGCAAACTGCACAAACACCAATGGAAGTTTCACATGTCAGTGCAACACAGGCTTCACTGGAAATGGAACAACATGTACTGATATTGATGAGTGTGCACTCAATACACACAATTGTGATCCTAATGCAAACTGCACAAACACCAATGGAAGTTTCACATGTCAGTGCAACACAGGATTTACTGGGAATGGAACAATTTGCACTGATATTGATGAGTGCGTATTCAATTCACACAATTGTGACCGTAATGCAAACTGCACAAACACCATTGGAAGTTTCGCGTGTCAGTGCAACACAGGCTTCACTGGAAATGGAACATCATGCAACGATATTGATGAGTGTGCACTCAGTACACACAATTGTGATCGTAATGCAAACTGCACCAACATCAATGGAAGTTTCACGTGCCAGTGCAACACAGGCTTCACTGGAAATGGAACAACATGCACTGATATTGATGAGTGTGCACTCAGTACACACAATTGTGATCCTAATGCAAACTGCACAAACATCAAAGGAAGATTCACGTGTCAGTGCAACACAGGCTTCACTGGAAATGGAACAACATGTACTGATATTGATGAGTGTGCACTCAATACAAACAATTGTGATCGTAATACAAACTGCACAAACACCAATGGAAGTTTCACATGTCACTGTAACACAGGCTTCACTGGAAATGGAACAACATGCACTGATATTGATGAGTGTGCACAAAATACACACAATTGTGATCGTAATGCAAGCTGCACAAACACCAATGGAAGTTTCACGTGTCAGTGCAACACAGGCTTCACTGGAAATGGAACAACATGTACTGATATTAATGAGTGCGCACTCAATACACACTATTGTGATCGTAATGCAAACTGCACAAACACCAATGGAAGTTTCACGTGTCAGTGCAACACAGGCTTCACTGGATATGGAACAACATGTACTGATATTGATGAGTGTGCACTCAATACACACAATTGTGATGGTAATGCAAACTGCACAAACACCATTGGAAGTTTCGCGTGTCAGTGCAACACAGGCTTCACTGGAAATGGAAGATCATGCAACGATATTGACGAGTG
>JGI24159J19872_10008032_pt1 | contig 13799 bp, 12 predicted proteins | sample Ectturendosymbi4_FD_19872 | JGI IMG/M metagenome (IMG submission 19872) | reverse complement strand
AACAAGAATTGAAGCTTGCATTAAGATTTTGATTGGTGTTCTTTCCATAAACAGTAGAAATTTTACTGTATTGGCTTAACTTAGGTCTTAGTTGTGTTGTATTTTCAATCTTGAAGTGAGCAAATTCATGTACAAATGTAATAACTCTCAGCTACCGGTTACATTTAACAATTACTTTAAACTCATTACAGATGTTCATCCGTATAATACAACACAAACCAAAACTCGACAATTTGCTTTATCAAAAGCATGTTCAAACTCAGGCGCTAAAATGATAAAGTACAGTGCAATAGTTATCTGGTCAAAAAGTCCTTTAGAAACAAAAAATAAACCGTATTTGGCACTTTTAGCTGCGGAATCAAAAAATAGGTATTACTCGGCTAGTAGAATAATATTTTGTATTCTTTTTATTGGTGCACATAAACCATGAGGTGCATTGATTTAATTATTCGCTGTTCCTACGAAAAAAGTCGAACCATGAGGTATCGCTGTTACAGTATGTCTTCTTCAGTTTGGTTTTTGTTGCCTTCACTAAAATTGGACGCATCAAATCCTTGTACAAAGTTGTGGTATGCCTTTGGTCTCCAAGCGCAAAGCGAATAATATGTTCGAACTGCAAACGAATTTCCGTTCTCATTCATGACTCATTGCATCGACTGAGAATTCTTTTCCGTAATACATGTTTGGACGACTAGTTCTCAACATGCTCAAATTCCGTGACACCACTGCGTGCTGCACTATCTTATAACTGTTGACGTATCTCCTCTCTATCGTTAACGAATATTTTAAATATGTGAAAACAGCAAATGTTCGATGTGACAATGTTAAACCATTTTTTGGTGGTGGCTTGACCTTGCTAGCAACGGATTTTGCTTCAATAAACCATTTAACCGCATTGCGGGTATTAAACTTTATACTCAGAACAAAAGACATGTACTTACTGCTATAAACTGTTCCCTTATAAGTAACTTCGTCCTAGGCAGGTCTGCAGCCTAAATGAACCATGGACCTTCGCAGAAGTAAATGTATTAGCGCCACCAAGCGTATGCTTTGCTACAACCACCACGTGTGTATCCTCGCATTCTTTCACGCATTTGTGTGTTCGTTGTTACTGCGATGTGTGCTTACGTCTAGTGCTTTGCGTGCGGGAGTTAAGACGTTATACAATACAATCACAGCGCTTGATCTTATAAAACTTACAAGCATAATTGCGTTGGAGGGAAGAGAAACAAATGAATAATATTTGCTCGAAAAACAATGAAAATGAAATGAGCAAATTAATTTACGACACCTAGCGATCCAAAGCGCTAAGATGTAAACAAATTGGCGATTGCTTTTTGCAGATTTTGAAAGCGAAACATTATTCATATTTCGGATGAGTGATCGTTCATTTAGCAATAATCAAGCAAGCAACATGACCGGCTTGGATGATTTTGCAATTGCTTTTGTGGTTGATTGAACTTTTCAAAGCTTCGAAAAAATTAGAAACATGTTGCAAATCATGTGTCTTACTGGACAACGATATTGACATATAACTTCTTTTTTGCATTTCTGAGAAGCCCTTTCAATCGGGAAGTTACAGTTAAAACCCAAATCGACATACAAAGAAAAGTGGCTAACACAGTGGTTCTCAAAGTTTTTTTCACATTTCCCCCTTACAAACCCAATCTCTGCCAATTCCTTCCCAACAAAAATCACAAACAATAATTGCAAAAAAATCACACTGCCTACTGTGAAGAAACAACAGACGTTTATAAACCAAAGAGACTCCTTTATAATATCAGTCATTGCAGTCAAAGCAGCTTATACAAGCACGTTACTGCGATTGCTGCCTGTCCGCTTGATCATGGAGCTGGTTGGAAATTAAAGCTTCACCCTTACCACCAGCAACGACAAACGAAGCAGATTACGCCGTCTCAAGAACGGCGTCCCACAAGGATCCGTCCTGGCACCTACATCTCTGATCTACCAGCCACCGTCTCCAAAACGTATGCATATGCCAACGACCTACCGATCATGCATGCTGATGGAAACTGACAAACAACGGAAGGAGTGCTCAGCAAAGACATGGCAAACGTAACTGATACCTCCAGACATGGACTTTAAAGCGCAGTAGCCTACTACGAAAGCAGTATTGGCAGCAGAAACGTCGCCAGAAACCGTTCAATAGGGGGGCTTTAAGATTGTGCACAGAGCATTGACATTCTAAAGCTGACAAAAACTCCACTGATTTATAGAGTTTCTTTGTTCAATTTTCGGGCCTGGAGCATTGCTTAGGCGGATAAGCCAACCAAGTCGCCAGACTGGTTGGCAGTCATCCTTTGCACATACTTAATCCAGCTCAAAAACAAGGAAGCTAAACATGTGCTGAAAGTCAAACACAACATCAAACACCCTGCCCTTCTGTTCCGATCCCAAATAAATCGGAGTAACGTTGGACAGGTCGCTCACGTACCTCCGACACCTTGAGTCACTTCGCAAGGGGCTAACATCACGCGTCACCCTCCTGAGGCGACTTGCTGGCGCTGGAGCAACACCTCTGCTAACAGCCACCCTTGCCGTGGTACATTCGAGGCTGAGTAGTAGTACTGTGCTCCTGCCTGGTATCATAGTGCTCACGCCCACCGTATTAACCCTGCCATCAACGACGCTTTGCGAATTGTGATTGGATGTTTGCGTCCAATACCAGCGGACAACCTTCCTGTTCTTGCAGGCATCCAACCTGCTGAGATTCATCGCTTGTTTCAAAGGTGCCACATTATCTCTAACACGCCATGGATTCCGGACACCTGCTCCACTCAACGCTCACCTGTCCATCGAGTCTAAATGCACGGCAACTCAAATCGAGACACTCATTTGTACCCGCTGCACAACAACTCATCAATTCATCTAAGAACAATAACGTAATTGTGGTAGAATGCGGAAAGGTTGGAGGGCGCTACAACACTCCGCACTTTCATCTTCGATACCGGCATCCCAACCTCCCGGAATGACCCACCCAAGAACAGCGTGGGTCCGGATCAACCGCCTCCGCACCGGTGTCGGAAGTTTCCGCTCCTGCTTGTGCAAATGAAATATGGTCTCCTCTGCGGCCTGTGAGTGTGGCGCAGAAGAACAAACCGTCGACCATGTTGTCCTCCAATGTCCGATCTATCGACCTCCCCTTAGACTACATAACCTGGCCGTTCTGGATGACGAGACAATCGAATGGCTGCTCAACACCTGCCCCGAGATCGAGTGAGGCCAAGCAGTACCTGAAAGAACTGGCTCAAACGATGAAGAAGCTTGTTCGTGCGTGTCACTGCAGACATTCCAATCTAAACCAACCTCGTTGTGCAATTTTTTGTGTTGAATAACAATAATAAAAACTTAAGGCTTTTCATCCACAGCTTTTCCTCCCCAACTCCTCCCTGGAACAAGTTTCCTCCCAGGGATTAAAAATTCCTCCCGTAGGGAGCCAAGTGGCTCCCCTTTGAGAACCATTGGGCTAACATGTACTAACGAATTACCCCACGATTTATTAAGAGAGGAAATGATTATTTGTCTACACTGAACAGACTTCAGACTCTAAAGTGATTCACATTGTTTCTGAATGTCAAAAGTTAGCTGATTACTCGGGTCATTTATATAACTCAAAAAATCGAAAAATTTGTTTTTCATTTTTTCAAGTATATGACAACACTTGACTTTATTTTTGGAACACCAAAGTTATTTCGAATCTCCGTAATTAATAACGCGAACTTTCGGTCTTAGCATGCTCATTCTACAATCTTGCCCGCTTTACAACAATTATCACAGTTCTGTATAAACTAAACTCCGACTGACATTTACTGTTAATACAAAAGAGGCGTTGGTAGCATACCTTCAAACTGAAAGAATAACCTACATCGTCAGTCACTGCTAGCTACTAAGTAGTAAGAGTCAAACTCTAAGCTCGAAAAGTACCCTTGGCTCTTAAGATCTCAACACTGCCTGGCCTATACTGCAAGTGTTTATGCTATTCAGAGACTAGATCGTGTGTTGCAAATTAATTTGTAAACAAGACGCCATAATGTAATTGAAATCAAACCGCTATTACGCTACAGCAAAAAGAAAATGTTGCTTCCAATACTTCGTGTAACTCGGCATGAGAACTCTCACTATCTTCCTCATCCACATATTCTGCATTTATAATGTCTACAGGAGCTGTTCAAACTGCGTTTACGAAGCTACTAGGGTTTTCAATATTTGTATTAAAGTAAAAACGAAAAGTCATATTTTAATACCGGAAACCAAAGTATGGCTTTCATTGATTATATAAATTCTTTAAATAAATCCCGTGAAACGTGTTTTTTTCACTATGGTCGGTTTGACAACTTTCCGTAGCACCAAAAAACATTGGCTCTACTGATTACCTTAAACGAAGCAGCACCTGCTGAAATTTGCGAACTTATAGCAGGTAATCGAATATAGATATCGACCAAACACAGCGTTGATTTTTGTACGCGACGGTTCGATCGTTCACATGCAAATTAAAGCAGCAAAATATCGACACAAACACAAAAGGCCCGTTGATAGGTATAGACGTGTAGTGCCGTATCATCGCTATGGCGCAAATCACGTGAACTGGTTGAATTACTCTTTATATAACCCGATTGCGTGTGTGCCGTAGTTGAATCGTTATATTAGCACACATTGGGAACAATACACTGCGACTTATTGTGATTACAAGGCCGAAAAGCAACACCTTATTTCTACGTACAAACTAAGTCATCCCGTTGCTTGCAGGCCTTGTGGAGTTAGATATGGTGGATGTGGTGAATGGTGGGCAGTTCTTGAAGTCCTCTCAGTGTGGCTCAAACCCTGATGGGGAGAAACTTAACGTGAACGTGTGGGAAACTATGACGATCGACGCAAGATCAACTGTTTCGGAAAGCTCTTTCTCTATCAACGCCACTACCCTGCTCAAAGTGGGGTCGAATTTAATCCTTCCTTTGCCGTTTGGCGCGATTTGTCCTGAGGAGAAATTCACGTACAACGCGAGCACGCCAGTGAGACAATGTCCCGACGGAGAAAGAGGCTGCAATCTTTGCGTGGCCTGTACTGGTGGGAGAGTGCTGGGGTCAAGGTCAGAAGACACTTTTTAAACGATGCACTTTTGCACTTATTTATATTTTTAACCGTCGCGTTCAATTGTTTTCGGGACCACCAGAATGAACGCTCAGTCACAATTAGCTTAGCGAAATGTGACCCCTGTTCATTCTACAAAAATGTGTTTGCGTTTCCAGATTTCTGAAGCTTATTTCGCTTGCACGCGAATGGTGATGATGCTGGTGCTGATTTGCCAAGTTACTGTTCGCGTAATACGTGACATCGGCCAACATTCTTATCTTTTCTCTCCAGACCACCAGATACAAATCACATCACTTGTGGAGATGATGTTACCTGCGATTATTCCAGCTTAACTCTGGGCTTTGCTGAGTCTTGCACTGTGGAAAAATCTTACACTTTATCCAGCTTGAGCCTTCAAACTGGTTCTACGTAAGACGTAGAATTTTTTTTTGTCAAAAGTCTACCTGGGTAGAGAAACTTTAAACGCACTGTGCATCGCAGTGTTATCAAACATTAATGCTGTTTTGTTGCACAAGCACTTTTGTTGCTCCATTGGAATTGATCTAAAGGTTAGTTTGGATAATTACAGTATGTACGTTTTCCAGAGCTTTGTACAGCTGCTTGATCAAATTAAAATACATTTATAAAACAATTGTGTTTGTCCTTCAGAATTTATTGTTGCACGAGTAATCAATAAATGCATTCCTACCTGGCACCTGCGCAACAAACGCTTCTATTTCAAACTTAAAACTAAAATCTATTCATTAATGTATGGCAATTAATTTGGGTAGTTTCCTTTTTTGCGTTTTTTTTGCCCCTTAAAGTCGACCGAGAAAAAATAAGAGATGGCAAAATTGTGAGGCCTCCCGTGCAAAACAAAAAAAATAAAACGATCTCTGCGAATCAAAGGACAAGAAAGGTAATTTAATCACAGGTTTTACGATTGTGCATGAAGCCGTTTTTCGTCTTTTTGATATGTTTTTTTTGTATGGTACATAGGATGACCCTGACCACTACCAATGTGTCTACAACCCTCAATGGAGGATCTTCAATCGAAATTGCGTTCGGCAGCAAGTTGTTCATAACTGGAACTCAGGTGAGCCAGGAACGACCAATCACAAGCAGTCTGAAACTTCACGACTCGACCATCTAAAGCACCAGAGAGTCAAAAAACACACCTTTGAGTTTCAGCACTACACTGCTAATATTTCATTGTACAGCTAAAAAAGTTCTGCCGCAACAAAAATGATTGATAACATATAATTTATCAGATCGAAAGCTTGATTTACAAAAATTGTATGAAACTTTTGTCAACAGGATCATAGAAACCTCCCATAAGATGTGCGCAGAGCAAAGCCTACATCATTGATAAATTTTTCGTCTACTATAGAAGGAATCTCCACAAATGATAAATATTTGATTGAACTTGTTACAACGAATAGACATTCAAATTCGAAAGTACAGTATAGCATGCGTGTTATTTTACGCAAACAATAAAGTAATCTTGGTGCAGCAAAAGTTAAACTGAAAAAATGATACAAATACTATTTGCTGCCACAGCTCGCTGCATGCCATGGCCATTGTGCGTTCTGAAAAGGCACCGAAAGATTGGCAAACTGTGGCTGTCATTCTAAACACAAAAAAGGACACAGGAGTGAATGCACCAACTGCAGGGGCATCTCTCCTTAGCTTCCCTTTAAAAGTGTAAGCCAAGTGCCTTGAAAAAAGATGCCGCGAAATAATTGAACCAAAGCTGAAAAAACAGTGCGGTTTTCGTCCTGCTCGCAGCATCGCAGACCACACTTTCATCCTCCAGAAAATTTTCGAATAATCTTGGTAGCATGGATGTGTCAATCTCGAGAAAAAAATCTTTGTCGACCTCGATAAATCGTAAAAAGCGTTGAGAGTGTTGCTGGAGTACGGTGTTCTGTTACTGACCGTCAAGTCACTGTATTCCTGCTCAGAAATTTGTGTCCGTGTCGGAGTGAGGTCATAACAGTTGACCGTGGATGTTGGATTCCGACAAGGGTGTGTGCTGCCACATTTCTCTTCATTGTCTGTATGAATTGGATAGACGTTAACGGATGAGTTGGATAGACACTTTGACAGACGTCGACGAGCGTGTTGGGATCTGCAGGACCAACCGTTTGCTTTTTGCTGCCGATTTGGTGCTCTTAATAATTTCTGAACGAGGCCTTCAACATGCATTCGATCGGTTTTCTGCTGCGTACGATGAAGTGAGAATGAAAATTAGCACTACATGTATACAATCAAAAGACTGAGGGTTTTAGGCCTCTCCAGAAACACCAAGGCAGTCTGCGCTGCATGTAAGCGGCAATACACTGCAGCAGGTGGAGAAGTTCAAGTATCTTGTGGTGAAATTCATAAATGACGACAGGCGGAACAAGGTGATTGATACACGGATTAGTAAAGCAAACGCAGTTTTATCTTAACTCTGTCCGTCTGTGGTCACAAAACGGGAGCTTTCAAAACACCGCAATGCTCTCAGCTTTTTTAAATCGGTTTTGTTCCGATCCTCATTCATGGTCATGAATCTTGAATAATGACTGTAAGAATACTGCACCAAGTACAAGCGGCAGAGACGGGATTTTTGAGCTCACAGTGCGAGACTTTGCGACAAACTGCGCAGCTGTGAAATTCATAAAGCCTGGAATGTCGAGTCATTTCTCCACCGAATCGACAGATTCTAGCCATGTTGTTTCGGTCATGTGTCCAGAATATCCCACGGAAAATTGGCGAGTTACGTCTTGCTGGCAACACTTGTGGAATGACGGCTAAGACGCCATCCGACGACCAGGTGCAGTGACTACATCTCTAACCTGACTCGGTCCCGTCTTGGTTTGTGTAGCCAGCAGGACTACCTGAGACTGCTGTTGACCGTGAGGTATTTCGGGCCGCTGCGAACCTCCAGGGAGAAAAGCGGTGCGGAAATGAATGAGTGGATCGACCTGTCCAGAACTATTATGAACTAATATTACGAAACAATATATAGGTTTTATATCCTTGCACTGATGACTTAGCAAATAAAGTTACATTTACCAATGAGACGCTGAAAAACGATAGAGTTACAAAGCGCGATGAAATCTTTCTGTTGACGTTTGTTGTAAGACTATTTTCGTACCAATAACGTGATAGTTCTAAAGCCAGAAGCAACAAGCTGTAACAGCAGTGGATCTTTAAACATATGCACGTGGTTTTCGAGCACAGCTGGTATGTAAATGAGGCCGTTGCTATTGGTTACAAAATGCTTATTTTTGAACAGGATGTTTTGGTGGAAACGTCCGGTGAACTGCGAATAGACGGTGAGCTCGAGTTCGATCCCCGAGGAAGCGACGCAAAACTTCTCCTCAAAGCCGCTGCCCTCACTGGTCGAGGGAGGGTGGAGGCAACTTCCGCAGAAGTTCGAGTGTCTGTGTCTGAAGCTCCCATCACCGGAAGCACGAAGTGGGGGGCGTTCCGTGGTCGTTTTGTCACTGACGGCGGAATCGTCAAAGTGACGGAACCAGTGAGCGCTTCGGGATCTGCGAAGCGAGTGAAGGTGATCGTCGATGGTTCGAAGTCAGTCAACAACCGGACGCTGCCTGACGACGCCTCCAGCCTTGTGTTGCTGAACGGAGCGCATTACAAGATTCAGTCGCGAAGTTCATCGGCAGCGATCATTAATGAAGTCACTGGAGATGGAACCGGTATCCTGGAAGTAGAAGGTTGGTCCAAAATAAACATTTTCGTGCTTGGAAATTGGCGCATGTGCAAAAAATCTACACAAAACTTTGATCCTCCCATAGTTCTTAAGATTTTGTTGATACTGGTGTTTTCGGACCACTTATTGCGAACCTTTTCTGTACATAGGCTCGATACCTTTAGTTGTGCTTGTGTTTCTGACAAGGGTGCATGCTTAGTTTCGCACTAAGGAGTCGATATGTCAATGAACAAAACACAAATACTGCAGATAACAATCAGTACATCTATGCTTGAGATTTAATCGTTCGCAAATGCAATTGGTTTCGCGAGTTTTCATTACAATGCCATGGGTATTGCTATTTTCCTTCAAAAATGAACGTTCAGTGTGCTGGTAAGCAGCCGTAAGACCGACCAGCGCAGTTTGCAAGGCAAGACCACCTCCCATTAGCTATAATCGATAGTCGTCACATACATCACTACTCCGACAGCTACGATGATAGCAGTCGTACCCATGGTCGGCCCTGAGTTGCACGTTTTTGCAATAACCGAGAAAAATTAGGATTTGCCAGCCGGCAAATTCTTATCGTATATTCAGTGGTTCCCAAACTGGGGTAAATTATCCCCCAGAGGTAATATGCGATTCTTCAGGGGGTAATACGGAACCCAAACCACAACTTTGTTCTATATTATGAGCGATCACTTCGAGATATTGTGGGTAATGAGACCTAATCGCTACCTTGATTTGGGTAACGACTCGAAAAAGTTTGGGAACCACTGGTTTAGATCTTCATCTTTTCGTGACAACGCGCCAACTCTCGGGAATGCTTGCATGTCTAAGGAAAAAATTTTCTGAAACAAGCAAAGGAATTTTAAATTTCATATTTTTGAAGAAATCAATGCGACACTGACAGGATTCAATTTGAGTTTTAATCTTTCAATTCGCTCAGATTGAAATCATTCCACAGGCCCATAAGCCTTATAGATAAACTTCAGTTTAATATTCCTACTGCAAGGCATTGGTTTTGGTCCTGAACTGTGAAAGATCCGCGTTGCAGTTTCAATTAAGTTTGTCATTAAACTGATAGAATTAACTTTCATGGACCAACTACTCCTGACCGATGATGTCTCGAACATTTTCCTTCTTGCCATGACGTTTTTGTGAATTGTTACATCATAATCTCAGCCTGAATTCCAACCTGTGGCCTGCAGCTTCTCTGCTTTGTCACTCTTTACTTCATTATGTTTTAACATTATTTTAAGCGATGCGCTTAATTTGGGAATTTAACTTCTTCAGTATGTACGGCAGAATTGTTTTTTGTTTACCTGAACTGACGGTAACAGTGAAATTAATGAGGATTAGAATTTCAGCATGATTTGCATATTTCCCAAGCAATTTTTTGACTTTATGGCAGCTAGTGGTTAGGTGACTGGGGAGGAACTCAACAGAGGCACGATTGTTAAATCGCTCGATGGTAAGTGCATGTCATAGTGCCTTAAGTGCTTCATACGTTACCCTTCTTAAGTTATCGTCTATATATAGGGTTTAAATAGGGTTTGAAAATACTGAAAATCGAACGTTTGCGGCTCATAATTCTTTGCGTTTTCACCATTTTCTTCTTTGAAGAAAATTTGAAACATGTTCATCTTTTATTCAGAACCAAAATCGAGACCACTCCATGTGTAGCAAGAAACGCTTTTGTTTCGAACAGCAAATAAATTTGGAGAAAGACTATTCCAGTTCAACATTACACCTTCGTTTATGTTCCATCCGCTTATTTTCCAGGAAGCACAACTCATCTTCGAATTGTCGGAAAAACCGGCGAGAACACTATAATTGCACCAAAGCTGATTATTGGAGAGAAAGCAACAGTGTCTGTGCTTGTTCCAGGAAGTTTGACCTCATACGCGGGTCTCGAAATCAGACAAGCTGAAATAAAGGGTTCACTTTACGCCGAGTCGCTGTTACTGCCATCTGGCGGATTTGTTGACGTAGCTGCTCGTGCGTCGTTGTGCNTCAACGATATAGAGTTGAAGCAAAGCGCTCGTATGCAAGNGTCACACAGCTCCAGGATTGGCAAATGCGAGCAGCCTGCTGCCAGCAGCAGCATGGTNCTCGGTCTTGCTGGGAGTCTGACGCTGCGTTATCACTCCNTTCTTGAATTTGTTGTGGCGTCGAACAACGAGCTACCTGAAGTTGTCGTCAAAGCAGATGGAGACATTTCCTTAAAAGATGGTGCAAGGTAAGAAAATCAAATTGGTTCGCATGAGGTTCGGCCCGATGGACTCTGCGATCAGTTCCGCAGCTGATATTTTTGTTTGCCTTCTTGCCGGAACGAATGTCTTCTGGCATTGCACTGTTTGGAGATACGAAAACCTCTTGCTCAAGATACAGTAATTGCCACCTTGATCTCACGTTGAATCCAGCGCACGTTACTCACCATTGCAAAGCTTGTGGAGCCGTCAACCAATTTTGCGTGACTCTCTATCAATGCTTGCGTTCGTAACATAAACTCTGTTTTTTCAGGTTGGTCGTAAAGTCAACATCAAATCGGGTATTTGGCTTCGATCTCGAAGCTCGGTCATTATTCGTCGATGCGGGCGCAAGCGTTTCTGTTGACGGGCGAGATATGTCACTCAGCAAGAACCTGCAAATTGACCAACACCGGCTTCTTTCTATTGAAGAGGATGACGGTTCCCTTCCTGCCTTTGAAGCTTCCGACGCTGGTTGGATGAAAATTGTTGCAAAGGATAAGGTTCTGTTGGGAGGAAGTCTTAGTGCACGTGGAGCGGTTAAAGCAGGTAAGCATGGATTGACAAAGTTACGCAAAGGTCGCTTCAAAATATTTTGTGCAAGATTTCTTTGTATGGACTGTTTTTTTGCCCAGTGGAGGGAAGGCAAAATATTTTGTGGTGCGCTGTTACAACAATTAAGTTAAACAAAAGCTGTGAAATGGAACTGCTCACAATTTTACGTGTATATGAAGAAAGTGGATGCAAGGGTTAACATTAAAAACATTTATTGGGACAACATAAAGCTCAACTTTTTACCAAGATGTGGCAGACTGTGCTCATGTAAAATGAATCGATTAAGAGGGAACTTCAACAAGTCATCAAATACTGCGTGCTTGTCAACTTATCAAGAGCGTGGTACTTGCTTGTTTGGCAAGTTTGTGGTCGTCTTTCCAATGATCATCAATGATGGCTGACGCCATTTTGAGAACGTGTTAGAAATAGATTTGGTTGCGCTTGTGTTTCATGAAACAGTGTATGGTACAGGTGAAGCCAAGTTTGCTGAAATGAAAATACATTGCGGAATGTTTTCATTTCGTAATCAATACTAACCGGGTTTGCAAAAGAATAGGCCCACTTGACGGGCGAGTTCTTCACCAAATTCCTCAACATTATTTTTATTTTTATCAACACTGACGACAACGCGTACTTCGCCCTGTTAATCGCGCGAGTCTCCATTGTCAAGGACCTTCTCGTGCCGGTGGAAGGGGAGGAATGATTTACGTTGAAGCAAAATCACTTTCTGGACATGGAACGATTGTCGCTTCCGGAGGTGACGGAGGCAACAACAACGGAGGCGCAGGAGGAAGAGTCGAGGTTAAAACGGATACTTCTCTCGATCACTTCACTGGGACGATTGAAGCCTACGGAGGATTTATGGACAGCAGTTTGACAACAAAGTAAGAAAAGATCTGGATTGTGATGAAAACTTGTTGGTTGCTAAGGACAGAAATTTCAAAGCCATTGCGTTCAATCAGGCGCACCGTACCATTGAGCCGTTTTTTTTTTGTTGTTTTTTTGTTAATTTTGGTGACGACAATTGGCGGGAGGCAGAAGCCTGAATTGTGCTTCTTGTCGAGGCGGTTGAGGTGAACGCTCTTGCCCAAGGAGCGCTACGGCGATTCACGCAGTGGCTGTGGATCGAACACCCAACTTTCCAATTGGAGGCGGACACCTTACCACTGAGCTAGTGCCGCCCCAGCCGGTTTCTTTTTACATCTGACAATGGCACTCACGCGCCTTCGCACAAAGCGCAGGCTTTTCGGAAATGTAGAAGTGTCGCCGTAGTTATTACAAAAGACGGTTGTCAAATTTTAAACTGATGAATAACTTACGCTTCAAAATTAAATTTCATTCAACAGGATATAATAATGGGAGATTGACATTCAGTTCCGTCGCACCTGTTACTTGTCTTCTCGTTTTCCTACTTTTAAACAAAGATGTTACGTTTGAACGGTTGTCGGTGGCAACTTTGACCAACTTGCATAAAACAGAGGTGTCTGTGTGTTGATCGCAAAATGATTACGAATGCTCAGAAGAAGCAAGCATCTTTTAGCATTAATTGAAAACCTAAGCATTAAAATTGAATAACTTTTTTTCTCAACGATCCAATATGACTTCCGGTCATCAGAGGTACCGCACAGTAAAAGGCTGCGATACGGTGCACCTGTTTGTGATCAGTGTAAAATAATCTTTGATTTTTATTTGCGCGTCAATGAAAGTTGTGCTTGCAACTGATGTGATCCGCTCTCATCCCACAAGATATGAAGACAGAGACAAGATTTAAAGTATATAAAACTTCACTCTTCTCTTAACAGAGCTGCCGCTGGCGTCATATACTTGTCGTATATATCGACCGTTGGCTCCAGAGCGGAAGAGGTTAGACTTGATAACGGTCTGATTGACGAAGACGCTATTCCATCTGCAGCCCACTGTTCATCGAATGATCAAACGATTACAAGATTGACACTGAAGCCTTCCATCGCGCAATCAGGCGTGATAACGTTCAGGAAGCTGTCCATCTTGTCTTCATCTCGCCTTTTGGTCGACGTTGCTGGTCAAAGTTTGATAAAGTTGAAGATCAATCAGTTAGCGGGTGATTCTCTTGGTCAGATCATCATACCAAGCAATCAAACATTCGAAGTGGAAAGTGACGTCGGAGCCAAGCACGACTACATTCTGCCCTGTGCTTTCCAAGTCCAGGAAGGCGCCACGCT
>JGI24159J19872_10008028_pt1 | contig 13801 bp, 6 predicted proteins | sample Ectturendosymbi4_FD_19872 | JGI IMG/M metagenome (IMG submission 19872) | reverse complement strand
TATTTTTTTGACTGAAGATGGATTAAGATTAATCCGAAACGTCTCAGAATAAAAATGTATAGTTTTTTGAAGGCTTTTTAGTGTTAATGAAACTGTTAAGTCTATCCCAATTTTATGCTCCAAAGATACACAAATAATTAAAAAGTAGACGAAGTTGAACTTTTCAAAACGACAACATGAAGAACGTGCGGCAATACAGTCGCAGTCCAGCACTGGAGGAATTTTTTACTGAATTTCAATTGGTTTTTCACTCGTCCACCAATAGATGCTTAGCGACGCAAATAGTTGCGCCCACATACGGGATCCGAGCCAATGACTCGGTCAGGTGGTAGGACCTGCTCACTCAACACGCCGAGTGTGAGAATGTGCAGATACATCAACGGAACGTAGTGCTGCTGCATTTCCATTGGTTTTCAGTTCTTGAGTGCATTTAAGCAACATATGAAAGGCGTAAGGATCGAAAAAATCACCAATGATTCAAAAACATTTAGGGCCGGATTAGACACCTGTAGAGGATAATTGGAACGTGCTTATCGGATAAGTCGAACCAACAGCGTCCGAAAGCGTTCCAAGCAGAACTTTGAATTCCAGTGCAGTACACATTAAAAGGGGAAAATGACTTTTTCTACAGGTTTAGTAAAAATACAGTTTAAATGAAAAAAGCTCATACATCCTCTATTTCTTGAAGTAGTGACCGCTCATATACTTGCATCCCGAACGGTGTCACGTCAATGGAATATCTGAAATTTATTAGCTAAACCTAATTTAATTAATTTTGCATAGCAAAGTGTCTTCCTTCGCAGCACAGCAAACCAAACGTTGCATCAAAGTCTCCTTCCACTGCTTCAACGCGGTTGAAGCTTTGTGTATCGCAGGTAAAAATTTTAATATAGTTTCTTACAAAATCGCAATGCACAGTTTCTGCTGTTGGCGCAAATAAACTGCCAGACAAATGAAAATAGGCAAGGAATCTCGTACGTGCAATTATGCACAGCAGACGACGAGATAAGATAACTACACTCGACTTTGCTTCCGGGAAAACTACAAGAAAACCAAGATACTTAGCGTCACTGACAAGTAACGGCGATCTTGCAACTGCTGCCAGACCGAAACATGGAACAACAACGCCTGCAGCGACCGTGCTCTTATCGGGTTTATTATCACAGAAACGAAGAGCAACAGGACGACAGAAAATAGACTCGAACTCGTCACCAATGACTCTCTCTATGTCATCAAACCAGAGTAGAGTGAGTCTTGGGTATACAAAAAGGCACATAGTGAAACACCATCGTTTGGACAAGGGCATTATCTGCTCAGATATCATACAACACTGACGTACATCGTTGGCAACAGGAATATAACTGATCGATGATCGGTCAACAGAGCGGCGAAATGCACAATATGGTCGAAAGATCGATGAAAAGTGATGTCTGGCTTCGTTATAAATTTTGCGAAAATCTAGAAAGATATTCCTTGTCTTGCATTAAAAAAACTGAACTGAAGTTGTTTGTTTACAACCTACAAACCCCAGTCCAACCTACCAACCCTTGTCTACTCTGGACCAAAGCGAATCACCGTAGTGCGTAAGTTCGCGTTAACCTTGATACTGAACGCATCAGCATACAACAGTTACTGTTCAGTTCAGTTTTTAAACTCTTTTTTGTGCAGTGAAGTCAAGTTTGGTGCTATGCTCGGCCCGCGATTATTAATGGGTTCATGGACGCGTGATTATTCTGATGGACAGTTCCGCGCATGAATAGTTTCAGGCACAGGAAGCTTGTTTCACAGTCGAAACACGAATGGATCACGCAAGTCATAGAAAATTTGACTGGATTCAAGCGTCAAACCAAGCAACGAATAACATGACCTTACACCGGCGTTTTTAATTGCCTTGGGCGCTTTGTTGGACAATCAAACCGTGCGAGCTAGTGGCAAGCTTCAGAGCTGAGCCCAAATGAGAAAAGACCATAACGGTTTGGAGGCAAAAAGTTTCAGGCGACTATCTCACAACAAATGGCTTGTGCACAAGTTATAACAAGTGAGCGATGTAAACACAAAAATGTCAAGCAAAATACCATAACATTCAATATCATACAAAACCCGTAGCCTAAGGAAACACTTCTTGTTTACCTTAAGAAATGAGACATCCATCATTGGACTCTCGATGCCGGTGATTTCCAAATTACCCTTTACACGGGTGCAGTTAATATATCGCTTGAACATTTTGGAGTAGTGATCGATGCGATCCTCACCCACCGACAGACCGGAGCTCGTGCCGAAGCAACTTCCAGCTTCTGGATCATTGGCTGGAAACGAAAATTCACAAATTAGTGACATTAAGCTAACAACCCGTTCCAGTTGGTTGCGACAAAGCTTGTACTGGACACAAGGACATGTGGCAGCCACGATGTTTATCATCGGGTGTGCCATGCAGCAGTGTCCGTGGAGACACTTATCCCTCAAAGCGCGGGTTTGGCAGCTCAGCGTACTTACATCAATAAGTTTTCAAGCTTCGAAACGGTGCTGCGTCTATTTCTGCGATGTTTGGTGAGTTACAAAATAATTCTGAACAGAGGAGTTGCCAACGCAAAAGGTCTGGGTTTGCAAATTCCATGCGAAAGTGTTGTAAACACATCTGATCAGTTTGTAGTTCCTGCTGTGCGAATGGCACAACTAGCTTGCGCCTCATTTCCACACAAAGATGTAGGCTATAACAGGTGAAGCAGCTCATCTCTCTTGGGTCATCATTCAAATGATTCTTCAACATAATTTAAGTCGATTTTCACTTAAAGCAGACAAGAATTCAATCTTTTTCCAACAGCATCCTTGGCAACAAACTATACTTTGCAGTCTCAATCAATGCTCACGACAAAAGTGAAAACACACGATTTCGGTTGGGTGACGTTTTTTGGGCGAACTGAAATTAATGTAGCTTGCAGCTTTTACATAACTGTCCTTCTATGGCGTTAGATGAAGGCAAGCGATGGTATGTGGGGAATTTCACGCATAACTGACAAATATCCGCATGAAAGCTGTGCAGTTCTCTCCAACCAAAAAGCTTCAACGGGAATTTTGGTATCAGGTGGAGGGATGCATCGAAGGCAAACCCCAAACAATTCGAAGAACCACTTTGCAAAATACACGGTCTGCTAAGTTTTTGTTTCGCGGTTGGTGGCATGCTGTCGTTAGCTGATCCACCGAGGCACGAGACGGAAGAAATGACCCGTGAAATGCTTTTATGCTTGCAGCATATTTTCCGCACTCCGACGTAAGGCAACGCAATTGTGTTTTGTCGTTTTTTGCTAGTTTCGTGTTTCGAACGCTGGTGCGTAACTCACGCTCAGGTACCATTTACAAACGCGCATTATCAATTACTTTCGAGCTGTCCGAACCGTTTCACTGTCAATCACGAGGTCACTCATCAGAAGTTGGAGGAAGTAACAAAGACAAGTTCTCACATTTGCATCACGAGCAGCAGTCTAGAGCAGGGGTTCTCAAACTATGGGTCACGACCCAAAATGGGTCGCAAAATGCAATTTTGGGGTTGCGAAACAAATTCGCTTGGCAAATCAGAAAAAAGTTTCTGCAGACTTTACAAGAAAATTCAAAGTAGGTCTGCACTGATATTATTTCTACTGCATTTTTAGGGGCAACACCGTGTTTCAAGCTGTCGGCTGTTTACTAGGCTGTCTGCCTGAGTTATAATCAAGCAAGCACAACACGTTATGCGTTGCTACATAATCATTGTTGCAAGGTACTGACCGATATTGACCTTCTTGCATTTATTCCGACATGAGGGCAACAGCAATTTTCCAAACAGAGTTTATGTGACTATTGGATAAAAACAAGAAATGAACACCCAGCTATTTCTGAAGTAGCCTCCATAAATCCTATTTCTGAAGCAGCCTTCCCTTTTGTACAACGTATTTGTGCGAAGCGGCATTCTCAAAATAGACAATCATCAAGTCCAAAAAGCGATCCTTTTTTGAAAAGTGTTGAGAATGTTCTTGGTCCTGCGTTGTTTACATATGGATGATTTGTGAAAAAAATCATCGACTGCATACATTCCATTAGTTGTGCTTTATAACTTTTATAAACTAAATTGTTTTTTGTATATTTTTTATTTGCGGTTTCCAATACGGGGTTCTTTTATTGCTGTGTAGTTACTTTCGTGGATTGTGTGCATTTATATGATTTCGCCATAGAAAAAAATGCCACTTGGGATTTGCCATGAGATGTTTACACGCATCATACTAACTCCAGACGATCCAATGGGTCGCACACAAAAAATTTTTTGAAGTGGGTCGCAGAAGTTTAAGCCCAGGCCTAGACCTTGCGTGTAAAAACTTGGCAAAAGCAAAAGAAATGTTGGTAGTTCGCAATCACTGAACATGCAGTCTAATCAGTAAGTAGTCATTGTGCGTACTTGCTGTTTCTTTAGCGACAGTAATGTTAATTTTATGATAAAGATGCAGAAAAACCTGAAGATTCACGAAAATGCACAGCAGCGGTAAGCATCAGTGAATTAACAGGCGTCTGCGAAAGATTCATATGTTTGTGCAATACCACGTGGATGACGCGATCGTTACGCATGAGGTTTGGAGAAAAAATTTATTACACTTTTTTGCAAACTCAATTGTCAAGATTCAAATTCGGAAAGTGTTCACTATCACACACTTAAAACAATGCGTTCCAGCACAGTTTCCGTTCAAGATGAACTCACGTTGTTGGGCATTCTCAACTCTCGTTAGAAGTTTCTTTGATCGACTGAGCACGAGCTAGAACAGTAAGCCACTAACTATGCAAAGAAAGTGACGCAACAAATTGCCTCACCGAAAAAAATTTGTAGCCGAGAAAGAACGCTAATTACCCAAATAAACAATATTTGAACGACAATGACAGTAGGCGATCACATTAAAACAACAGGTTACGTTAAGTTAAGACCCCAAAACAGTAAATTGCTTGATGTTGAAATAGCATTCACAAAACCGTTAATTCGGTGAACTAGAATTCCATCTTCTATCTTGATTTTGCGCTCGACTACAAAATGCGACTACAAAATACAATGTGTATCCTAATTAATGGACTGAAAACATAGCGCAAAAACCACTTCTTTGCGTAAGAAAAAATACTGGCAAGCTACGTTTCAGGCAGGGACATATTTCAGATCATGATTCAGTAAAGCAAGCGAAGGTTGGCCATCATGTTGCAACAAGACGATCGCATTTCAGATTTTGACAGAATGCATCTCCAGATTATCAGTTTAACTCAACTTCACAACTTTTCTACAGTCTGAAGATGAATGTTGACGAGAGTCTAACACAAGTACACAGTCACAATAAGCACACGCAACCCCAACTACTTCCTGTACAAATATATACTGTAGCAAACCATATCTTTATGAGGAAGTGATTTGATTAAAATAGATGCTCATACAGGAAGAATGCAATGCTTGACATTACGAAACAAGAGCCATTGCCATGTTGACTGACACATGCTTCCAACTCCCTAAACATACTAATACTGCAGAATAGGCAACTTTAATACAACAAGAATGGAGCAAGGAAGAAATAGTGATATAAAAATTAAAAGCAACATACTAATTTAATGCAAAATCCATATCCTTTAAAAAATATCAGAAGAATATATATACATGTAACTAAACTTGCTGTCAGCTATATATATTTTTTCATGCTCTGAACCCCAACAAGACAATTACAAACTTTTAACACTCAAACAACTTTATGACAAAAATTTTGGTAGGTTGCGAATACCGACACACAAAATTATCAAACTATCTCTAGAAATGCACAAACATCAAATATTTAAAATAAAATTACAAGGCCTGCTTGGTAAACTTTTGAAGGTGTATTAGCATACAATTATTATCAAATATACTTACCATGTGCAAAACACAATACTCCAATAGAAACAAGTAATATGGTGCAAATAATCTTCATCTTTCAGCACCAAGTTTGAATTCCATCACATACAGTTAACAAAATAAAATAGCACCTTATAATCTCTGCAGTCAATAAAACATATGTTCTTTTCGTCTTAAAATTGTAGACAATCAAATTTACTGAATTACATAAGAGTCACAAAGAATCACTGGCTTCACAGATTTTTGTATTTATACATGAAGTAAAAATAAAGTGTTTCGCACCAGGCTACTAATAAAGTAAAAGTTTGCAGTCAAACTCACAAACCTCTTTGCAGACATTGTCCAACAAAATTCAAGTATATTTATCATTCCTTGGCTGGAACATAATTTACTTAGAAAGCCATGACATTTACAAGCAGTTCCCACCAAGACTAAAAACCAAATAAATGTGTGGTAGGATAAGGGAACCAATGCAATCACAACATAACTGCAAGGCTTTGTATTTCAAGCATTCCTATCTATCACTGAAATATTTGAAGCAAAATACTACTAAATTAAAGCAGAGCACTGAAAAACACAGTTGCATTTCCTGCCTAGAAGAGTTCATACTTTTGTCATTCAAATATCATATTGCATGGACCCAGGGCGTAACGAGGTTAGATGGTGCCCGGGGAATAGAAGCAAGTTTGGCACCCCCCTGTTTGAACCTGGGGTCTTTCAGAAGCAAATGTACTGTATTGAAGAAAGTACTTGTGACATTGTTGGAGCTTTTCTATGCTCCCCGCAGTGATTCGCTGCCCAGAGAATCGCACCCCTTTGCCCACCCTTGTTACGCTCCTGCATGGATAGCAGTACAATAGTAAATGATCTTCATCTTCCAGTGCAGGTCAGGTAAGAAAATGCATAACGTGAAAAAATCCAAAATAGACTGAAATTTTTAGAACATGGCAATTGGCAGATTAAATGATGTCAGCATATAGGTGGCAACGCTTTTTGATTATTTGGTAATTTCAACAGACTTGGAAATATATTATAATCTCTTCTTAACAGCATACCTTCATTATTTATCAACAAAAATAGAAGCCTATAAAAACAATATTAACTTTTACATAAAACCATCAAAATTTTAAGATGACAAAAAAATTAAAAACTGCCAGACAAACACATATCTCCAAGTACACTACCTTGATAATAAAAACATAAGTTTATAGTCACATAATCTGTTCAGATACAGTAAACAGCAATGTGAAAAACAATTATTTATGTAAGATCAACAGTTTTGCATTGTTTTTACAAGCACAATTCTTGAAGACTTCCCTCATTAACTTTTCTCAAAATCAAAATATAGTGTTGGAATGTTTCACACTTTTGAACTAATTTACATTTATATAACAAAAAGATGACCAACTTTTCACAAGAACTTCATAGTACTGTTATTTGCAGTCACTACTTTAAGATAAACTTGTGTTGAACTAATAATCTCTGGCTAAGAACGCATAAGCTGTTGTTGCTGAATTTATAGAAGCAAATCAACATAAAACTACTGCAAGGTTGCACAATTGACCTAGCTGTGGTTTCAAAACATCAATGAAATCACAATGGGTGCATGCAAAACAGCACTATCACAAAAAAACTCAAACATCATTTCAATATTAGAAACAATGAAAATACAGTATTGTGATTTCATGTTGCTATGGTTTTGGCAATTTTAGCGGTAATCATATAGCTCAACCTAAGTGAGACATTGGAAAGGGTTTAAGTTAAATAGGTACATTTGTTCTTACATGTACCCCATGCAAAATGCTGTCCCAGTTGTTCCTGTAGTAAAAAAATCATCAAGAAAAATTCTAAGAATCAACTCTTTGCATGTTGTTTGCTTTAACTATTTTTGCAGTGATTACACTGTTATATGCTAATTATTTGTGGCAGTGGCTTTGTTATAAAAAATAAAAATTTAATCACTTGTCAAGAAAAATAATTTTAACAATGTCAATAACTGCAAGTAAAATACTACCACTCAATGATTAATGAGGGCAAATCAAGTAAATGCAAACCAAAAGCCTCTTTTTCTTTATCAAATCCTTATTTCCCTGACTATCAAATCAATGCTTTATAAATGACTTTAATTATTGTCAGTGGTAAAATAAGTACTAAAGCTTAAAATATCTTTTAACTTATCATGAAACATGACTTAATGACTTTTCTTATAAATTCTGCTGAAACAAAGCAGCCAGGTACAATTACTGCATTGCTCTCTGCCTCATAACCTCTATTATCACTTACTTTTCTACTTATGTGCATGCCTCACTTGTTTATCTGTACATATACCGCAACTTTTCACCCATTGCTTGCCCAACGCCATCTCTATTACGCAAATTATTCAATTGTTATGTGCATGATACAACATGTGTACCAAGTACAATTTTCAACGTTTAGGATATCGCAAATATGTTTCATACAGAAACAAATCCTTTTCAGACTTTGAAGGCAGTGTGTGAAAATCTATTCTTGTACTGACTTTGTACAACAACATGATGATGTTGAACAACAAACGTTTTACCTCAGTAAGCACCATTTTGTGTTTTAATTTGACCTACACATAGCCGCACCTGCATTCCCAACTGCTTTTATTTAGTGAAGCTAAAATCAAAATTTAATTTTGCACATTCCAGAACTGGAACACTCAATGCCCTAAAGTATCAACACAAACTACAAAGTTGTATGGACTTGCCAAAAAACAACTTATGCATCGTTTCTCAAAATTTTTAAACACACTATGCTTGTAACTGCACAGACATGAAAAACTGCTGCTTGTGTTTCATAAACCAGTTTAGACATAAGACAAGCCATGTTGTTAGTTTCACAAAAGTTTTATTGTTGTTCTGCTCCTGTGTTACGTTTTTTTCAAGTTCTCTTGATCTGCACCTCTCGATTTTTCTCAATACACTGAAATTTTATTCTATTAACTCAGCAACTCCCGCCCCTGGTAACCTCAGAATAGTTAAGTCATCACTGCAGCGCAAAACAAAACGAACTACTGTAATTACAGACAGAATTATTATGACTCAAGTCAGTGGCACTCACTATAGGTCTAGCTTCGTCTTTCCTAGGAGACACGGCGAGGCAACTTCTGGAGTTTTGTGAAAACGTTTTAGCATTCCTGTGACTATAACACCTTGCAAGATGCGTTTCAACTCGGCAACGTAGCATATCCGCGCTGCACCATCCTGCAAAACAGACTGCTTATCTCCACGCTGAGGTGGCTGTCGCTAATGCCAATTGTGACGTTGGGATACGGTTGGCTGCATATACGGTATGCATTTGACTAATGACCAGACTTGTTCAACCGTTACATTGACATGTTGAGAGTAAACTACAGGTTGACCGGGTGAACAATTTAAAAAACATCTAAGCGCAAAGTATCCATCAAATCAAAAGATTTCAAATACGATGATCACAAATCGGAGAATACAGTTTATGCACATACCTTGCAGACTCCATTGGCTGTAAAAACTACGACATCAACGGAACAACTTGAACAAATATTCTTATTTTGCTGCTTAAGACATGTTCTAACAATACTTCAGAACCACCAAAACTGACGAATCAAATCTGTGCAAAGCAGAAATTTTGTAAGCAATAATTGAAAAGGATTCTAGCTTCATTCTTTCTTCAGCAATTAAAGCGGCTATAAATCGGTTTTTAAACTCTAGTAACCCAATTGCGTGATTCGAGTCAATGACTCGAAATATCCCGAATCAAATAAAACTTTTCTTTGATTCAACTTGAATCAAGCCAAACTTTGCGAATATATGATTCGATTTTAATCCAGCTGTTGTACAAAAGCTGTTCTGCACTGTATGAAAATTTGCAGTTCTAAACTTTGCATTCAATGAAAGGCACCTCCGTTCAGTGGCGCAGCCAGGAATTTTGTTCGGGAGGGGCTAGTCACCTGATGTTTGTCCGACTGTTCCTTCCGTATTTTTGGAACAGTTAAAAATACTATAAAACACCAGCGAAAAATGTGAGCAAGTTTGTTTCGGGGAGGGCCATGGCCTCTTCGGCCTCATTCTGGCTGCGCACTGCCTCCGTTTCTTTTTCAGGGAACTCGTAGCATCTTACGTTCAATAAAGTTTCCCTTACCACGGCAAACAGCCTACAAATGTCTTTGGCGCGCAGGTGTGAAAACTACGTTGCCATTTTTTTTTAATCAAAACCGGATTGGCAGAAATATTGAGTACGTGAGAATTGCTGAACTCAGGTTTCTGAGCTGAACTCAATCTTTTTTTACCAACCTTCGACGAGTGGCGTTTCGTTTGATGGTTTGGCGACGTTAGTGGGCACCAGCGACCGAGTTCAAGGGGGGAAGGGAGGACATTTCCCCCCAATATTTGGACAAGGGGGGACACAATATTTTTTTCCCCCAATATTTTGTGATAAAAAATAATGTAATTGTACAAAACTAATGTAGTATTAAAATTTAGATACTACCCCGATGTACATGACAAACAACTAGGGATGTGGTGGGCGGGAACGCGTGGGAACATGATTTAGGCCCACTGTGAATCTATCATGCGATTATGAGATCGTTTTTCACGATAGTCAGCAGAGCTACCTAAAACGGGAGTAATGTCACAGCGAATGCCTTTCATTTATTTGGTTTATGGATTGTCAGTTCAACAATAAATAAGTTTTCCATGTAAATGTAATTGCACAAGCTTCGTCTGAAAACGTGATGGTCATTTAGCTATTTGTTAGGATCCTATCTTGGGCTTGACCAAGTGCACGAAGAACAATTCTACTTCTAACCAGGTCGAGTACGTTTCAGACATTGCTTTTTCCAATCTAGGGATGGCCAAAACAATGTCAAATACTAGCACGCAGCATGCTTTATTGTATATCTTTTTTTAATTCATTTTTATAGATATGAGAGATTGTTTTGCCACTAACATTGTTCTCAGTTATGTATAGCTTATAGCTTGTAAAAAAAGAGGCCCAACTTTTGGGAATCGCTTTAAACGTTTTTGAATGAATGGTTTAAAGCGCTTTTAAACTGTGGTTATTCCTGAAAGATCTCGCAGTTCAATAAATAAAAATAGCCACTTTCTTGACCTAAAAAGTCAACCACTTTTGTGTGATACCAGAGATTGTGCAGACAACCTTGGGTATTTAAATACGTGAAGACCTTTTTAGCTCCCCCTTATTTAACTGCCCCCCAAACGCCTTGTTTGGATCCGCCACTGCTTTATGGTTGATGGGGTTCGAAACGAGCACAGATTGTCCTGTCAGTACTTGCACTTCCGCTAAATTCTGCGTCCAATGCAGTCGTGATATCTGCCTCTGTGCCACTACATTTTCTGGGGCAGCTTTTGCCCTCATGCTCTGTATGTGATATCTCAAACTCGCGTTTGCTTGATGACTCTAAAATATCGGCCTGGGAATCAACAGAGTTTTGATTTAAGCTTGGGGCATGCGAGAAATAACTGTCAATAATTTCAATTTTCTTGGAGGATTGCTGTGCACTTATGCTTCCAAAACTGTCCCACTTGTTTGTCACTTCCAGAGATTCTTCAATCAACCACGTGCTAGACTGCTAGTACCAGATAATTGTTACTTCAGCGTCGAATAACATATGCGAGAGAACGCGCTGTGATGCAACAATAGTTTTGTTTCTGAACAATCGACAGTCGGTGGATCAGGACCTAACACCAACGAAAGGTCGGTTGGTATGGCCTTGGCGGCAGAGACGTAACGACGGGGGGCACAATTCCCCGGGCGCCGAAGCACTATGGGGACACCAAATCACTGCGGGGGGCGCCGAAAAGTCCCAACAATGTCGCAAATACTTGCTTCAATACAGTACATTTGCTTCCGAAAGACCTCAGGTTCGAACATGGGGGCGCCAAACTTGCTTCTGGCCCCGGGCGCCATCCAACCTCGTTACGCCCCTGCTTGGCCGTACAGCTTCTGCCGCCCTTGCGTAGTTGATTACTGCCATGGTCGCTTAATTCGGGCAGGTCATATATTTTGAAACAAGGGTTCTTTTATTTTTTGGCTGCATGCCCATCAGGGAGCGACCAGTAGCGGACAAAGGCTGATTTGGTGGGGGGGGGATGCGATGTCGATTTGCAATGAACCCAATGCTTCACAGGACCATATTGCGTAAATTAATCACTTTCGCATACGTGCATTTACGAGGAAACAAGTCTAAGCGTGGTTTAGAAGAAGCTTAAGTGATAAAACTGGTCAAACTTTACACTGCACCGCTACGGAACCAACAAGCAATGTGGCACACAGGCGCGGACACAGGAGGGGGGATGCAGGGGATGCACCCCCCCCACCAGACCTAAACGGGTGTTGACATGACACTTGATTTCATTGAAAATCATCGTCAAAAATTTTCTGTACAGCACATTACTTAATCGCTAAAGATACTAAAAATTAACTCATGCTAACAATTAGTCAAAAGCGCTTCTTCGTTTCATTAGATGAGCTGGCCTTGTTTGCGGAACCTGATATAAAATAGTCAATGATTGCATGGGCGGTTTCAGGGGGGGAAACGGGCATTTCCCCCTCCTGGAAGTTGGGATTAAGAACAAAATACTTCTGGAAAAACCTGAAGTCGGCATCTTAATTCCGATTAATTGATTTGATTCTTGCAATGACAGTTGTTTTTGCCGGTATGAAACTCACACTGCACAAGAGTCAGGTTCAGTGTTGTAGTGTCATGCAGTGATGAGCTGCAGTTCATTCATATCCCCTCCTTTGTCTGCAGAGGCGGGTTGCGAAAGTCGCGAGCGGATTGTTCCACTGTTGGTCTATATTGCGTAACAATACCATGACAACAAACCTGCAAAGGTTCACTATATATTACGGTAGCAGGTGGTTTGTTGCATGAGACTGTTGAACGCAGACATCTTGGCAGGTAATGCAGCGAGACAGTGACATGCTGATAGCGGTAAGCCACGTGCATTTGTACTTTGTGAAAAGAAGCATGAGTGAGTCTGTAGCAATGCTTCCACAAGTTTGAAAAATCCATTATTAGCGCGAGTGTGACCAATGTGCTTGAGTGTCAAACTACACTTACGCAGGCTTCTTTTCATGCAGTATAAAATTACGTGGCTTGTTAGAATACATCTATGCAGGCTTGTGGAAATACGTCTTAATTGTCAAGGTTTAGTTCTGACATCTGAGTGCCAGGCCATATGTGCTGTGGCGAGTTCTCATAATTTATCTGGTCAATTTTGCAAAACCTGCGTGGTGTTCCAATTTTAGTAAGTTTGTCAGTAGTCTTGTCAATATACAGGTCTACTTAGTTGTCCAATTTGTGTAGCAAGGTTTTTATTGATCGCTTTGGACGAGATCCCAGACGTTTGCAACTCTTGTTTCTAAGTGATGCTGACAAGTCGCTCGCTGATTCCGCAATCACGGGGAAGGGCAACCGGGCAATCCCCCCGACATTTTCAAAAACATGTTCAGTTGTTAGTTCAGTTGAATACATCAGCTGGGTGCGGCCCTGCTTGCGAAGTAAAATAAAGTCATAATTTTTGTTTCGTTGAAAACCATGGCAACCCAATGCTTCTTTCTTTCCAGATCATGGCAATGCATACTTGAAAGGAAATGCCCTGTATTGAAAATCTGCAGATAACCTACTGTGTAAATTGTCGTAATACTAATGTACCTGACTATTGCTGCCAACGAAGCTTTTTCTGTGATTATCACCGTAACATGGGGCATTTCTTCGTAGTGTAGAAAGGATAAAGCGTTTTGTGAACGTCCATTTGCATTGCATCGTCAGCAATGTTCCCTCTAAGGTGCGCAAATACTCAGGACCACCAGAACTGCTGCGCATTGAAACCTCATTCTCGCGCACTGCAACATTTCAAAGCAATGGAAAAGCACGCAGACAAGAAGCTA
>JGI24159J19872_10008027_pt1 | contig 13802 bp, 9 predicted proteins | sample Ectturendosymbi4_FD_19872 | JGI IMG/M metagenome (IMG submission 19872) | reverse complement strand
TTTGGCGGGAATCTGGGTTATCGTCTGCGTCCAGAAACCACCTCACCACATTTTGCAGACCTTTCGTCCACTACGCATGCAGATTGTGTTCCGCGATAGCTCGCTTCATCCAGGGTTTCTTAAAGGTGTTTTAAGGACCCAATTCGGGCCCCTAGAATCAAAGAAAATCGGGTCCCTAGAATCAGAGAAATCGGGTCCCTACAAGTCCATACCGGGTACCTAACAGTTTCCTTAAAAAAACTGCTTTATCCGACACAATTGTCTTTATTTTGTCTGCTAAGGCTGATGAGCGCAAGCGCTGACCGCATTGGCTGCATTAGGCCTAGAACTGTTGCACGAGCTCAAAAACAGCAGTTGTTAACATAGAAGCATTCAGGCATTTGATAATGTCTCGGCAGGGAAAGAGGAAAACTAAAAGTTTGCTGGACTTCTAAACATAACAAAAATTTAAAGTTTTCTTGCATACTTTATGCGCACTCTCAATTCTTGTGTAGTTTAGCAAGATTCGATCTTGCAAACCGGGGTGTGCGCCAGCCAGTCCAGCCGCACACTTTCCATACTCGACTGCTCGTATTCGACAAGACATTAGCGCAGCCTTATTTTTCCGTTGTAAATTGATCTGACGCATTGTTGAGTGTGTTTTACTAGCCTGTTTTAACACGCAGGCTGATATTTTTGCAGTTATGAACTGCTGTGTCGTAACGTTGAGTTTATTTTCCTCCGACGTTCTAAATTAGAGCGCTGATACTTTATATTCAGTGCAATGACATAAAATAAGTGGAGTGCATGTAGAAGAATATGCCTATTATGTCAACAAACTTCGCCAAAACGTTGGTTTGGAAAGATGAATATAATGTCAAATTGTGACGTCACAGAGCGCACACCAAATACAAATGACCATTATATGCCACTGAATGAACCCCCCCCATGAAAAATTTCTGCGTACGCCACTGGTTAAGTGGATACAAAAAGATGGTAGTTATAGATAGAAGTTGGTATGACTGATATTTATAGCACTATCAAACCGCACTAACCTGGGTTTTCCAACTCTACTCCAGTGTAAACCACACTTGGTGTTCCAACGCCATCCAAGTGTCCTATGTATTTCACTACTCCAAGTTTATTGTTCTTTGTCAACACTTGGTCGTCCGGTTGCAGTTGAAGCTTTGAGCTGCATACAAAAAGGTTTTTGAAAGCTGCCAGGAAAAAAGATATACATCAGTAAGTCTCATTAATGATCTCATGGACTCCGTGAATTTAGGGAGAGGTTTCTGTGAACGCGCAGACTTCTAGCTTAGGAGAGCAACTGAACATATGTTAGTGCCAAGAGTTTCTGAGTGACGCCAATCATGACAGCTTTCACTCAATTTATGCAAATCTGAGAAACCTGAGTGGGTAAAGTACTTCGCTGCCAGGAGGCTAGTTCGCGGTCTGAAAAGGTTGATAACCACTGCTATAGATCTTTCGAAAAGCATTTGAAAAAGAAAAAATGGAAATCACTTTGATTTAGATATCTAGGTACATATTGCCTCGAAATGAAATTTCATTAACCACACGTCTTGATCTCACACAAGATCTTTAAAATAAAACATACCTCAGTGGTTACACCTACGTTGATAATTCGTTAAAACTCGGCATAATTGATTCACAATCAACATATCACGTTTGGCCTCAAGCGAATTAAATCTGACCTTATTGTAAGTGTTTTGTGAACAAAATACATGTCAAAATACTAAAGGTAGCTCTACGACAGTGTTTCTCATGTGTTACGTAATCACGAGAGCAAAGGATTTATTTATCACAGCTAGTGGTGAGGTGAACATGTCAGCTGAGCTTACTTTTGCAGGGATACGAGTTTCCTCAAGTCTCGCAAAACTGGGTTTTTTCCCGAACTGTCGGTGACATATGGACTGCAGGCAAAACCGAGAAGTCCGCTGCTGCGAAAAAACGAGCGGCACATGGTGCACTTGCAGCCCAAGATTGGACCAGGAAAGAATGAAGAACGAAATGGAGCTGAAGATCTACACAAAATATACGAAGATTATGAAAGGGTAAATCGCAGTATGCTGTAGATTAAGAGCATATCTATTATGAGACATTTAAACTTCTTTAAAATAGAACAGCCTTGAAAACTGGTTCCACTTTTCTTTTTCTTGCTCATTTTCGCGTAATGTCTCTCCACAAAACTGATTTTCCATCATCAGTATTTTTAAGGCTTCGTTGTCAACCGTTTTAACTTCGAAATGCCTTCTGCTCAGACGCAGACTGTGCAGGTTTTGCTACTTGCATTTGTTTTCAATTTGATGATTATTGCGACCCTGGTGGTGTGAAGAGTCAAGCTGTATTGGGACTTGGCAATTAACCGATTTTGCCATCTGCAAAATTCTCTTGCTGCCTCATGAGAACTCGATTGTTTGCTGAAAGTGAAAATAATGACACAAAGAAGTTTTAAGGTGACAATTCAGTTTTTCAGTATACTGGGCCATATGTTATGATTGGTTACTTGACTATAGGCACAGCAATAATTTCGCGTCCAAAAATATTTAGAGGCAAGTATTCCGCACAAGAGCTTGGCTTCTGGCGACGCTGCATTTAGATAACACAGAATTCATCAACATAGAATTAAAGCGTTAGTGCACTACGTGCACTAAGACCATGACTGAATCGTTAATCTTGAAGAAACAAATCCAACTAAAAATACAACAAAGACTTACGTTTGTTGCTCATTGCTTGCAAGTATGGGCAGGGTTAGTTTATCTTCTAATTCAACGACGTCAACATCCCCACATCGAATTTTTACGCCCTCATCGCTCTCGATATTCTCGCCTTGGACCTGTACACTGTACGTTTCTTCCATTTTTAAACGTTCTTCTTCTTGGATTTTTTCGTATTCTTTAGTCTGCGAGTTGATGAATCTCGGTTGAAAGTGCAGGCTTTATCAACTAATTTTTATGTCGTTGTAGATACCGTTTTACAAAAGATAATTGTGTGTATTGTGTGTAATTGCCTGCGTCATAATTTATTGAAAATAATTCAAGCATCGCTGTCTATCGAAAGGAATTTTTCCAGCAAAGAATCAGACGCTAAGATCTTACAGAGTATGTATTTCGCTTACTAGGTAGGCATCATCAGCTCTTATTCAAACAGAATGCTAATGGAAGCATCGTTTTTGTGATCGAATACTTTAAAACAGTGCTCTGCAGGTTGGAATTAAATTCAACGGTTTATGTGTTGTTGTAGTTTCGTTGTACAACGCTAACAAAACCGTACCAATTTAGTTTTACCTTCTATTTTGGCGAAAGGGGCCATTTCAGATACAGGAATTGAGAGAGAAGTAACGTGAACTCAATTTTAAAATTGTGTTCAATTAGGCTGCAGAAAGGCGACACAGTCGCTATCAGCAGCTTTGTTAAATAGGAAACCGATTTTAAGGATCTATACCAAGCCCGTAACCAAGGGAGGCGCAGGGAGGCTTCGCCCCCTGCAAAATTTTTGGCCCTTTCTGGAAAGATACGTTGGACATAGTTCAAAACTATTGGACATAGGTTAAAAACATTTAGGCCCCTCTCAGAAAATACTTCGTCCCACCTGGTGTCCCAAGCTGGTTACGGGCCTGATCTACACGCATCTTGAATTTTTATTTAAGTAGAATCTTTTAAAAGCGTTGCCTTTTGTGCGTTGAGAACTGCGCGATTACTTTTCCTGAAAGAAAAAACTTGGTGAATCAATTTTTCTGGAAGAATACGCAAGTGACACTGCACCACAACATGACACACACAAATTTTTTTCAGGGAACTGAAACTGCTTCTCTGGTTCTCGTATTATTTTGAAAGCTTTACTTCAGCACTCCATTTTCGCTGAGTGGTCTGAATTTTCCCTACGAGCGTTTTCTGTTTCACATTGCGATTTTTAAACTGCCAATGGAGAACCAATAAAATTAATGCTGTGGGTGATAAAGAAAAGCAACAATGAATTCTCTTTGTGAAGTGAATACAAAAAATAACATTTCCAGAAAGAGTACAGCAGAGCGAGCAGTTGCCTATCGTTAATTTGCACTGTTGCTGATTAAAGACACCAGAAAGAGCACGCAAAGACCTTGTAGCCGAAAAGGACAAGCGGTGAGTTAGCATGTAGAAGAAACTCAAGAGATGTTTTCGTTTAATAGCGACGCAATATAGCGTTAGCGTTTTATTGCGTGCTAAACCCAAACTTATGTAATTTTTCACACATCATCGATTCATTGTATTGAGACAGCACAGCAACTAACATAACGCACCGAAATACAAACACGATCTCAGGCTTTCTCCGGCGAAATATAAAGGTTTTTGATAAAATTGCCGGTATTAGACAGTGATGGTAGACGTATAGTTTTATACGTGATCGAGAACAATTGATATTTTTTACTGTCACTACTAAGAAATATTACGTTATTTTATCGTTGAAAATGTACTTACTTGTCAGCCACACTGAATAATTGAATTTTTAATCAATCAAAAGGGTTAATTATGAGCAATTTGCTATTTTACCGATAACATCGGCCCATATAAGAAAACCATGACAACGTATGGGAGCTTAAGGTTACGGTAGGATTAAGTGGGCCTGTCCCCTGGTCTGTTCTCCTTTTGCACAGGTTTGACTTTGAGTCAGTTGCTGTATGATCCCATGTGCTTTTCAAACCTGAGCACGACTTTACAATGGATTTGACGCAAAGGTGTTAACGCGGCTTTACAACTTCTGGCCGGAGCAGTTTCACTAAATACCAAGGAGCAATTATCCCATTGTTCTATGTAGATCCAAGAAGTACTGCACCCGCGCAACGCTCGATTCGAGGTGCGGCATCTCCACATGTGTTGAACAACGTGAGAGATATTTTTAGGTTTGATGAAGTCAAACAGTCGTTTTCTGCAAAGCGAACTGGCAAAGCGTCAAGCGTCGTCGTCGCGAAAACCGCGCGAACAGCCCGAAGACATCTTCGCTGTTATTTACGTTTTCGATGAAGCTGTAATTACGGACTGTGGTTGAAGTAATAGGCTGGTTTACTCAGACTTGGCTTTGTCGGCATTTGCAAAGTTTAGACATTGCATGTGACTTTGCAATGAATCAAAGAGGAAGATCCGACCATCGATAAAACTTTGTTTTTTGACCCAATGAAACTTTACTTCACCGAATTTGGATTCCTGTGAAGTAGTTGAGGTTTTGGATTATGTCGTCACAAGAGCACTTCGCGTTTTGGGTTTCCAGCCTCTGTGCTTGAAGCTTATGAGGAAAAAACATTACGTTTTTGCTCATATACGAATGCGAGATACTACGTTTCTGGTAGAGAAAAACCAACTCTTTATTTATGTGTCTTTTAATACGTGACACACTGCTATGCCGACATAAAAGGTTTGTGTATAGGTTTGTTTATGATGCTCTTTACATCATGGTAGCACAAAAACTTTCCGTTACAATATGCGGTAACTTAGAATTTCAAAACAAGAACCCAAAGAACCATTAGGTCATAATATTTAACTGTGCTTCAAACATGGAAATATGCAAATGCATATTTGTCCATTTTTTCTGAGAAAATGCAGCTGAAAAAGTCAACACGATGACCCAAATGGTTGGTTCAAAATACCGCCTGTCGATTCTGCGATAAGTTCCGCCCATTCTGAAATCTGTTTAAAGAATATTCTACAAGTTCCCTTTGAAACAGCTGGTACGGCTAGATTTTCAAAATTTCTTAATGCGCAAAAAGCATACAAAAACTTTTTGGCGCCTATTTACCTATTTACGGCGTGCTGCCTTCATCAACAAAGACGCCGTATTGGCACATCCTGGTAGTCCCATAAAGGTTTAACCGCGCATTAAGTCTTATGCAAAGATTTCGTTACCAACATGTATCGTTGTTTTTGCTATAAGCACTAACGTGCGAGATTCCATCGCAAAATTTATCTTTATCTGGCAAATCAAGCTTCAAATGCCGTTAGCCAGCAAATGTTAATGGTAATTGAAACATTTTGCGAGTAAGCTTGATGCTTCATTACGACCCTGGAGATTATCATGCAAAGATGCCTCTGTTCAGAAACAGAACTACCCTGAACAGCAAAAGAGATCACTTTCATGAAGAAAAAATGCGTTGATATACTGTGAAGTAGTCAACGAAAGACCTAACCAAAGGGAAAAGAAAACCCTCAGTGAACGAATAAGTCAGGCAAGCCCATATTACAGAATAAGCTTGATGGGCTCGTGTCAGATTTACGCTGACGAAAGGGTCTTTGAACAACTTCTTATTTTGTCTGCATACAAGCCACATAGAGGACCAAGCGATTTTGAGTATGCTAAAAATATTAATGTTAAACCAAAGAAGATTATGGATTTTTGCTTCATCTATGAACTTAGTTTCACATAAGTGCACTATAAAAATGAGAATAAGGGCAATAGAGCCTCAATTTGCCCCAGGTTCTGAAGAAAAATGCAATTTGCCAAATATCAACTCTCTTTTTCATGACAGACATCGTATGACACAGTTAAAAATAGCGTCGACTCGAAAACTGATAGGCACGGTCTATGTAAACAGACAACAGGATTGGCCGCTGTTTTGCTTGAGGTCAATTTATATACACAAACATTGTCCAGCGGGCAACGCTTTGTACGTAAGTTGACAATAAAGCGTAAGAGTAATCGTGTCTTCGCTGAATCAGTCACCAAACCCAATTGTTCATTTGTTTTATTAAAGTGTGATTTACTTGTTTTTGTTTACGTCCACTTTTTCGGCACATTTTGATTTCTTCACTGGCACCGCCTTTAATTTCCGCTACTTATTGTTTCAAGCTGAATAACCAGAATGCACAACATATCCAAAACTAAATGACCATTTCTTAAACTACAGCAAAGTGCGAATAACAAGCAGCGATATTTTCAAGACTGATGGAAATACAGCTGCGAGACGAAAACTCGAACCCGGCGTTTCGCTATTTGACTGTAGGCGGATGATGAATTGGTCTTAACCGCTTGGAGCGATTCGATTGAGACGGTGTAGTTCAAAAAGTATGTAACATCTTAAAACCTCTCATTAACATGAAGTAACACCAGATGAAACTGCCGAAATCATTAGCCTAGACACCCCTTCCCCCTACGTTTCAAATGAAGAAAATTTTCAATAATTGCCTGCAGCTTTTCTCTGATACTATGACTTTTACGGAATTTGCAACGTACGCCGTAATAACCGAAATCTTGTCAACTAAATTTCAAAAAAAGAAGTGATGCACAAGGGCACAATACCTGTATTTCTTGAATGGCTTTTTGCAAAGACACAATCTCCTCCTTGCACTTGTTCAGATCACGTGACAAGACTTCGTTCTGCTCAAGTGCTTCCTTATTTTTCTCGCGTTGCTTCTCGTGGTCAAGTTGCAACGCTTGATGGGTGCGCACCAAGTCGCGGTGCTCGAAATACCCCAAATTTGAGTGATACCTGCGTGAGTGAGTGAAAAAAATAGGTTCACTTGAAAGTGGAGTGAGTGAAAAAATAGGTTTACTTGAAAGTGGAGTGAGTGAAAAAAATAGGTTTACTTGAAAGTGGAGTGNNTCGNNNAAAAGAACGGCAAGATGAAAGCAACGTGACGTGCAGGATGGCTTTGGGTGATAAACTTTTGAACCCATTAACAAAAAAGCGTTAATATCTCTTGCAGCGACGCGCAACATGATAGTGAATGTTTCTAAAAATCCATTAGTGCCAAATTAATGTTACTAACTTTTCCTTTGCTGGCCACGCTCACACGCTCTGCAGTTAAAAAAGTCGCAATCGTTTTTAAACATCAACAGGAAGTGTCACCTAATTGACACGAATTGTCGTTGAACCAGTGTACACGCAAGCCAACCACTTTCCCAAACCGGTGAAAGCGAAATAAAAGATATCCGTCGCCGCGTGCAAGCATTTCATGAACGCGTGAACGTAGTTTGTTGGCGCGTCAACGCAGAGCGATACTCTCGCATTTTTTTTCGGGTGTGTGTGAACCCATTGCCATGGAAATCAATCTTAACAGAATTAATGCTTCAGGACAAAGCAAACGATTAAAAAGACGCACAAGTTACAATTCCGCGCATTTTTAGAGTTGTTTCGACACACCCAGATCAAGCAAAAGAGACAAGCCAATCCCATTTATCTTCTGTTGAAAATCGTGAGAACCTATTGTTAAATGCCAAAAGCCTTGCAGTCAAGACAAACGTGGAAGTGCAGTTAAATTTATTCTCTTCATCATTCGATAAGTTGTTTATAAACTTTACGTTCAGCCACAAATCCGATAATAACGTTTGACTGCTTTATAGAAACAAACCAAATTGTATCCACGCAGAAGAGAAAAGCTTTTCACGTGTTTTAGATCAAAGCATATACCTGTTTTTCTTCAATATTTCAACTACGCAGACACGTTAAACAACAGTTTTTGTAACGCTTGCACCATGACAAATTTGGATATGAGAAAAAGACTGTCAGTATCCTATATTATGCACGCGACAGGTTTTATTGGTTGATTGGATAGTGGTTACAAATCACAGTGAACTTGCTAGGGTAGTTGTCCGCTCCCATCTTCTTAGCATCAGATTTACTACAAAAGTAGATTGCCAAAGGTTGCACCTAAGAGTTACAACGAAAATTATACGAGGAAGAAGCGTTCACTTTTCCGTTTGGTGTGCTTTTTCATCAATGACACCTGGCACGTTGTGAGTAGGAAAGTCAGTTGTACGTGTTTCCCACACTCCGGAGGAACAGATTGGTACAGAAGGCAAAACGTATCCTAAAATTGAAGCTGGATATACTGAAACAAGCGCTCTTTTACATTGCTGGACTTGTCTGATCCCAATCTCGTTGCTACGGAGGAAGGGCCTTGAGAAAAAAAGAACACTTCAAATCGAAGTTTAAGACTGGCTTTTGCACCAAGAAAAATTAAAATCTCCTGAAAGGTCGATGAGCTTAAGCTTCGAAGCACTAATATTTATAAATCCTACCCCTGACCAGCTTCAAAGTCTCATGAAAGACTGGGTGGCGAATTGTCTGCATTCGAATTTCTTTGCCTCTCACCTTGCTTCAACAGCTGTATTCATTCCTGTGGTGCACTGATGAGGGTTTTGAGTAGAAGTTGTGCTTGACTTGGGACAAAGGCACCGAATAGAAAGCTTACTGCCGCAGTCAAAAGCGATGCCCTTTATTTCTGTAGGCTCGGGGACCTAAAATACCAAATATCACGAGTTGCATGTTTTTATAACAAAGTTCCTCAAACAAGCTAATAATTCCCATAACATCTGCTGCCATCATGCTCGTTGCATTTTATATTTTTTCAAGATTTTTGGAGCAAACGTACATGCAAAGTCAGGTAGATTCGGTGAAAAAAGATTTTTGCGTTTATGTATTTCCGAATGCAGCTCTCCTTGTGCAACAATGTGCAGAAGCTATATCCAGCTAGCGTCCAAGCATGATGTGAAAAGTCAATCTTGAAAAGTAACAAATTATTTAGCAAAAAATGGTTGGTTAATTTTGTAATATAAACAAAAGAGTTACAATACCCATTGAGTTTATAAACGGTTTAAAAGTCACATAACGTATATCTCACGGCAAATCAAACAATTAGATTGGTATCGGGCTCTTACTGGGTCACTTTCGTCTTCATCCAACATTCTTGTTCTATTGCAATGTAACAGGACATTCTAGTAAGAAGTGGACACACATAAGTATTTTAAACATTGATACGACCAGATGCCGGTTACAGTGTCACCCAGTGTTGGATGCAAAATAACGCATGAGGAGTAAGTAAATATTTGAAAACATATTGCGATGGCGGGAAGTTAAAAAGATCTACAGGATTTATCTTCAATCTCATGGTATGATCCGGAAAACATGTGTAATTCGAAGAATTTTGAAGCTTGTCACTTACAAAAAATTACAACGTAACAAGTTTGTATTCTGCCACGTCTTGAGAAGAAAGCGATAAAAAAGTGAAAAGTGCTGAGTGAATATGCAGTCGCCGTGTGTAAAAAATCTTTGCCTTCTACCCTTAATTTTTTAAAAAAGCGATTTTCGTTGAAAAACGTTGCACCATTAAACACTTTAATTGAGTTAAAGTCATAATTCAATTGTACTGGAGTCATTGAAGGTGCTGCGGAAAAGGTCAAAAACTGGCTAACTTTAACCTCTTCCTCAAAATATTTTAGGGTTGATAGAAACATAAGAGCAACAGGTCAGCACATACTCAAAAAAACAAAAACAAATGCAATGTTGCGATGTACTACACATGACGTCATCAGTGATACAAGCTCGACTCCCGCAAATGTGATACTGACAACATTTAACAATTTGGTAGTTACTAAGAAGAAATCAAAATGTTAGGAATATTTCCGCGCCTGATTGAAATGTTCAAAATTGTTTTATCGCTTGGGTTTACGAAGTACGGGACGCCAAGCGATTTTAAAAAAAATGCTAATAAGAGTGCAAAGATTGTTATCCATTAAAATAAAAAATCTACTGATGCTATGTGTCAGGAATGATCTACATTTACCTTTGAATAGTTGGTAACTAATATTGCTGTTGGTTCTACGAGTACTTTAATTGCTAGCGTTTCAAAATAACAATTTACGTTTGCAAATTAGAAATTTCATTAAAACTTTTGAAATTTGCCGATAAGCTGGAAATGACGTCTATGATTCTCCTGCAAACTATAAAGATTAAATAAGTTTATACTTATTTCGACTATCTTCAGCCTCACCTCCGTTTGAACAGATCGGTGTTCCATTGATACTGTTTGTGAATGCATTTCTTGCACTGTTTGCAATGAGAAGTCTTTCGTTTCCGGAGGTAGAGGTGAAGGGCTTCTCGGAACAGCTTGATTTTGCATTAGTTCTAGAATTTCCTCTTTTTGCTCTTCTATGACAGCCTCAAGACTGCGACAAAACAAATGCAAGGTATTTAAGTTTAAAACTTTTTTTCAACAGTTGTTATCTCTAACACTATTTTAAATGAAAAAGCAAGAATGTCTGTTTGATGAGTGCAACCAATGTTTTCAATTTATTTTGCCTGTAAGAATTGTTTTTTCTGGTTTTATCAAGTTAGGTGTCAGTGGCAGTTATTAAACCAGAAACTGATGCCCACGGCTATACAGAGTTAAGCGATTGTGTCAATTTCGTTCATTTTGATTCAGCCTTGAAACCATGCAGTATTTTTGCCCCTATTTGGTGGCATGCAATGCAATTTCTTCCTTCTTGTTGCGTCAAAAACCAAATTCAGCAAGTGCCACAAATGGTAAATACTGTAGTCTTCTGCAACCAAAAGAAATTATTCTCAGCAGTAACATCAAACATCTTTACAGAATATGAAAAATGTTATAACATCTTAGTTTCCTATATCTAATTGAGATGCACCTGTTTTTCTCTTTTAATAAATCCGCAACCTCGGCACACAGCGGCACAACTCCTCTCCTGGATGCTCTTATGACGAAAGCGACTGCTTGCGATGCAGTAGTTTTGTCAATGCTGACGTCATTCAGCGAAATCTCACCATCTGAAAAGAAAAGCTGAACGAATCAGTAATCAAATCAATAAAAAGATGAGGTTGCCTTTTGTAAACACAGCCATGACCTTCGTTACAAAAAATACCACCTCTTAAAGACATACCAGGACAGTCTTATACTGTTGTTAGCTATTTGAAGAATTTCTTAAATTTATTATAACGAACACCGGCAGGCAAACTGTTCACTTGAAGTGGAAACGCTTTTAAAAGGTATGTGTTTTTGAGGTGGTTTGACACCTTTCTTATTCCAAGATATTTTTCTATTTGAAAGTCTCGACACTGACAGGTTTACAGGTCGGCTAACAATATACCCGGTCCGTCACCACAAAACGTTATTGCCCAGATTCAAGTGGATTAGAGCCTGCTTAATGTGCAAGAATTAAAGCAGTTGTAGCAACACAACTAAAAACAACTACATCCTAGGTTATTGCGATTCATTTTCTGCAGTCTAAGCAGCATAAAAGCAGTATAAACGCCAAGTACCTGCTTTTCGTAGCTTAAAAGAGTTTTTCTGATAGACAGAGCACCTGAACAGACCTGCATGCACACGATTTTGACAAGAAGGTAATACCTGCGTTGAGCCTTTATATCATTAAAGTCAAGCCTACAGTCAGTGTCCAGACATGTTCCGAGCTATAGAATCAGTCCAAAAAGCGTAGAAAAACACAAAAAAAAGCTTAATGTCTGCGTCTAGCTTCTCGTAAAGCTGCCATTATTAGAGGTTTGTCCCCAGCAACCGACGTCTCAAAAACAGTTGCAGGGAGGGAACCGGTTCAGTAGTTCGAAGTGATGCACCGCTGGCAAGCATGCTATTATGACGTCACTAATGCTATGGTCGCTCTACCTTGGCGATATTCACAGCGTAATCCCCAAAATGGGAAAATTGGGGAGCTCCTGGTAAGGTCATCATTTAGAACGAAAATTATCGGCTTTGCTGGAACAAATCGGTTTTAAGTCGCGTACGCAAAGAATGAAACTGTCACAAAGGCTTCATGGCTGCGCATAAGGGCATTGTTTGAAAAACGAGATTTTTGCACCTGTCTTCATGCTGTAAAATAAGTTCGCGAGAACAGAAGAACAAATGCAAATGTTCGTAACAGTTACAAAAAGCAACCTTTGATAGATGTCATTTTGTTTTTATTCATTTTGTTTCAAACCACAAAAAAACCTGTAAGTTCACAAAGATAAAGCTTCAACCCAGAATTGATGGCTTGCGAAACGATACAAAGCTTTTACATAATTAGGAATCTTTTCAAAAAAATCAATGCAAAATTGCGTAAAATCGAACTAAAACTCATCCTTTTTCTTTGACACTTTTTGGTGTACGTTGCTTGTGGANGATAAAAATTTTATTTGTGTGGTCCATAAACAACTTCTTGCTGCATGGCGTGAATATAGCAACTAAATTCCACGCATCACTCAGTCAGCTGCGACATTTTGACAACCACTGGAATGACCTCAGTTTTTAAGTGTTNTTTATCTCAAAGAAAGATACTTGTTTGCACGTATTCGCAATTTTTAAAAGTAGCGTTTGCTTCGGTCAAAACACGTGTAACGTTACTAGAAAGCACAAACCACTTGTTTAGGGCCTGAAGGTACAAACGCTGCATGCTCTAAAAAGTGTTGGCAGTGTGCACTTCAATTCACGCAACCCCAACAAACCTAATTTTTGAAATGCTAAACAAATTCTTGATTCTATTTCAAAAATTTCCCAACAGGTTGTGATCCCGACAGACGTCATTCTAGTCATTGGCAAATACTGTTTGGAAATCTCCGATCAGGCAGTCAGTGCTTTTAGGGCGTTTTGAGGGACCGCAACGATCTATCAAAATCCAGTAGAACCTCTCGCATAACCACCATCAAAATACACCAAAACCTCGCTTTATGATTATAATCTCGATATTCAGATGAAGTAGTTGCGGTCTCGTCACGAAGATCAAACCTTAAACAGCAATAATTAGAATTTTAGCCGATTGCGGTCAGAATCTCTGCCGATCTCATAGCCAGCACTTAAAGAAGTCCCGGAAGTGAAAATCCTGTTGGATTTTTTATGAAAATAGCAAGAAATAAAGCATATTTCAAGGTCTGACGGCTGATTTAGCGAAATACTCAAGATTCTCCCCAATGATACCGTTCGAAAATTGATCTGAAACCGCAATCTGTTTTAATCGCGGTAAAAAAAGAAAAAGTTTGCCTGTAGTACACTTTCAACTTTATGCCGTGGCGTATTCATATATCCGCTTGTGATCAATTAGTCAAACGATCG
>JGI24159J19872_10008026_pt1 | contig 13803 bp, 6 predicted proteins | sample Ectturendosymbi4_FD_19872 | JGI IMG/M metagenome (IMG submission 19872) | reverse complement strand
AAAAAAAATGAAGATGGAACGAGCTTCCATCAATTTTAAAATTTAATTCAAAAACTATTGATTTTATTTTCAATAAAAGTAACGCGTGTCCAATATTTGTAGAAGTTGTTTGCGTGCAGTTTCAGAGTAAATCAGACAGATTAATTTTTGTTTCTCTACGAAAAAGAATCTGCTCCGCTTACATAGGACCCAATTTATGAAGCTTTAACTCTGGATACCCTACTGTGTGGAACTGGTAGAAATATTGCAAAATTACTCTTTTTCTTATAATTTAAGCCTGTGGACGTAGTGAAAGCTACATCATAAACAGCATAATGAGGTTTTCATCTTCGAAAAGTCGCAGGTTGTGTTCAGTTCTCGCCCCATTAGCAACTATTTATTTGTCCATATAACGAGTGTTTTAGCTATTCACTATGCGAAGTACACAGCAGTTTTAGTGTTTCAGCATGTGCCTGATGCTATATGCAAAGCATGTTGCGGCAATGAAAGCTTTAGATGTGCGTCACTCTCACGTGAAAAGCACGTACATCGTGTTCAGTGCACATCACCTTAGGAGCGGTTTTGACATTATGCTTGCTGTTATAGTGGATACATTAGTGCTTTAATGTTTTGTGCATTCTTACTGCGTAATTCCCAGTAATATTCCATGTGTGATTCAACGCAATGTACTTGTTTGCGAACAGTCCAACCTTCGACACATTAGCCTGCACAACTACATAACCGCAGTCGGTCACCGTTTCCTGTCAGAGGTGTACATGGACTGGATTTCGGATTTTTTGGATCCGGACTCCGGCTGCTTCCAACAGGATCAGGAGTGAGGTTTCCTTTCCTGTAGCCGGATCCGGATTGAATTTGGATTTTGTGTTTACTAAAAAAAGGTTACTGTTTGTTTGGTTGACTTATATTTACCCGGACTCAAACAGGAGTCGGATTGCTTGAATCTAGTTGGTTCCGGATCCGGATTGGATTCGGATTCAAAATTTGCAAAACAAGATTGGACCCGGACTCATGAAAATCAGAGTCCGAACACCTCTATTTCCTGTGGCGCATACCACCGCCCAACGCTTTTGTTCGACGTCATTCTATTTCTAATGCTACACCGAAACGTTTAACGTTACGTTGTTCTGACTTCACGCTCAAGTGTATCGGAGGTTTTGTTGCATGTCAGAATATAATCGAAAGAAGCAATCAACTTAGAGTGCTACTGGAGAGTTATTAGCGGGAAAAGTGGTGAGAGCCTTTTATTTCGCCTTGCTTTGTCTTGGCAACTTCAAGACGTCAGGTGACTTAGTTGGGAGACTGACCTGTGCTCCTGCAACAACTAGGTTGACCCCTCAACTAGTAGGGATCTCTGTGGAATCGTGATCGTCCGACTAATCGGCACAGCAACCAGCTATGAACCGTACACCGGTTCCTAACACATCAGTTCCTAAACTACGTTTATGAACCTGGGCTAAACCCAATTTGCAAAAAACTTACATCCGTCTTTTTCTGTTCCAACAACGTTTGTGGACACTCCTAAAATTACTGTATATGGCGGCTACACAGGCTGTACATGCTGTTGCTGTGACTTACCTATTAACAATAACTTTCTGCGCGCTAAACCTTGACTTACTTGTATGCTGTAAGATCAGACTTGGGTAGCTTTGGATGTCAGCAGACCCAGATACAACCAATATTTCGTATAATCCGCCTGGTTTCATGTTCGACAACGTTGTTTTCGGTGAAAAGAGTCTACCTTGTCCTAAAACGTCGCTCGGGCGCTTGGTGTTTCCTGAAAAATCCTTGTGCTTTGAAACAGATTAAAAATGTCTTATTTTAATGAAGTCTGTTGAATAGAATATAAGACGCAAGATATTGCACGTGTAAACCATGTTCACATGAAAATGAAAAATGAAGCGCCTGCCATGTTAAAGTCAAGCCGCTTTACAAAAACTTTAAACTGTCAAACGTTTGGCTGAGATTGAAATTTTGCAAGAAATATAACGTTAGCACTAATTTTTCTGAAACTTAATCACAACATATAGACTTGCTGCAATAACATGTGCATTGCAAAGAAAGTACATTAGTACATGTCGCCACCAAGTGTGTAGAACCCGAGTCTATACCTTCTTCAATGGCGTGTTCGGTGCTGCCGAATTCCTTCGCGCACTGCAGTTTCTGCGCCTTTTCTTTGGTGTACGAATAATCCCAGAAGCGTGCATAAGACTGATATTTATCAGGCAGTTTTAGTGGTTCAGCATTTCGCTGGTTATTGTCTGCAGCATTGGAATGAATCTCTGTGAAGAAAACTTGATGCAAAAAAGCATGACAGCAAGCTTCAGATAACTACCATTATAAATCGCTATAATCTGGATTGAAAATAGTCCATTTAGCTGGTTAATGAAAACGAAGCAAAGCAAGCAAAATTAACTTTATTCGACTGCTCTAAACAAAATTTTGGCAAAGGTTTGGATGAATCAGAGGGGATAATACAAAAGTTTAGAAGACACTTGAAAGTAAGCTTCAATCTTTAGATAAGCGCCGATTAAGCTCTTTCAAAACTTTGCACGTCTTTAGATCAAATCGCCTGGTTGCAGCAAACGAGAAAAGGATGAGCTTTGTTGAAAATGTTTACCGCTCTATAATAACCTACCTCGGGAAATATTGCGACTTTGTCCACTGCAATCATACACCAATAAAAGATATGACTCAGCAAAAGGAACGGGCAACCAGGTGACTTTCATCGACGTGTTGCTTATTTGCTGGTATTCAGCACTTAAGTTCTTCGGTCTTGACAATTCTTGCAGACAAAAGCAGACACAAGAAATGCACAGGTGTAACGAAGTAAATATTTAATCACATAAACCTAACTTGCATTTCTCAACTTACTTGTAAACTGCTGCACGGTGACAGGCAAGCTTACAGTATCAAATTTTTTGCTGTTTTTGGCCACGACCGTGATAGTGTACATCGTCCCAGGGGTAAGATTTTCTATCCTTGTGTATTCTTTCTCAATCACACCAGTTCCAGCGATGGCCTTTTTATTTGGTTGTACGTAGACTTCGTACCACTGTGCTCCCACCACTGGATCCCACCGCACGACAAGTGATGTGTCTTGTACGTAGGCCATGTCAACATTAAGGTGCTTCATGTATTCGAGACCTGCACAATAATAAACAAAAGCTTTCGTTTGTTTCAACTAAATGAAACAGACGATGCATGTTTCTTACATACCAATGGGAAGTGACTGAACTTTCAAAATTAAACACGGCACGGGTTTAGGTGTCATCGATTTCTAAATCGAATCGTTTTTAGCGTTACAATAAATACTGGTTTGCATAAAATTAACTCCAATAAGTTTAGCAACCTCCACTGCGTAACTACGGTGGTGCCACAGGAAAATAGACATGTTTGTCCTTACGTTACCACAGCAGTAAGGTCACCGTGATGCATTTAAAGACAAACTTCTGCAATTAGTTTCAATTCAACCAAAATTTTTCTAACTTTTCTAAAACAAACTTTGTCACGTTTAAGAAACTGCATATAATTTCAGAACTCAAAAATTTGGTGAGAACAACTGATTTTGAGAGCTTCTGCGCAATGAGTGCACCCAAAATCTTTTGTTTTGTCTGGACAACTGCAAGCAACTGCGGCGACATTGCAGAATCGTACTATATACTCACGCGTGTACACTGTCTGCGTTCCTGGCAAACTTGTAGTGACTTCATTGAAAGCGATGACCTCCAGCTCGTACTGAGAAGCAGGATTGAGTTGATCAAGGAGGTAGTCCGTTCCGTTTATAATTTCATCCTGCAGTTAAGTCCACCAGACGTAAGTAGTTTGCTATTTATTTCATACGTTCGTGCACCCATATTACTTTGAGATCGTTTGCAAGATCACTGTTTGCAAAAAGTTCCACATGCATGCAAGTTTATCTCATTTAAGCGGCAGCAAAAGCATATTAGACACTTCTCTGCTTACAAAAGCAGAGGCGTTCAACCGTAGCTTACATAAACCAGTTTAGGACTGATTTTACCGGTTATAGCTCATTGTGCCAAACTTATCGTTGAATACTCCTAACTTCCAGCATTACTTGGAAAATGTAACGACTAGGTAAATGTCATTGTAAAAAGATGGTTAATTAGCTTCTTGACGTTTTAGACCATGCATTTTCAAGTACAATCACACCAGTTTTTCCACCAGCCAGAGAGACAAAACTTTTCCAAAAATCAAGAAGCCAATAGTTGGACAATTCAAGCGAATTGTTAAACGGGAACTAAATCAACCGACACGTCGGTAGCTTGTTTCTAGTCCCTGCTTTTCAGCATAAACTCCCCGGCCGCATGGTGGTTACGCACTTGTGACCTTCTACTGTCGGAATTAACCAGCGTAGGTTTAACACAAGTGTAGGACGCGATGTACTACGAAACCGATGGCAATGATGTGAAACCTGCCTTAAGGTCACTTTGTAGTATATTTTAATTTTCATCACGTACTTCAAAATAACTCCCAAAAAATCAACAAGAAGTGGAGCAATATACCGAACCCAGATGAAAAATATTTCTATAGAAACCTCTCGAAACTCTGCTAAGCAGACTCAGCAGTTGACTAAGACGCAAGAGCCTAAGCTCAAAAACGCGCAATGCGTTGTTCCTAGAAGCGAAATTCAGTACGACCCGCACATCATTTACAGCATATGTGCCAATATTTCAAGTCATTAATGCATTCATCGTGACTTTATACATGCAGAAAATTTGATTATTTCTTTCAATCCGAAAAAAAATAGATTAACGAGTTATTAAACAGCCCAGTGTAGCCAGCCCAAAAATTGGGGGGGGCAAAATGTTTGATTTTAGGCGAATAACACTATTTTGTTTGGAAAAACGCCTCTCAAAGCACAAAAGGACTATATATTCCAAAAATTTGGGGGACATGGTCCCTTTGGCCCCCCCTGGCTACGTCTATGAAACAGCCTTATCGTTTTCCTTGTAACCCCAGAACTGGTTTCTAATTTACAAAAGGTCGTTAATTCACAAAAGATAAATTTTTCGAAACCAGCCGCATGATGTCAACGCTAGTTTGAACTTTTGCTCTAATGCAGCAGTCGCATATGTAGTGGATGCAAGTGCAACCATGTGCTTTACGAATTGGCGTTTCCTAAATCAGTTTTTATTATTCTGAAAGATAGAAATCTCTTAATAATTTTATACACGCACCGTTTGCTTTTTCCGTGATTTTTAATAATGTACGAGGCAGGGCTCGTTTAACATAGTCAAACCACTAAAGGATGTAAATGTTACATCTTTTGGTATTTTAAAACTGCTTAGTTTTTCTTTTAAATTATGAAATAGAAGGTGGTGCTCTATATGAAGACGCAGATAAAATAAGAAAAAAGTAAGTATAAAAGAGCAAAGCGTATGAGTTAACTGCAAGAAACATGGCCACTTAAAGAAAGATTAAGTTGCTTTTTCTGCGCGTTCATTTGACCGCCCAACTTTAATTAATGCTAGGTGAGTTTAAATCCATTTAATGCTAAGTCTTGCAAGTTTTTACATGACAAAACAGTATATTCAGCGCACAAACTAAACATTGTGAAAAGCAGTTTGGAAAATTTGTGCCGTGCACTGTTGTTTTCGAAGTGATTCTATTCTTACAAAGCACAATAATGAAATAAATGCCTAACGTTTTCTTAAGATTCGGCATGTATCAACCAATAATCAACATAGAACAGAAGAGCATGCACATAAATGCCACTTTCAGGCCCACAAAACCTCGTTCAGGTTTTATAGTGTTTGAAAAAGATGAAACTTTGCTGCTATTGCAAAGTAACCCATTGCAAAGCTGTGCAAGCAAACAAACAGATTTTGGACTGAAAAAATCTGTCAAGCAAAGCTTTTAGAGGTAAATATGAAAATAGCAGAACAAAATCGTCATAAAACCAGTCATCCGCTTTCTGGCAAATGGTTGTCGGACGATCTTTTGGTGAGGTGATGGAAATGATTTTTCATGCTATGCAATTAATAGACGCGCAAAAAAACAGCGGATTTAGCGTCACAAAATCCAAGACGGTTTGAACATGGAGCTTGGGCTACCATCAAATTGAAATTTGTGTTTTTTCACTACATTTACCTAAGGCAACTGTTTTAAGACTATTTTTTATTTTTATTTCTACCAAACAACACTGATGTCGGTAGAAAAGTGAACCGATTTTTAGCGTCTAAAAACGACTTGATACTGTTTTAAAGATTGGCTTGTTTGGATTTATTTCTGGACAAAAATATCTGTTTTTATCAGTCAGACATTGCCAATCATTGAGAGATTTTATCTTTGAAAGCCATTTTGATATTTGATGGAAAAACTACCTACAGTGTATAGTATCATTCGCTGAAATATTTCAGCACTGCAAGTTTTTGCAGACTGTGCAGCAGGCCCTTAGCCAGGTTTTAAGGTTTTGGGGAAAAAATACATGTTAGGGTGGCAATATTTTTGTTTTTATTATATGTTTAAAACAAATTTTTCTGGGCACAACAAAATTTGTGGGACAAAAAAAAATTTTGGGGCGCAGTGCCTCCAAATGCCTTCTCGTGGCCACGGGTCTGCTGTGGAGTACTAGCTGGTGTTCGGTAGATGTAAGTGTAGTTGTACAAGCGTTGAGGATAAATTGCATATATTTTAGATTTACTTGAAGCCTGTACATACTGCATAACGTGCTATCAGCATGCGTAAAAATGAGATGGTGTTGTCGTCCAGACCTTTTTCGTCTGTGAAAATTTAATCAGTCGTTTCAAAAACATCACAAACATTCCTAAGTACCTCACCTAAAGGACGACCAAAACCCTTTGTCATGTTTGTATTTGCATGCTGTACAAATACAGAAGCATATAATTGACATCTCAAAAGACACCTACCCTCTTACGACTGTTCCCATTCCTATAGAACTGAAACAAAACACAAAGCTCAAAGATGTGACTGCATTACACAGGCAGTTATTTTTTGGTTTACCATTGATGCTACAAGAATAAGATCAGCAAATTGTGAAAGTGCGAGAACTTGCTTTGTCAAATACCGATCTAATTTCAAACTTCCAGACATTACCCGGTTTCAAAGCAACTTTGAGCTGACTATAGAAGTGATCAGCATCGCTGAAGTGTGTAATGCAACACAAACTTGTAGACTCACCTTAACGATTTCAAACTGCGGATAGTTTCTCAAAATGACCCGATAGCCAGTTGAACCTGCCACACGTCGCCATTTGGTAAACACACTACTTTGAGTAATATTCGATATCTCAATGTTTTTTGGTGTCGGAAGCTCTGCATAATAAAGCAAAACGTTAAACCAAAATTATAGTACAGTATTTGGCAAATTATTCACGAAAACCTAAACATCACGTTTCTCAGCCACATATTTCAGTATTGTAAATAGCGCCATTAAAACGTAAGAATGTTGTCAGCTATTAACAGCGGTTTCTATAATAATTAAGAGCACCATCATTTAGAAAGTTTGAACAGTTATGGCTTTTTGAAATTTTGAAAAATAGCAAATCTTGATTTAATGAATGATTCCTTTCTATTTTTTGAAAATAAACTTGTGGCTCAAACTCGTTTGCATGGAAACTGAAAGAAAATACAGATATTCACTAAACTCAAACAACTAGAGTGCATTTCTTGTAACTGAGTCATGTAGAAAGCACAAATAGCCATTTCAGAAATGTAAGGCCACGATTACGTCATATACAAAAACTTGGCTTAAACTGGGTTGAAAATATGCTGTTACACTCAAAAATATTAAAAAATCTGCGGTTTGGGTGAAACCGGGTAGGCAAAGTACGACGCAAATTTTCTCCTCCAGAAAACATTGAATCCTATGCAACATCAAGCAGCATGTTACGCACTGGAAAATAATATTTTTCTCAATTTGAGACTGTTTGATACGTCATTGAAAGCTTGTAGCTCAACTTCGTACTTCGTGGACGACCTCAAGTTGAAGAAGTGCTTGTATGTGGAAGTGACGTTGAATCTATGCACTTCCTAGCAAAACAACCAAACGCTGCATAAAATAGGAAGTACTTACTGACAGAAACCTGTTTTTAATGATTAAGGTGCTTTGCTTCTTCTGTTTAAATCACTTTCAAATACTCAAAACCCTGGAAAAAAAACAAGAAAATAATTCTCTTCAACAATGATTCTATAGATTCTATTTGAATAAGAGCTGGTGATGTCTACATCATAGGCGAAATATATACTCAGTAAGATCTTAAAGTGTCTGATTCTTTGCTGAGAAAGGATCTCTTTCCATAGATGTCTTCTCCAGTTCCCGAAGTATATTCATCACTTTATAGCATTAAACATTAAAGCAAATAACTGTCACTTCTTGCTATCATATGAATGACGCTGCTTTTAAATAGCTACTATTACAAGATTGACTACAACGATGGAGAATTTTTGATATTGGCAATTGTCCGTCGGATCACTGAGAAGAGTGCAAATATCTAAAAATGAGTAGTTATAACAGAAACGTTCTCCACTCCGCAGAATATAGTGATTTCGTTTCATTCTTCACGTAGTATGTGTTTTGATGAGTTGTTTATCCGTTGTATTTTTAACATCTAATGAACACTGATGATTTGAAAAAAAACTTGTTTCGAACTTACAACCGAATCTCCGGCAACAAGCTCGTTGAGAACAGTGATATAGTACTTGGCTCGTTTTGATTTTTTCCAGCTCACTTTGAGAAATGTATCAGTTGCGTTGGTAATGGCAAACTCGCCTGGCGCTTCAAGTCCTATGGAAAAAAGGAACACAAAGGTTAGTCTTACTCAGCAAAGCTGCAGTACATGTTGTCTATGATCGCTTCACGCTCTGTTCTTGCACTGGATTTGAAAAAAATATGTTAGAGCCAGACTATGATACTCACTTGCAACCGCTGTTTCTCGCAATAATACGACTATCAAAATCTATAAAACACGACGCTAATGATTATTCTAACAAGTAGGTGGAGTTATACAATTATCTTGTTACCCAGAAAAACATGGACCTCCACTGCAAAGATTCCCAACCGGTGTGCCGCGAGACAATGCCAGGTGTGTCGCAACATTTTCAAAAATGAGAACGACTTTGTTGAACCTGCCGTATACGACTAACCATGTTTTTGAAATATTATCACGAAGTCTGCTCTTGGTCTTTCTGGGTACAGCGAACCACGTTTATCTTACCGTCTGTTATACATCGATAGCCCTTGAAATCATCCTGCAAGATGATTTGCCCGTAACTTCCTAGCGTGTTTGTATTATACTGTAGATAGGAACAAGGGTAAAGTTCAAACTAACTCTTCCAAAGATGACGTTTCTACTAGTTACGCTCCAGTTGGGGACAACTGCTCTACTCTGCTGCACGTTTAGCTGTCTCATGTGCTCCTTTACTTCAGCAGTGAAGTTTAGAGGCGGAGGTACGCGTTTGTATTAATTCAGCTTGAGTATGCTGCTCTCTGAGTTTACAGTCTGTTTTGCTTACTTTTGATTTTGCATAATTTGAACGCATCGCTGCGTCTAGATTCAAGAATGTTGATGTAATTCCACTTATTTTATTAAAATATCTGACTGGATGAGACAAGTTCATTGTTTTGCCAGGTGCACAGCCCACTTTTTTGAATCGCATTTAGAAGTTTGGGCTTTTTGCAAATGTTCTATTCAAGGCTGTAATCATTTTTAAATCAGTTCTGATATCTTGGTCTGACCATGAAATCTTTGTTTCTCAAGCTGTGCACATCATCATACCTGTCTTTGAAGACGCGCTTGATGAATCTGTAAGGATTTTTGTTCCTAGCTCTCTGCTTCCTAGCTCACTACATCCAAATAGGCGATGTATTTCTCCTGGCATTCTCATTTAACTGGGTACTTGCAACCTTGACAATTTCATCGTTGTGTGTTCAAACCTTCCATTGCTGCTGCAACCTCTTTCGAGTTGTGTTTTTGAAGCAAATGCCACATTGCTCACGCAACAATAGCTTTAATCTTAAAATGTTCATGCTGAAAATTTGTCATGTCAGTTACTGGGGTGCACAGCGTTTTCGTAGTGCTGTCGGAGAAGTGCCATTTTTTCTGGAATGATACACCTCAGGTTTTTCTGTTGTGATAACCACTAGCCTTGTGTTTTACCCATGTGAAGCGCATGACAAGCCGGATGTTGTGCGAAAACATGGTAGAAAAAAAATATCACAACCTTTTTCTAGCGGTTATGCGTAAAAGCTCTCTTGATTAGCGCCAAGCATTGTAACAAAACAGTCTTTATAAACCATTCCGATTTTAAAACATAGTAGTCTGGTGATAAAACAACAGTTCAGTTTTAATTCCGATCTCAACACTGCGGTTTCTAAGAACCATCGCGTACTCATGTAGTCTTGCGCTGCCTATATCAACGTACATGCTGCTAGTTTTAAGCTAGGCAACGTTACTCACTTGTGATAAAAGTTTTTTGTGTCGGAGGTCCTTTACTCTTGTCATTCTCAGCATAAACACTCAAGGAATATTTCTTTCCTGGGGTCAGACCATTGATCACCGTTTTTTCTTCAGCAATATCATTCAACCCAAAGATCAATGGATGAGGTGGTGCAATGGCTACCTAATATATTTTGCGTATACCGTTTAATTTTCAACAAATAATTATACGCACGACGTCTGAAACAACCCGACAAAACGCGTGTAAATTGTAAATTCAACTTCCAGTTGTGAATTGGTAGCTTAAGACAGGTTTGACTGGTTTATAAAAACGTACGCACATCAGACGTGTCAGTTTAAAACCATATTTAAAGGATTTCAATAGATCCAAGTTTCGAAACGCCAGAGTGATCAAAATTTCAAGTATCATGGTGGTACTTTTCAGGTTCTTCGTGACATTACAAGATAAGCACTTCCATATTACGCAGTACAAAATTCAAGTAAGCAAACAAACAAGTAAACAAAAAGAGAAAAAACTGAGGATTCACAGCTACTTGGAAAAGATTTTTACAACGTATAGACTGATTAGCGTAGGATTAGCATACCAGTTAGGAACATGGATAATCGCCTCCACAAAAACTACAAAATATGTTACGGGGAATATGTTGACATTTTGGCATTTCTTGTGTTTTTTTTTATAATTTCCGGAGGTGTGGCCTACGATGTTAAAACGGCATTTCCCACAATATTTTCGCGAAGTTTCTTCCTTCCCAATAAGAACAAAATGAAGATTACAGGCAGCATCAGACCAAGTCAATTCTGTACAACTTTAAACAAATTAACAATTGTGTCACCAAAGGGAGTGACCATGAAGCAATCAGGCAGTAGACTATATTCATGAAAGGCATACGACGGATTTAATGTAGAGTAACTGTGATCGCTTTTGATTTTTGTGTAGAAATGTACGTCAACTTATGGAACAAGCAGACCCGGGTTTTGAAAGTTTTAAGTGCTGGGTTTGCAACCTACAAATTTACCTCTGGCAAGTTGGAAGCATGCTGCAAAAACATATTGCATTCAATTCTTAAAACAGAAAACTATGCTTGAAGAGAATAGGCAAAAAGGGACACAATACACTTTTTCAACCGATTAAGTTACCGGAGCCCCACGCAAACTGCTTTCAGTATCAAAATCCTGTTAAGAAATCTTATCAATTGTTTTGCAAATTTTTAACTTCGAGTTGACTTGTGTCAAAACATCGCCAATTTAAGAATTTTTGGCGTTTGTTTAGAATGTTTCCAAAATATTTTGTGTGCGAAATTTTGCACAGAACTCTTCCCCGTTTGTTGTCAGTCCATCTCTCCTCGCGCTTAAAAACATAAAAACTCACACGAATGCAAGTGATAATGATCCTGCGATTTGTTGCTGCAGTTGCAAACATGTTCAGCTTCAAACATATGTTGTGATGATAAAAAATACTGACTCACTTGGTATCTCAACGCTGTAGGGACGGGGTCCCACAAAACTAGTGCAGTGGTAGAAGTGATGTTTTGAGCAACCACGTGTAAGTTTTCCACAGCATACAAGCCTATAGGGGAAAAAAAACAAAGTCATGAAATGGCAGCATACGAAGTAAAATATAACGTTTGTTGCAATCAAACTATCCAATTAGTTATGGATTTATCACAAAAAGGCTTGGTTCTTATTTGAATAAAGTAAATATATAAAGTGCAGGCTGAACAAAGTGAATCTTAAACAAAAATTCGAAGCAATGAGAAACCACCATTGCACATGATGTTCGACTGACAATCAGTGGCGTAACTGGAGGTTTGAGCCAGGGGGGACAAACTTAGCTGAAAGGGGCCCATTGGCCACGGTTTGGTATGCGATATTAGTTCCCAAAAACTCATACGTTATTCCACAAAAACAGAAAATATTTGTCGGATGATGTAATGAGCTTCAATTGGGTAAAATTAAAATTTCATCTTTTCATGTAACATCCTATTTAAAATTGATACCCATCTTTGACATGGGACTGAGTAAGGTAGGCCTATGGTTTGTTTTAAGACCCGCCATAGACCTGAATCCTGGTAATTAACTCCTAAACTAATTCCACTTTTCTTATAAGCCCCAAATGCTTGACTTAATTATGGGGCATGGGGTAAAGTCTGGGCACTGCCTGAGTAAACAACAAAACAAATGTAGTAAGTCCAAAAGTAAATAATTTTTGTGCAGTTCATTGATTGCTTCGCACCAGTAACAAAACCACATTCATTTAGCAACTACTAAGCAAATAATGCCAAACACTTTTGTCTAAATATGAAGTTGCACACCAAACAATTACAAATAGGTGTGAACAGTTCTGTTGCAGACCAATTCTGGGCCCCTCCCAAAATGCAGGGCTATTCAACTGGCGAACCGTAGTCACATGGCAAAATTAAGAAACCACTGTATAGTAGCACAGTAGCACACATGAAAGATATTATATAACAATAACCATAAAAATATTATAAGCAATGTCACATTATAGTAGTAACAAAACGGCTTGGAGCGAGTCTTTTGGCGTGCAAACGCCTTTATGACCTCATCTAAATCTAAAGATCGCGCATATGAAGCTTCAATTGACAACATGGCTATGAGGACTGTCTGTTATCTGTCATATTAGACCTGTTTGATTAGCTCAGTGGTTCTCAAACTTTCATGAGCCGTAGCTCCCTTCTAAGCTTAACTGGGGAAATTTTAATACTGTATATCGTGACACTTGGGCTATGCAATATCACGGCAAAACTCCTTAGTGACGGCCTCTGCTCGTGGCCACCAGAGAACCGCTCCGTGACCCCCAAGGGGTCCGAGAGCCCCGCCTGAGAAATCCTAGATTAGATTCAATTTACTGAAACTACTTTCAGTGCTGGCAACAGTATCCGGGCAGTTTAACATAATCCGAAGTGCTATAAATACGTTAGGATAAACTTCATCAAGACGTGTCTTGAGAATAAAGCTTAGCAAAAGGAATTGAGTATTAATTATTGTCATTTAATTAACGAGGGTTATTTAGAGATTGTGTAGTGAAATGCAAATGCTAACAAAAATTTGCAGGAAATCAGAATCAAGCCTATCGTTCCCATTATGAAAACACTGTTACCGAAGAAACAAACCTAAGGCCGATCATAGCAATGCACATCGATGAACGTTTTCTTTCATAAGCGCTTAAACGAATTTTGCGTGAAAAGCATGCGCATCGTGCTTTTAACTGGCCGAAATGCGCATGCATAAACCTGCTGATACCTAGACTGTTAATCTCCTGGTGCATGGCACATGTTTAGATTAATAACATTTTGTATCTCAAATAGGCTATAAATGTTGACAAATATAGACCAAGGGGGCCT
>JGI24159J19872_10008025_pt1 | contig 13803 bp, 7 predicted proteins | sample Ectturendosymbi4_FD_19872 | JGI IMG/M metagenome (IMG submission 19872) | reverse complement strand
TTCCTTCATGTATTTGCGTATTTCATGTTACTGCGATGCATGCTTAAATTCAAGCGACTTGCGTGTGGGTGTGACGACGTTACTCAATACAATGCAATACATCTACTAGCTGCGTCATGTCTAATCATGTGTTATATGTCATTGCATGGAGTGTCAAAGTAGTGAACCATTTGATATGGGTAATACGCAATTGTAAAATTCGGCTCGGGTCGCTAGCGACCCACATATCAGAGATGAGCGGACTCTGAAATTTTTCAGTTCGAGTCCAATCCTGTTCCGCAAAAATTGAATCCGATCCATTCCTGATCTGCAAAATTTTTGAAAATCTTCAGTCCGATCCAGTCCTGTCTGCATATGTCAAACCATGTATTTCATTTTGCTTAATGAGGCAAAATAGACGCAAACTTTTGGCATTTCCAAAATTTAACAAGGCAGTGTTTTTTTGTCATTGGTGGCAAAAACACTTCTGGAGTTATTTTGAAACCTAAACCAAAACTTAAACCCAAAACTTAAACCCAAAACTTAAACCCTAAAACTAAATCCTAAACGAAATCCTAAAACTACACCCTAAATGAAAACACTAAACCTTTACCTGAATATTTTTGAAAAAGTACATAAAAAGCTCTACCATCAAAGGTATGACCTCTACCAGGCCAAAGCAAAGGGTGACAATAGAACTATTGAAAACTCGCACAGCAGGCATCGATACTAACCCCTCGACTACGTTCACCTTGTTGCTAGTAATACGAACTCAGCGTTATATGTGGAGTCTGGACAAAGGTGGATGCACAGCAAAATCGTCCCAGCAGAGCTTTTGCCATTGAATACACTACCATTTAACAAATCTGTAAAATGCTTGCCAATTGTGGAGCAAACACACGCAGACCAGTATGAAGCACTTACGTGCTGCATATAACAAAACAATGCCTATCGAATTATGCATTACATACCCAGAAGTGTTAGTGTTCGCCCACACCAGGTTAGCCATTGTGTCAGGACTTTTGATGCCCTGCTGAGAAACAAGTTGTATCGATTTTTTATACGATGCACATCTTCATCCTACTTTTTTATTCGATAGCTTCAAATGTCTGATGCTTTTTACAAATCTTCATTTTTCCTCGATTATTCAACGCTCCTGTATGTTGGAGACCAAATGCATTAGTTGCCCTTGAATTGTTTCGGTATTTGCGTCTCATCAGTATTGCTTTTGTGTAGTAAAAATATGTGGACACTGTGCAGTTGTAGTTGTACACACCAAGCATAAAATAGTAAGAAGTACTGTTCAAGTGTTTTGCTCCTCTCAAGGTTGGACACGTACTAACACCGGTTACGTGATGTGCTGCTGTATGGATATCCAATTTTTGTGCTCTTGCGAATGACGTTACAGCTGTGGTGTGGATAAAGTGCTTTGCTCCTCTCAGTGTTGGTCATGAGCAAACACCATTTCTGTAATGTGCGCTGATGTATAGCTAACCACTTTTTGTGCTCTTGTGTCTGTGATTGCGTCTGTAATATGGACCATGAGTCCGCAATGAAATATTATTATTATTGTTATTAAAATCCCATAACAACTTATATTTTTGATGTGGTTACAATAATCACATTAAAACAACAAAAATTTTCTCAGTCCGATCCAGTCCTGATCAGCCAATTTTCACAAGAATTGCAGTCCGGCCAAAATTGGCTTCAATCCTGATCCAGTCCGATCAATGACATAATAACACGTTACAAGTTCATTGGTCCGATCCAGTCCTGATCCGTGCTCATGTCTGCCACAGAGGCGTTAGAGGGATAAATTTTTCGGAGTCGGCCTGTGGGAACAGGAGTCCTTGAGCCAGAAACAGGAACAGAGTCGGAGTCGAAAAAATGTGATTCCTTATCTCTGACGCCGACCAATGGTCAGCACTAGCATCACGGGCGGACTGTTCTGTTTGCCATTCCCATTACCACGGTCAACAATTCAACAAATGCCTAAAATATCAATCGTTGTTAAAATACGTATTTGTTACTTTCGCCTCTGTAATGTAACACGTATAGTTGTAAACTTGTAGGTATGGTAAGCTAAACACTGGGGAATTTGTCCCTAGATTGGGAATTTCAGCATTCTTTGGCTGGGGAAAAATTTGGGGATTTTATTTATCTCTAGAGGGATTTTTAAGGAAAATTGCATATTTATTGGATTGAACTGGGAAAAGTCGTGGTCGCGCATTTTCCATCTGATGTGAAAATCGGATACGAGATACTAGTGATTTAAGTCTCAGTGTCAGTTTCAAGTCTCAGTTTCAGATCGTGTCTACCTGCTGGCTGCTGTGTGTATGTGTATCTAAACGAGTCTAGTCTCTATGGTCATATGCAATTGGATGAACTCATTTGGCAATGGAATGGTTCTTAAGTGGGGCTTGTTTTTGGTATGGGTAGCAAGGGTACTAATCATAATCACTACATTTTATTAGGGCTGCTTCATCAGGAAAACTGTCACTTGGCCAATTCAAGAGAAGGAAAGGACCATGAGAGTCTGTCAGAACTGGATGATAGGCTAAATTGAAGGCAGTGGCTACAGAACCATCAATAGATCTTTAAATTTAAAACCTTATTTGACCATCTCCCGTAATGTGGCAGTAATGCATAAAGAGAATGCAGCAGGCTTTGTAGAAACATAGTAAACACAAAAGGAAAAGGCAGTGCTATAGATACGCCTGTGGATCTTGAAATTAGAAAACTTATGAATACGACACCTGTGATGTAATAGCTACGCACAACGAGAGTGCAGTAGGCTTGGTAGAAAGGAAGTAAACGTAAAAAGATAAACCCTAAACCTTACCTTAACCCTAACCGTAGCCTTAACCTATCCCTGATCCTAACCCTAACCCATAAACAAAAGTAACATCATGTTATCACAAATGTGAGCTAGAAAAAAAGTTAAAAAAAGTGAAGTCGGCAAGGTGAGAATCGAACTAAAAACCATTGGCATAGCGGCTGTAAGACATAACCGCTACACCACGAAACCCCCACACTGTTTGAATGACAAACTGACCCTTAGTTTTATTTGATTGCGTCAGGCCAAGTGTATCCATAGTCACTTCCAAAGGAAAACCTAAACGTAACCGTAGCCTTAACCTAATATGCTGAGGTAAGCTAAGCTAACATTAACCTAACAGTAACCTAACCTTAAGCTAACATTAACCTAACCCTAAGCTAATGCTTACCTAACCCTAAGCCAACACTAACTTAATCCTAAGCTAACACTAAGGCAATGTTTAGGTAACACTGACTAAGCTAATGCTAACCTAACACAAACCCCTAGTAATCTAACCCCTAAAGCAAAAGTTTGTAAAGTTTTAAAAAAAGTAAAGAAAAACTGGTCCCACGAATTGAAACATGCAAGCAGTCACTATTACGAAAACGTCAGGCACCAAGTGGCAAGTCGAAATTTGAACCTCATTGACTTGGTATACTTGGAACCTAACCAGTAAGCTGCCAGATCGATGTCGGTTGAATGACAAACTGACTGAGTTTATTCGAACCGCCTCATGCGAAGCGGGATAGTCGAATAAGTTTTGAAACAGGAAGATCCATGGGTAGTTCTGTAGCCACTTCCTAAATTGAAAGGGATGTGTACATGAGAAAAGAAAATCTGCTCTTGCGAAAGCTATCCTAATGTCTATCCTACTTTCTGTAATAAAACAAATGAGTAGAAATGTTGCATCTATGTTTCAACGGAACCCCTGGCAGCCACTCGCAGAACCCTAAGGTTATGTGGAATCCCAGTTGAAAAAAATTAGGCTACAGGAGTAAATTTGCTATTCAAAATAATGTGTATTTATTTGTGTTTGTAAAAGCATTCCGTACAGATGCTAACAAAGAAGTGGGCCGCTCAATTTTACCAAACCAAGAATTATCTCCTCAGTGCTTAAAAGCACATTGGTCTGAGTGACACTAAGTGTAAATGTAGTAAGGCAGGGACCTGGTTTATATCCTGAAGTGTTGAAAGTTAGATGGATGTAACACACTGCTTTGTGCAAAATCTGGAGAAGTTTTGTCAAATTTTGAAAATTTTAAGTTCAATTTTAGGGATTTTGTAGTCAACATTTGTGGGAACCCTGAGTGATAGTAAGCTGTTGGCATTCAACCATCTGGGCGAATGTACCATGTAGTGGCAACTGCTACCATTGTTCAAACACTGAAACTTAGGGGCCCTTCCTATACACATGAAACTGTCATTAATAGGGAAAAAGTAAATGAACGAACTGTATTTGTATTATTGAAACAAAAAAGCGTGAGCAAAAAAACAAATTGTCAACTAATATGGACATCACAATATGAACGAAACCAGTGGTGCCACTCCTGGTGTTTTTCCCTAGATCCAGTATTTTTCATTTAATCTAGTGTTCTAGCAGTTTTTTATGGCTATCTGGTGTTTTTATAAATGAGCTGAATGTAATTAATTGCACAATTTTATGTAATTATAACTGCAATTGAGATCTTTTGGTTTAGTGTAATTGTAATTTGCTAAAAATTCTACCTAATTAAATCTTAAATTACACAAGACAATATAATATGTTTTGAGTTAAACGGCTGCAAAGTCACTTGGCCATCTGTTACAAGTTTCAGTGACCTGTATAAACATAAATAAGCATTGCTGCTATCTCTCGTTTTCTCTGTCTCTGGTTTACAATGAGTTGCACAATGTCTATGGTTAGTATTGCAACGCATTTTCACCGTAGTGTGTGTAAGTTTGCTTTTGTAATCTAGTGTTGTTTTGATGAATCTAGTGTTTTTTTATCATGAAATCTACTGGTACTTTTCCGTAACAACAGAGTGGCAACACTGTTAGAGTAATCAGTTCAGTGTATACAGTACCAGGCCTATAAATAGTGCACGTTTCTTCTGCAGAAATTGAGGCCTACAGTAAAGTACGTCAAACACAAAGCACTGAAAGTTCTTCGTCATACGAAGTGTAACAGTGGCACGCCAACATGTAGAAGCTGAGCAAGTTACGTTCGCCATTCAACATTATTGGAGAACTCCTACCATCAGCCAATGTTAATGTCTAGACCAGCTATGTCCAACCCAAACAGCTTACTAAGCCAAAATTTATGTCACTATCTTAACCAGGGCCGCACATTGAATGACATATTAATGAGGGCTGCACGTTGAATAGCTAAATTTGATCTTAACAAACTAAATTTAGCTTTTAACACTTTGAGAGCTGGTGTAGGGTATATTTGTCCATTGAAATTGGCCTAAAACCAGCAGTTGTCAGTTGCCTTACCAACACCATAGCTCCTCTGCCGATTGTGCTAGAGAGCTGTTCAAGGGCTCAAACAGATCGGCCAGTCTTCTAGTCAGCACTCGAAAAATAATTTTTTAGTTGGGGGATGCGGATTTTTAGTGAGTGATGTCATAAGTGAAGTAGTTTTGGGGCTATTTTGGCTCTTGTTACTTGGCCTAGGGTTCAACCGCTAGGACAAAGTATTTTCCTGAAGTTTTCATGGGAAACTAGGCTTGAGTCAGAGTCTTTTGAGCCTTTGATCGACTTTCTAGCGTTTCTGGTTCAGAAGTTATGATCTAAAATAAACAAATTAATTAATTATCAAATTCACCAAATAGTCAAATATTTTTATTACTTCAGATGATAGCTTTTGAACGCGAAACCCCAGCAGGTCATCCAAAGTATCAAAAGACTCGGATTGTAGCCTAGTTTCCAATAAAAACTTCAGCGAAATACTATCATCTAACGGTTTGGGCCCAGGGCCAGGCCAAGGTGGCCTAAAAGTCCTCCACTTATGACTTCAGTCAAAAAATATCCTCAACCCCCAAGCAAAATATTTTTTTTCGAGTGCAAACTACAAGACTTGCCGAGTCCTTTGAGCCTTTTACCCACTTTGTAGCGCTTATCCGAACCAGAGAAATTCACGTGCAAACCTACATGCGATCCAACTGTTTTTGCATGAACCGCTTGAATTAACTCAGGTGCGAAAGTGTTAAGCTAATGTACTGAAAGCGCTTGAATCCTAGCTGCAATGGCAAAAGACGTGATAAAGTGGCACTGAGGACCACCTGCATCCAAAATGTCAAATTCAAGATTATCAAAATAAAGACAGGTTGTCAGTATACCTACATATATGTAGGATACTTTTACTATAGCGAAGACCTAAACTGGGCCACAGGTTACACATAGCTGGTCTAGACGGTCAGTGGTTTTTTACTTTCTCTCTACCACACCTTCGTTACGTAATTGTCCTCTATTTCAAGGCCTCCATGATTTCAAAAAGTTGCAAAAGCAAATGTATTTATTGCTAGGCTCGTGCTCCCCGCCTGGGAAATTTATTAACACCTTCTGTGCTGAATGACGCATATATGCGTCATTCAATTGAATATGCCAGGTGCGGATTGACGTGTATAAATGCCAATGAGATAGCTTTTTGCGTACTTGTTTGTTTGCAATGTAATTTTCCACAAATGTTCTTCATATCAAGACATGCTAATCATGAAAATTTCATACAAACTGACCAAAAACTTTTTGAGTTGTAAANTTTGGTAGCAAACCATCTTACTTGGGCTAGGCTACACGACTTTTTCAAAAGAGTTAGGTGCAAACAGTTGTTTGGTAACACACAATAACATTTTTTGTACTCATTTGGTTGCAATGGAAATTTGCAATAATGTTCTCCATACCTACCCGCATTATCTCTGAAAATTTCAAGTGATATCAGCAAGAACTTTTTTAGTTATGCTGTTTGATATCAAGCAATAGTTTGCTAGGCTTAACAACACATTTTAGAAAAAGCTTAAGTCTTGACAGTTGTTGCGTGTATAAGGGTAACTTTTTTTAGTTGTGTTGGTGCACAGACATCATTCATACCTATTATCATTGCCTCTGAAAATTTGAAGTAATTCTAACGAAAAGCTTTGGAGTTAGGTACTTTCGTTTCGTAACTACAGACGCGCATAGGCTACAAAACTTTATCCTATTCAGCAGGGTTGAGCAGTTGTCCTGTGAAGCACCATAACTTTTTCAAAACTAAAGCTTTTGCAACCAAAATTTACAAGAATTATTTTCGAATTGTTATGAATTTTGTCTGAACATTTGAATCCAGTACATCAAGAACTTTGCGAGTTAATATTTGTTGAATCGAGCAACCAGACTCTGTTCCTGAGCGTCAGAATAATTGTTTGTCCGCATGGCTGGCAATGCGCTAATTTGGGTTTAGTAATTGTTGAGTAGGGCGCAATTACTTTTAACATGCATAGTGTTTTGCAACAAAATTTAAATGCATGTTCTTTGTGTGAAAATGCTTCTTATCTGAAAATTTGAGGTCAATCGGGCAAGTACTTTTTGAGTTATTCAATTTTGTGTATAGCTGCTGGATGAAAACAAGCTAAAAAAACGTCTCGCACCAGCTGAATAATCATGTGGAATTCACACCGCACCGAAGGTGTTAATGGCTCCCCTGGGAAGGCGTGCCCCTCAATTATGAACCACTGGTATAGATAGGCAGAGTTTCAACTTTAAGGTCTGTGTTTATTTTGCTGATAGAAAAGGGTATGAGACAAGGACAATATGCTTGCATGAGCACATCGTCCTTGTCAGATGACGTAAAACTGTAAACCCCAAACTGAAACTCTAAACCAAAGCCTTAAAACCTAAACTAAACCTGAAATTTAAATCCAAAACCTAAAGCCCAAAGCATAAAAGTCACAGAAAATTCTTTAAAAAGTTAATAAACAGTGCTCTCACAAAAAGTCAAAGTGTAACATTCGATAGGAAAGTGAAAGCAGCAATGGTGAGAGCCAAAACTGACAAGCACTCTCACAGCAGCCATAGACACATCCCCTTGAGCCATGACTACGTTCACCATGCTGTTAGTGTCATGAACTCAGCATTATATCTGGAGAAAAGTAGATGTGCCATGTGGTTCCAAATAGGTCAAAATGGCAAAATATATCCAGCAGAGATTTTGGTGCTCCTTGCAAAATAAACAATACCTTAGTCTTAAGTTTAAAAAGGCTTAAATTGGTTACGGATATATATAAAATTTAATTGGCTTAAATTCTCTAAATTTGTAATCTCATCTAAGACTACGTTACTTTGACTAAGTATATTTTGTGACAGAGACACTTCTTGTGTTTTGGATTTTTTCTTATTAAGTAGTTTTGTTTATGAAAGAGTTTTTAGTTTAAACAACCCACATCAGTTTTTTTAAGTACCAACAAAAAACTCTTGAAAATGGTTCTTCTGACTATGATAGCACGTGTCAGTGATGGTCTTCCACTGGCAGCATCAATGCAAGAAGATGAGGAGGTAAAAGATGTGTTTCTTTGCGGTAGCTTAAAAATGTTGGCCAGCTGTAGTATGCACCTAGCTTATGATAAAACATGTTTTTAGTCTTTGCGATGGAACTGCATTTGGCCTATCTGATTATTTATATCTAATTAGCCTAAATACTCCATAGACCAATGTTATAAAGTAGTGAAATAGGTGTATCTTAGCATCTGTGAAAAACTTTTTAGTTTTAAAGGTGGTGTTTATGGGTTTCATATTTTATTATATCCAGACTTCTTTGAGCTTTTTGTTAAAAATGCGTGCAAGCTGTTATACTTCACCTATGATTACATTTGAATCTTGTAAATAATACGCACACATGATCATTCTTGTGCATTGCAGACTGGAAAAAGCCTAACTGATTTCCAAAATCAAGCCAAGCTTCTTTTCAGAAAATTGAACAACCAAAGTCCAGACAAGTGCACAATAGAAACAGGAAAAATGTTGTTTCAGTATGTGCTTATGTTTGATAAATCATGTGTTTATATCTCATATTCAGTGTTGCTCAACACTAGAAGGACCATGCTTTCAAACTACCTAGAATAGATAGTCACGTGTATCAATTAGTGTGATATCTAAGCTGTAATTTCCTCATTCATTTAGTCGAAAAATAATGATAAAGTAGAAATATAACAAGTTTGTTCCAATTGTGTTTTCTCAAAGTGAAATGAAAGTATATGATTTAAGATGTAATCTTCTTGGAATCTTGGCGAATATACAAATATTTAAAAAACTGTTTGAAAGTAGACAAAAATTGAAAAAGTTATGAAGCCAACAGTACACAAAGATAAATATGTTGTCCCCTACACAGTCCTCTCGCCACTGGAGGTTTGGTGGGCTAAGCTCTCCTAAAAAATGCTCCAATCCCCCTCAAATTGAAATACGAAACACTATGAATGAGTGAAGTTTATTAATTTTTACAATGTCAAGCCCCCCCCCCGTTGAAGACTTTCTAGCGACAGTTCTGCCCTACATTGAATCAAAGCACTTTGAACAAAGTTTTACGGCTGATTTCCCACATACTTAGCTCAGGCAAGTGTTGCATAAATCGTTGTCCTCTTACATTACTTTCATGGTTTACATGTTTCTCAGAGGGTTTGCCAGTTTCATCAGGATTTATTTATGTGGCCACTGCTTAGCCAAAATCTTGCTTAGAATTGTGCCCTAAATTCTTCAACCACATGTTGGAAAAACACCTGTTAAATTATTGACTGGTAAACCTCCCTGAAAAGAATCTAACTATTGACCAGTGATAGACCAATTACATCGCAAAATATGTGAAAGGGCCATCTTTAAAAAGGCAGAATGTCTCCTGGCTTAGATTAAAATAAAACCGGGCGTTTTTGGGTTTGAACTTTTTTGGAACAATGTCATGAGTAGGTGGGGATCAAGGGATTTTTGGATGGTGTCATTGGGGCCTAAGATAAAATTTCAAGGGGCAGTTTCTTTGTTTTTTCTTTTAGAAACGAAGTGAAATCCACTTCTTTAGAGCTCTTTATTGGCCTTCTAGCATTTGTGGTTAGCAAGTTGTAGCCAAAAACATGATCATTAATTGATTAATCCTCTAATGAATTCCTGACAATCAAATATGTCCCAAGTCAATAGCAAGATAAATGCAAAAATAAACTGCATGCATTGCAAAGTGAACATGCATTATTGTTGCATTAATAAATTCTTATGGCTCTATCAGAGTCTATCTGCAACTTCTCCGTTTCAACTGAAATTCAACAGAAAAAAATTCCACAGGAAAACACCCAAAAACAATGTCCTTCTAAGAAAATCAAATGTATTGTGAAAATACATCAAAACTGAATCTGCTGCTCACTTATTTTACCCAGACACTGGTGCCTCATCCTGTTTTTTTCACTGAGACATTTTGGTAACTGAAACATTTGTCTCACAGTTGTATTAAAAGTCGCTGTAGCAGTGTTCATTAGCCTATATTTTCAGATATTCTGACCAAAATGACTTAATTTTTTTCAGTCATTTCAAAAACATTTCAGTCTATGACTGAAAAAAACAGGTCTCATCTTGTGTACAAATTAATTGATGTTTGGGGTCAGGTTCTGAGCTGAGGAAACCCTCCAAATTGATTGAAGGCGTTCATCAGTATATGACCCCTGTGTGGTGTGTTGCTTAGCTTCATCAAAGAGAACAGTTATTTGGACAGGTATGTGCTGCCAAACATCAATAGTGTCTGAGCAGCTTGGGCAGTGTATCGAGAATGAAGCTTACAAACTCTGCAGTGCCCACATAATCCTATTTTGCATTATGTGTCTCACTACACTGGAGCTTGATCAGTTTCATTTGTATGAGTAAGGATACACATTCCACAACAACTGCAAAATGGGTTACTGAGCAGCTAGAACCTGCTTTTTTACACTTATTTGGCAAATCAGCATTTGAAATTTTTTAGGTTGAGTTTTCTGCAATCTGCATGAGGGAACACAGTGATAGAGACCTGCTCTGTCATGTTCTTGCAGCAGAGGAAGTGGTTCAAATTTTTTACTCCATCTGCATCTTGGACAGACTCAGTGCAGTATTAAAGGCCCTCATTGTAGCATACATGTCAAAGATGATGCACTCCCAAACTCTGGGGCTGCAGGTTCAGTGAATTAAGGTGGCAAGAGGTGTCGCACAAAGACACCACTTCACACAGGAATTTGTTGTAATGTCTTTCCCTTTGTTTTCCTTGAACTGACAAATCTCATGCAGCTCTAAAAATCTTTTATGTACCTTTCCCTTGTTGATCACTCACACCTTTGCATGATAAGGTAAGTCACCATGCTCTGCATTAAACTCCTTCAGAAACGTCTTGAACTGTCAGTGATTTGAAACTCTAGCTCTAATGAAATTACCTGCCTCATGTTATTGTGACCGTCACATATCTCCACAATGACTCCTGGTGTATAATGTAGTGATAACCTGTCAACTCACCTGCAACGTTCTCCTGCATTTTCTCCTGGATCTTTGCCACCAGTTTTCTTCTGTGCCCACGCATTGCAGATGCTTCATCTGCTGTCAGTCCCACAAGTTTGTGCCAGGGCAGCCCCATTTCATTAAAACACCTTGACCCCTCTTTATATCTTTTTCTGTGGATGTGCTATGCATTATACATAATCCCAAAAAATCTTCTGTTATGCACAGGCTTGAGTAGACTTCACCAATGAAAAGTGACAGCTGGGCAATGTCAAACATGTCAGTGCTTTCATCCACAGCAGGAGAGTATGTGATGGAATCTTTTCCCTTTGCCACAAGCTGTTCTTTAAGATTGCTGTAAAGCTGCTTACATTCAGTGATGGTGTTCTGGTCAGGCTCACATTAGAAAACAGTTGCCTTTTTTAGGCACATGGCATCACAAACTTTTAGTACACAGTGTTTTACAAATTTTCCTTCAGCAAAGGGACAGCCTGATTTTGCAACCTCTTCTGCCACAATAAAGCTGGCCTTTGCAGCAGCTTCGCTTGGTGTGTTGGCTTTGGTGAACATAGCGTGCTTGTACTTCAGACTTCTTTTTAATTCTTTTACCTTTAGCAGCTTTTGTTTCATGTCCATATTCTTATATTTTTCTTTGTAATTCAGCAACGTTTCATAGGGCCGTATGTTATATTCTTTCATTGTCAATACATTGTCTCCACACAGAAGGCACACAGATGTTCCCTTTACCTCTATGAACATGTACTCTGCCTCTCATCTGGCCTGAAATCACTGTTTTCAAAGTTCACTTTTCATTTAATAATTTTTGGGGAGATGGGTGGCTGAAAATCGACCACAATCGTTATGCTCTCATTGCTACTGAATAGTGAAGGCACTGGCTTACTGTACTGCACATCACACTCACCGTGCTGTTGATGCATGCAAATGCACTTGCAGTGTATAAGAACAATTCTTGTTCAATGGCTAGTTTTGTGCAATGTGGTACACCAACCCAAACTCTTATAAATACACAAACAGTTGGTTTCATTAGAGTTAGATGCACAAGCTCATATGGAAAGTTTGTTTGAATTGCAATGGTAAAAAGCTAATCATTTGTTGTGGTGAATCATAACTACATTTTTCATGCATGTAAGTAATTTACTATGCACATACTGTAAGTACACAGGAAAGCTTTTTCTTGGAAAAAGATGGACACTAGTTGCAGTAGATCCCTCATAACCTATTTGTGACGTTGTCTTCTTCACGCAGTGTGCAAAGCTGTCTTGTTTAAAATTTTTCAATATGGAAGTGATGAGCAGTAAAAAGAAGTCCTTAACCTTAGGAGCCAGGACAGTTCCTTGCAATCTTGCATGGACCATGTTTCTTACGTCACTTTGCACCACCATAACTCACCAGCCGATTGAGCTAGAGAGCTGTGCAAACCCTCTAAAAATGCAGCAGGTCGTTTAGTTTAGAATAAAAAATGGAAAATTGATAATGTTAATAAGATTGGTTAATTGATAATGTTAAGAAGATTGGATGCTCTTATCAAATAATTTGCTGTTATGTAGATGATATTTTCTGTACGTTTGATTCAAAAGAGAAGATGGATCAGTTCTATAATTTAAACAAAGTGCATTCAAACATGAGCTTTTCAAAAAGGTGGAAGCAGATGGACAGTTGGCATATTTGGATGTCTTACTGACAAAAACTGAGACCAGGATTGAATCAACTACCTATAGGAAAAACACTCTTACAGGACTGTACAATAAATGGGAAAGCTTGTTGCCATTACAATACAAAAAGAGTATAATTCAAAGTTTATTACATCGTTCCTATGGAATTTGCAGCTCTTACCAATTAATTCACAAATAATTTCCAAATATTAAATCCTGGGATACCCGGTGAGGTTTATAGACAAACAAATGAAAATATTTCTCATCAAACGTTATAAAAACACTCTTAAAAACAAGCAAGAGAAGATGAGTGACATTCGAAGAATTCTTCTTTACCTGCCCTACCTTGGCGAAACATCTCTACAACTAGAAAAAGAATTGCGGAACTTTTTTAGAAAACATCTGAAAGAACTTGCTCATCTGTGTCTCATTCATAAAACACATACGATTGGAGAATATTTTAAGGACAAGCAAGCACATCTGGAATGATGCAATGTGGTATATAAACTTAAATGTTCGTGTGGTCATTCTTATAATGGACAAACTAAGAGAAATTTGAAATTTCGCCTGGATGAACACAATCCTTTAAAATCGAACCACCAAGCTACCGATGTAGTCAAACATTTATATACATATCCAGGTCATTTCATAGACTTTAAAAATCCTGAAATCTTGGCATCTACTTTTAACTACTGCGAATTATTAATTAAAGAGACACTTCTGATACAAGAACAGCGACCCAAGATTGATGTAGACAATTTTCCACCCCTTTATTCCTCTTTAATACGTAGATTTTATGTCAAATAATTGGTTGATGCTCAGTTCTTATGTTGATACATGTTTCGTGCATTGCTGTTGGTGCTGACGTAGACATATCGTGCTGAT
>JGI24159J19872_10008024_pt1 | contig 13803 bp, 9 predicted proteins | sample Ectturendosymbi4_FD_19872 | JGI IMG/M metagenome (IMG submission 19872) | reverse complement strand
AAGTTGCATTTATGCACAAGCATTTTAAACGACAGTGATTTACTCAAGCGATTTATTTACATATGATGCTAAATATTTCCAAACATTATCTGGGGAGAAATGGTGATCTTTTGCCAAAAGTTTGCGTAGCTTCCTAAAATTTCTCTCCACAGTGCATGAAGTTGCTTGGCAATTTAACAATTTGGCCTACAGTTCTGGACTGATGTTTGTTTAGCCGGGTCATTTCTACAATTGCTTTTAGGTCATTATTCAGTTCGAATCGGTTATCAAAGAGAACAGGAGTATATTGAAATAATGCTCAAGCATGTTTTTTAAATCACACTTTTACATCTTGCGCAGTAGGCCTACATGATAAAACCTGCATGTAAAAAAGGAAAAAGTTGCAATATAAAATTCCTGCAACCAGCTCATCGTACTACATAAATTCTGAGTATTTCAGAAGATGTGAAAAAGTTAAAAAACTTGCCTTACTTATAACGCCTGAAGACAAGTCTAACAAGCAGCAAAATCGAAGTAGCCTACTCATTCTTTTTCATTGACAATCAAACCAAAACTTTTCCACAGATCTGATCTTTCGCAGTCAACAGATTTGAGGTGATAAAAAAACACGTTTCAGTCCAGTTGTGACTAGCTGTGCGTTAAGCGTTCTCGTATCCATTTAGAAGTGCTGCTAGACTGAATTATTCCTCACCAAGTGCGACGGTAGCATTTGAAAATGTTCACTTTCCCAGCACATGGCAAGAGTCTGAGCTAATGTTTTGCAACAATGGGTTGTTACATCATAAGGTAATAATTGCTGCAGGCCTGCTGTCCTAAGCGCAATGCTGGCAAACAACTCTAGTACTGTACATCCACGTGTTTTGCGATTTTTGAGCTGATTAAGTTCATGAGCTTTCGCTCAACACTTAGTTACCCGCACAAAGAATTTCTCAACCCGTGCCCGCTCCCGCCCCGCAGCAAGTTCAACCCGCACCCGCCCCGCACGCAAATCAGTGCGGGTTCCCGCACCCGCCCCGCAAATGCGGGTACCCGCAACCCGCGCGGGTGCAGGACTCCAACTCGTATGCGACCTGGGCAAATCTGAGTAAGGCAGACGCAAAATCCAACAGTAACGAGTGCATGGAGACGAATGCTAATGCGTTCTACGTGACTTTTCCTTGGCCTTGAGCACCCTAGATCAGTGGTTCTCAACATTTTACCTAAAGGGAGCCAAACCCAGACCTACGGTTTTGTTAGAGCCGCACTAAAAATCTTCAACATGAGTAAAAAATTTTTAACAAAAGTCAAATTAACAAAACTAACACGCACAAGCAGCCTCCCATTCCGTTCTTACGATAGGAGTGATTGTGCGAGGCATGCCTCCCACATAGCAGTTCACCGCAGAGACGCAGGGTTTCAATTCGCGAGCTACAGAACCTGAGAATTAAAATGTTATGATTATCATATCTTATGATATTATTAAAAACCTGGTGAGAGCCGCACAAAACGTGCTTGGGAGCCGCATGCGGCTCTCATTTATGGGACATCTGACCAGATAACCGCTCTGTTTTTTCGGTGCCCCGTCGATTTTGCTATTTTAGAGAGTAAATCTAGCGCAATTAATTCAGTACCGCCAAATAAATATATCTATGTATCTCAGAACCACGGTTGAGAATCACTACACTAGATTCACACCTGACCGACTTTCAGGATACCTCGGAGTGTAACAGTTACATCGTCACAATACAATTTTCAAGAGAAATACTGCCATCTGGCCGACCGATAACTAACGGCGGTTACTCAAAAAATTTTACTCGCTAAAAATGACTAAGTGGCACGCGCATGTCGCACATATGGCTAAGCACATGGAAATGGTGGGGGGCCCTGGGCACCTTGCCTCCCCCCTAAATCCGGCGCTGTTGCTACAACCGCATAGAATCGTAGTTGCGAATTTCGTCCCAGGCAATTTCGGTCTGTTTCGGCGGAACCCCTGGCAGCCACTCGCGGAACCCTGAGGTTCCGCGGAAACACGGTTGAAAAACACTGCAGTACAGTAACATTACGACAATTACAGTATGTGCATCTGGGCGTGAGAGAGATGCAGGTCGTCTGTATGAACTCGGTTACAGAAAAAGAATAAAAAAGAAAAAAACGGTACTTAATTGATGTTCAATTTTCCCCTAACAAAAAGCTCGCAACAACACAAGACCACCAGACACTGAAAAACTTCGATGAAAAGCAATATTGTCAGTATTAGATCTACGTTTGGTTGTTCTTACAAGATTTCCCGCAAACAGATATTGCTTGTTGAAACCCTATATGCTAGGTAAATCAGCTAGAACAGTTTCTCGTGAGCTCTACATTGGAAAAACATGTCGCTGGGCTTGCTTCATATGGTTAACTGAGGGTGTTGCGACAATACTTTGTTGCTGTGCAAAACCTTCCTTCATGTTGTTTACCAGTGACCTATGGCATAGAGGATTAAAACACTACATTTTGCGTTGCTTGGAAAATTACAACTTCAAAACGGCATAAATAAGCCCTGCTTCCACTGAATCGATTGTGCTTGTTTGGTTCATAACATATGTGGTTACTATTACTAATTTAAAGGAGCTTACCTACAGATAATAATCAGATCGACAGCAAAATATTTTCGAGGGCGGCAACACGGTACCGTATGAACATGTATATAGCCGAAAAATAAACCTAATAAACACGCTAGAAATCACGGAAATGTAACGAAGAGAACTTCTAAACTAAACAAAAGAGCTATAAATTCCATGAAAAAAATTGCAAGGCTATTTTTTTTAGAAGAATGTAGGAAAAGCTTCAATTTCTGTTGAAGATCTAACGCAATTGTAGAACCAAAGTAGGTACAACAAAAGATATATTTTTGAGGCGGCACTACACATAAGAGGGGCATCCTTTCACGCTTTTGAGACAAACGGTCAAATGGGTCATACTTTCGTGGGCCCCAAAAGCTAAGATGGCCTAGGGTCCTGCGCTCCCTAAATCCGTCCCTGACAATACCGCAAGCTATGTGGAGAATTATAACCGGTACTCCAGCTTGTAGACCTTCGATCCGCCTACCACCAAGTGCCACTGCTACCCGAAGAAAGGCAATTTTCGGGTTTGAAGCAAACGGTCGGCTCAACCAATTCAAACGAATACCATTTGGATTAAAAAACGCTGTTGCATGTTTCCAACGTGTCATAGATGACATTATGGATNCCTATGACCGCAAAGCTACGTTTGCGTATCTCGATGACATAACGATGTGCGAAAAGGCAAAGGAAGAACACGACGAAAATCTAAACTTTCCGGAATGCCGTTAAAGAATGCAACCTAACCTTAAACGGAAGCAAATGTGTGTATGCTTCCGAAACCATCAATTTACGTGGATATCGCATATCCAGGGGAATCTTGCAGTGCGATCCTGGTCGCGCGAAGCCAGTATTAGACATGCCTGTCCCAAGTGATGCTGAAGAGCTGCAGCGCATTTTGGGGATGTTATCCTATTACGCGAAATGGAGATCATTTATTTTGAAAAAGTTAAACCGTTGCTTGTGTCTAAGAAATTCCCTCTGAATGATGAGGCATTGCATGCTTTGATTACGTTACAAACAGATATTTCTTCAGCCACCNTTGGCGTGATTGTGGATCGTCCGTATGCATTGCAAACCGACGCGTCGGACAGGGCTATTTCAGCGACATGAACCAACAAGAAGATCGCCCGGTAGCCTTTTTCTCGCGAATGTTGAACAAACGTGAGTTGCACCATTCTAGCCTTTAAAACAGTGGTTCTCAAACTGTGGTACGCGTACCAGCAGTGATGCGCGAAGGCCTTTAACGTGGTACACGAAAAGACCTACTTTCTATTTTTCTTCACAAAAAAGTATATTCACACCTATATTTTTTACCTGTCGGTTTCTGTTAATAAATTTTTGTGCAGCCTACTTCCCTTGTTGGTTTCTAAAAATGGCCGTAATACTTTCTCACAGCCATTTTCTTCATGTTGCATTTGCGTCAATTCTGGCTTTCCAAACTTTTGATCGAATTATGTTTGACATAGGCATCCCGGACATTGGACGTTACGCAGTGGGAATGCTTGTTGCCTGACGCACTCCATTCTATTCGCTCCTTGCTCTGCACTGCCACGAATGCGACACCGCATGAGCGACTATTCCATTACAAGCGGCGATCGTCTTTTGGGGTTTCTTTACCGACTTGGTTGAGTTCTCCAGGTCACGTGTTTGTGAGACGGCGCGCACGATCTTCTCAGTACAAACCACGGGAGTGGTGGAAGAGGTCGAGTCGGTGCGTGCCACGCATGACTGCGCTCATGTTCGCCTTTCTATTAGCAGAGAGACGACGGTGTCGTTACGGGACATTGCTCCAATGAAGTAAACACCTGCACCGTGGTTTGATGCTGCAAACCAGCGCGATGTTGCACTGTCCAGAGGTTCTAGTCTCGAACCTGAGCAGCGACCACGATAGTTCCGCTGACGATCAGCAGGCACCGTGCGAGGACACTAGTGACGTTGTCAGGGACAGGAACGACCGCGTTGCTCTGCCGAATGAAGACTTTTCGCACGATGCGTCACCGAGTGTTGACGACACTGCACGTGTGGAACCTGCTGCCCAATCAGCATCACCAGGTGCCAGCGCCAATGGACTTCGGCGATCAACATGTCAAAGAAGACCAGCCGACCGCTATGGACTTGTTCCTTATCACTGATGTGATCACGTTGTGCGCTCGTAACGTTAGTGGTTATATTGTTCTCCGTTGTTTGTTTCCTTGTTTCCTAACTTTTCCCAACTGAGCGGGGTAGAATGTTCTACGATTCTACGATAATTTCCTCGTGATGCGCTGATAAGCGTGTACGCCAAATTCTGTTTGTGGAATGCTTGCCTCCTCTGCGTGTGCACTGATTACCCTTCAAGAAATTCTGCGTGATTTGGTGCCAAATCTGATCGTGTTGGTTCTTTAGGACAGTTGTCATCTGTACTGTCGAAGCGCACGTTACTTTTGCCTAAGTTGAGGTTATGCGAATCTCTTTTCATATCACATGAATTACTTAGGTTACTTCAGTAATCTGCTAGAAATTACTTATTACTTGAACAATAAATTGTTACTTGAACCCAGCCCCACGCACAGTACAACAGCTCAGCAGTTGGCCTGCGCAACACAAGGTCACGCGCGTTCGCAAAAAAACTTTCGTGCAGCCCACCAGACGATGGTTTTTTTATTTAAAGACGTTTTATGATTCCAACAAAGGCATGCGTCAACCTATTGTTGACATGAACGGTAATTGCAATAAAGTTTTCCTGCAAGACTTAAAACTAATAGCATTAATAGAGTTAGTTCTTGTGTCTCCAAGAGATGAGTATGAGGGTTTTTTGATTTGCACAAAAATTGCTCCACTTTACAGTTCACCAACCACTGTAATCATGGATGATGCAACATTCAACGTTAGCATTATTACGCCTAAATGACTGGATCTTGCTTATAGTTACTGCGTGTTTTTCGTGTGGGTAATGCTGGTTCTTGTGTTGAGTGATTGTTCGGTTTACGTAAGCAGTTATATTCAGTAAGCCCAATCGCGACGTCTAAAAGCAAAAGAAGAAAGTTGAAAATGATGGCGGAGTGCTTGATCCAGAATGGACAAGCAAATACGTGTTTACTGCCTCAAATACTAAATACTGTTCCTTGTTTGTCGAAAAGTGGTGTCGGTTCCGAAAGAATATAGTATGAACTGAGGCAGCGGTGGGGAAACTCATTTGCTATCACGAGCGGCATGAATTGTGGATAACCACCGGCGGGCCGCAAAAAAATTTTAATTTCATCCTGTGATGAAAAACACAAAAGAAAAAATGTTATTTTCGCTTTGATAGGCAAGAGAGGAGATTAACGACAGGTTCTCTATCTTGGCTCAATATCTAGTTATCTGCTTGTCTTGAGCTTCGTTTTGACGCGATATGGTGTTCGAAGTGGAGTAACGAAAGATCTGACGTGGGCCACAACAAATGGTTACCAGGGCTGCGTGTGACCTGCATCTGACCGCAAGATTCCTAACTCTGATCAATGGCGCTACTTTAAAACAAAATCACCCGAGCATCTCTGAATAAGGTGCAAATGAAAAGAGCATAAAAGCATAGAGTTTTCACTCCGAACCAACCTTTTTTAAGCTTCTGGGTATAGAAATGGTCACTGCGACCATAGCTAGTTCTCAAATATCAAAACGATTGCTGCAGCAGGTAAAAGGTTACGTTGAAGGAGAGTTTGTTAAAAATGCATATCGAGTGCAATTGCTTTGATTTGTCTTATATTAGAAAATTTCAAGCGTTAGTCTATCTTTCTCGTACAATCGTGGAAAGAAGAGCAAAAGACATTGCGGTAAAATTTAGTGACCAATTGAAACAGAATCTTAAGGAGTTATCTTTTTTGTTCTTCGGCTGTCGATAAAGCGCATATTGCACAGAAAGAGAATAATGTTTTGGTTGATGTAAGGGGCATTGATAAGAATTTTAATTTAACCGAAAAGTTTGCTGGTTTACAGTCCATAAAAGATTGAACTACTGGAAGATATAAACGCAACGAAATAGTTGATTGCGTTAATACAAACTAATTATCATGTCCTTTCAAGAGAGCGTTTGGATATGCACTCATGTTGCTCTAATGGAGTTGTGCCACTGGAGTACTTTGGGAGAAGTTTCACTCACCACCGCATCATAAACCAGCAGGTTTTATGCAGCAAGGTTTTTGAATTTGATAACGTAATTTTCGCCGTCGTTTCGACTGTGAGCTACATGCGAAGGAAGCATCTCAAACATTGCGTAATTTCTCGAAAATACTGGTGCAGAATACACTGATTTAGAGTAACATATTGACGTTGGGTGGTTGAGCCGAGCAAAAGTAATAAAAACGTTCACTGCTTTGAAACATAAGATTGCAAGGCTCTAGAAACAGAGCTGAGGAACTTTCCTGAAGCAGAGGATTCATCTCGGAACAAAGGTCATATCTTTGTGACAATCCTTCAATCCCAATGACATCAACATTTAGCTACCAGGTAAAGTAAGGCTAATTTTTGACCTTACTGCAATCAACAGGTACAAGGCAAAGTTGAGACTTTTCAAAATCAACTTGTGAGTGGGATAATGGTACATTTTCCAACTTGTTCACTGTATATTTCACAAGAAAGGGTTCTGGTAATAGGAATTAAATGCGCTGGCCAAATCGAAATTCTCGTTAAGGAATTTAATAACAGATTTTTGCTTTCATGCAAAAAATATTTTAAACAAATCTTATTGAAGATCCATTTTCATTAGATCCGGAAGAACTACCTGCAATTCTTATTGACTTGCAAGGCTCATCTGTATACAAAAGAAAGCATTGGAAAAGCAGTGTGCCACGCTTCTACTGCAAAAATCTCCTTATTTTAACCAAAAAGGGTTTTAGGACTACGGCCACATGGACAACTGCCACCCGGACATCTGCCACTTAGGACAACCGTCACCTATAGGACAATCGCCACCCGGACATCTGCCACCTAGGACAACCGTCACCTATAGAACAATCGCCACCCAGGACAACTGCCACCCGGACCACTGCCACCTAGAACATGTTGAAATATGTACATCGATTGCATTAAAGCCATTTGAGCTTCACAAGGTGGTGCTTTCATGTCAAAAATTTTGAAATCACAACGTATATAAATAACCGAAGTTTCTTCGTCCTCTGACTACTATAAAGGACCTTCATTTAAACTTTAATACTTTTAGGTGAAGAATATCGTATCAATATCATTATATCTTCACAAAACATTCTTAAGTCAGTGCTACCTTTAATTTTTTATTCATTCTTTTAAGTTTTTTTTCACAGCGTAATTATCTCATGCGTGTTATTGCATCGTATTCACTCCACGCACTCCACTCATCACACCAGTTCGTTTCCATGTATTTTGATTTCTGTGCATCGCCTTACCTTAGCTTTTGATTTGCGTGTTACATGGCAGCAATACCAATGTTGCAACTCACTTTTGCTGCAATATACTGAAGCAATAATGCTGCAACACAATGGTTCCCAAACACTGTCCCGCTAGAACTTCTCTAAGTGCCGCAACGCGATATTTTATTTGGTAGCTTGTGAATGATGTTTAAAACGCATTATCCTAGGTGGCAGTTGTCCGAGTGGCCGTTGTCCTAGTTGACAGTTGTTTTAGGTGGTAATTGTCTTGGTTGTGATTTGTCCTAAAGTATGGTGTAGAACAGTGGTCTCCAAACTACGGCATGCGAAACCATTTCATCCGGCCCCCGAAGCCATTTTGCCAATAAATAAATATTTTATATTTACGAAAAATTTGTTTATTTGGTAGAATGTAACCTATCCCGAAACAATCACATTAGGTAAGATGTCCGGTCCTCGAACTGTTGTGTTGTGACACAGGAGAGACCCAAGGACCAGCACAGCACTGCGCTGTAAGTCAAAATTTGCTGGATCAGTCTTACCAAAAAACAATTGTTTTTGAAATTTTAAGACAGGGGTGACCAATCAGTCAGAGACCAAGTGCCACATTTCTTATTGTGTTTCCGCTAAGAGCCACATCATGCACATGGGTACACATGAACTTCACCTTCTCACTCACAAACATACCTTTGTTCAGCTAGATTTATTGTGAATATCACACACCAATATGATAATGTGTCGGTCAAAAGTTGAGAAAGAGAGCAGTGTTTTGTTATATTGAGAAAGGGAACCCGACAATAATGACAGAAATTACATGTCATTTATTGTTACGCATTTTACTTAGTGGGACCTCCGACTGACAAGGTGAGCAATTGTAACAAAATTTTGCGACTTGTATGCGAATAAATAGGGTATTTAAGTGAGAGTCGCATGAAACCGAGTAAAGAGCCGCATGCGGATCGCAAGCCGTGGGTAGCCCAGGCCTGCTGTAAGATGATTGCACAACACAATTGCTTTTCTGCTACGAGACCTATCGATTAAAATGCCTTTTTTCAACACTGCTTTGCTACAGGTTATAGCCTCAAGTATACATACTATCAAAACACGATCTACGTATGTGGTACTGCTTCACCTGAAACCTGCTTTTTACACTGAAAATTAGCAGACATCTGCACTTATTTGCCTGGTTTTTGTTGTTTTCGCAACGATATTGGGGCGGACAACCCCGGTTTTGTACACCTATGTGTGCGTACATTATACTCCTCTGAAAAATGAATAAGCTATATTGTTCTGTCATCCTCACAGGATATTTGCTCTTGTGATTGCAAGTACCTGAATCCATTTGCACTCTCACGCAGTCGTTCCTGTTGGTTGAGACGGGACAAGTGAAAACACCTCCTGACTTTTGCGTATTTGGTTGCGAAGTCAAGGCAGACGCTGTGGGACTTCCGATTAACAACAAAGTGTTGTTAAGTCCACCTTAAAAATATGAAAATCATTAAATAAGAGTCAACCTGTACAATAGTAGGGGTAAAATGAACAACCATGAAACAGCTTTCTTTTTGGCGCAACCAGTAAATCTCCAGCCATTCATCACGATCACGATAGAGTGGGAAAAAGCATGTAAAAAATTTTGAGTGGTTTGCTCATTGCTGCTGGATTTTGTGGATGTGCGATTATGGCAGATCGGATTCTATTGCAGCGCTTCAGTTGAAAATGCGGAACTTCTTGAAGGCTTATTAGCAGCTGTGTAGTCCCAGAAGAAGTCGGGTAACATTCTGTCAGAAGACATGCCTGGTATTGGCTAGTAAAACTGAAAACCTCGCTGTTAAAACTTTACAGAAAATCACCACGGAAAAGCCGATAGTGTTGTGGTATATCGTAAAGTAAAGGAACACCGTTTCTTCTCTGGTGCGGGGACAATATTTCAATGTTTTACCGCGTTTCTAACTGGTAATACCAGTGCTTACTAGTCATTCCTCCAAACAGCGAAAGTTTATTAAATCTACCAAACTCCTGTCATACTAATTTAGAATGGAATGATGTCAAACTCCGTTTTTGAAAAAGCATAATCTCAAGCGTAAGAGCGCTAATTTAAGATAATGCTTAATCTCTTGATAAATAAAACATAAAATGTCCGGTAGTCTCTTAGACATACAAAGAATATTGCAATTGAGCCCCATGCAACAAAAAGCGTAGGTTACGCCCCATTCAGCATTCGTAGTAGGGATTTTCTCGTAAGAGCACACGTCTCTCAATCTGCTTGCAGCTTGTTTCAGGTCATACCGAAAACCTAATGGTGCTTGAAGCCTTTTCAGGTTCTTACTCTGAATTAATGGTGGGAAAGGTTTCCTCGTGTTTCTGCCAACGACTCGACAGAACAGCATTATTCATCACGAAAGTGGCTACGTGGCCATGGTTTGTGGATAGCTGAAATGGCTTCCGTAGACCAGTCATGCGTCGATGACATCACGCCTGGAGCAGGAGACACAAAACAAGTATGATGAAACTTGCTTCTTTTTCAGAAATGAAAAAATCAGCTAATGACCATTTCATCTGTTGCATTCCTTGTCACTTCTTTTTCAGGGTTTTCGTCTTTCAATTTCTTCCTCCCTGTTTCGCAAACCCAAAATACAAAAGCTTCTTACGACTTTTAAACCCATTTGCAAGAAAGTGGGATCAACACATAGGGGATCATTTCATCAAAGATAAGCAAAGACATGGAGTGAAGGCATGAGTTCGATAGGTTTGAAACAGCGGTTTTTCAAACTGCTCGGAATACTTTGCAACGAACAAGCTTTCATCACAACGCTGTTTGTTTTCAAGGGAGTAAGCGAATTCTGTGGATTTAACAACAGCATGGTCGGTGCAAAGAAAAAAACTGATTTTTAAGCAAGCATAACTTTTTCATTCAGTCTGATGAAGAAAACCCTGCAACTGTTTGTTGTGACCCGCGTTTGCTATGGGTATTGGATATGAACGGAGGCCAGGATAATTTATCAGGTATCAAAACAGCATTAGTGCATGTCTATGCATAATTTCACTTTTAGATTTTACGTCTAGATGAAGCAAATTGCAGAACAAACTCATAAGGCTACGAAAAGACTTGTTTAGATATTTCATATCTTTTACGGTGTCAATGACCAAACACCATTATTTCAGGAAAATGTTAAAAATGTATTTTGTTGATTTCAATATACTTGGCGGGAATTCTACCGCAGATCGTGAATAAGATCATCATTATCGGATGCCTTAGAAGAGGTAACATTTTTTACAAAGTCTAAAAGATGGTAAGACTTACCTTGTGGGTTACTTGACAACTTGTGCATTGCAACGCTAAATCCAAACTTGCTTCCATCAGGGCCTTTCTTGTAAAGAGGTAAACGAAATTCTAAATTGTAGCTGCATACTGAACGCAGTGACAAAATGAGGAACACGAAAATGCAGCACAGCATCTCTTACGATGCGAAATCTCGGTCAACTTAGCTTTAAGTTCTTCCCTCTACACATTTCTACATAAAATTGAACATCACCTACAAAATCAACAGACACGTACTTCGTAACCAGCAACACTTCTGTTTGCAAACTAATTTGAGGTCTGTCTCATACCACTGCGTGTGCCACGGTGTTTGTGTTAGTTTGGCAAAGCCACCTGTTTTGTCGTTTGACGCTATGCTATTTGCTATTAATCCCAGCTCAACGTGCCTAGACTATATCTTCGTTGTAATTGGAATCTCATAGCAATGCGTTTGTACAGCAATAGTAACTTATGCAGGATGGATCTCATACATGCAGTACTGCGGATAAACGACCTCAAAGTTATTAGTAATATGTGCCACCCTTTAAAGTATCTTTACAGTTTTAGTGACATTATCCACATTTGATTTCAGATCCCTTAATCTACAAGCTGCATTAGAAGGAAAAATCACCTGCACAGTTTCAAATATCATGCACGTCTAATAATGCAACTACAGAAAATTAAGATTTTTCCTGCAACTTTGATGAAAATCTCGAAAAGCTTTTATAGAGGCTAGGAACGATGGAAACTATTTTATGATGTGTTGTTACTGATATAAAGTATTTTGTGCGAACATTGTGTTTTTTAATGATTGGTATAGAAGTGTTACATGAGAACGTCATACGCAAAAGCAACCATTACGATTATTGCAGTAAGTTAAACCAGATGTGTTTCTTTTTTCTCAACGCAAAACCTGTCGCATGCGATCTATTGTTTTACTGCATTGGAAACATCCACAGTTGTGCTTTCAAACGTCGCTGGCAACTAGCAAAAAAATTGTTTTCTTCTCTTAACATTTAAAGTTATCCACATCGTTGCTTTAGGTTTCGGAACTCATTCTGTTTATACATGGTGTTAGCAGTCTTATACTTCTGTCTTTCTTCTCTCAAACACCTTACCGGCGTAAACATAAACATCATATAAATCCAAGTTAAACTGAGACGTATGCTTTTCAACGGGAGGTTGAAGCTCTACACTTTGCAGTTTGTTTACCTCATGAAAACCCAATAAAACACCTGATTAAACTTTTTAAACTGCCTTGCCTTTTATCATTGACTCAAAACATGACTATTGTCAAGCTCTCAGTCGCTACAGCGGTGGAAGCATCTAGCGAACCGACTGGTGATAAGCTGTTGATACGTACAGCTGTCACTACGCGGTCCCAAGTGTGCAGTCAATCACTGAACAACAGCATGTCACAAGGACGTCATTCGGTAAATCCCGATTACAGTTAACATAGCGTCACTAGGAACTTTTGGCAATGTTTGCGATCATTTACCAAAATACTNCACTTTAAATGCAGATATAGCTGATCAGTTTGTTTCACTCTGCAAAAGAAGCTCAGGTCAAGACTTGGAAACAAATCCTCGACCCAAAGAACTCGAGGCACGAAATGTAAAAAGGTTATGATGTGTTTCATCTTGTAAAATGCCGCATCATTGCAGATACAAATAATCCGTGTACATAAGGTCAGGACTAAAGTTAAGATTTTAAAATTTTTGTGCCGTGGAAAATACGACTTCATTAGGAAACTTATCCAGGCACTGCATTACTAAATCTATCCCAAAGTGAGATTGTCACACAGTAAGCGTAATCCAATGAAAAGCCTGCAGAATCAATCGGTGCAGTTTTCCATGTATTGCTAGAGCCTATCAATAACCAAGCACACTCTTAACTAGTTTTCAAAGGCAATTTTNTTGATCAAACACCCGTAAAAGGACGTTCATTTTGTTTTCTTTAGTTTTGCCTGGAATAAGTAAATTTGCACATTTTGCATTGCATTTTGGGGCTAATTTTATTCAATAAGATACTGTACCCTGTTTTGAAGCTTTAAAACATATCTATCCTGACAGAGTTTCTCATTTCAATTTTATACATAGAAAGCTTTTCGCATATTCCGTTTTTATGCACATAACCTTACGCAAAGCCATATTGCAGTAAAATATAACAGTGCCTCACTTTTAACGAATCATGTAGTCTCACTTTCAAGTTTGAAATCTAAAGACATGTATTTTTTCAACAGCATAGCTGCGCGTTCACCACGTTCAACAATTGGCTGTGGCAATTTACTGCAACGTATGTTTCAACACTGAACAGTGGTCTCCGCTTTATAAGCTCTGCTCGGGATCGGACCATTATGGGTGCTACTATAGCGTGAGGTCTACCACACTATAGCGTGAGATCTACCTCCGGTTACTGCTATTGCGTGAGGTCTACCACTGAATTATTTATCCCTCTATAATAATTCCAAGCTATAGCTACACACTTACTACTATAGCTATAATAATTCAATTCCAAACACCAAACATACATTCCACACACAAAGGTAAATTTATTCTAA
>JGI24159J19872_10008021_pt1 | contig 13805 bp, 6 predicted proteins | sample Ectturendosymbi4_FD_19872 | JGI IMG/M metagenome (IMG submission 19872) | reverse complement strand
CTGTCGACCAAGTGCTGTCCAGAACTTGCCAAGCACCTGGACATATCGCTCGGTGTTGATTGTCACAGACCGCTCGTTGTCGTCCTCGAACCAGAATGGTCAAATGATGCCAGGTTTGGAGTTAATGAAAAATGCATGCCACATTTTCGTTATGAAAAAGCTGCATTTTTCAAATTTTTTGGACTTCATTTGGACTTGGAAGTCACATTTGAAAAAAATTTTGGACTGTGGTTGGGCTTGGACTGAGTTTTAAAAAATCAGGACTGGATCTGGATCGCAAAATATGACAGCCTTCTCATCTCTGGTGCATTCCAATGTTCATCTCTGCCCTGAGACAACCAAAGAAAGAGTTGAACCGTCGACCTTCAGCATAATGGCAATTGAGATTACCCATTCTACTGGGTTCCGTCTTGTATTGCTGCTACGAATTCAACGTTATATGTGGCGTAATCACGTTGCCACATAGGCGCAGGCTATTCACAGTAACATAAATTTGAATATAAACAGGATTTGGTTTTCGTATTTGCATTATATTTTGCAATATAATTTTTGGATTGGATTTGAATTAAAAAAACTTAAATCACTTTATCTACAAAAGACTCAAAGTAACAGTATGAGGCGCACTGCCTTGATCACGATACCCAAATACTCCATCAAACCACAATAATATGTCCATATATTGTGCCCTACTGGCCCTTCAGTGAAAAGCAAAGTCTCAGGTCTACCTCTATGATAGTTGGAAACACGTGATCCCAGGGTTGCGGAGTCGGAGGTAAAATATATGACTCCGATCTTTCCCAAAAATCCGACTCCGGCCTTTCCAAGATTTCCGACTGCGGCTCCTTAACATTATAGTGGATTTAACTACTTGCCGTTTCCTACTCGCTATTGTATCTCGTTCGTGAGATCTGGTTTTTATCAACTTGTCATTCGCGTCAAGGGATTTCGTGTGGCCGCGCATGACCTCGATTCGCATTGCATTATTCGGTTTTGTCCATCGGCGTGGACACCACGCTTTCAGAGAGAGTCTAGTTGTGTATCGCTAGCGCACGGACCACGTTGGCTGTTTCTGCTGTCGCGCCATCATAAAGCTTTTCTGCTGCTGCTAATCAGAAGCCTTTTTTAAGTAAAGATTTGTATACCAAGAAATCTGTGAAACGAACTATCAAAGTGGTGAGAGCCAAACGCCTTGCTTCGGCTTGGCAACTTAAAGTTGTAGTCAGGAGTTAGAACAATACTCATACAACGACTAGGCTGCCTCGTTGGTAGCGTTTGGGGAAACCAGCATCTCTGTATGCAACGACAGGATTACTTGCAAGCAACGTCTACGCTGGGCAATACCCCAAACCTCAACAAAAGGTTCCCAAACCAAGGAAACCCTACAACATGAATGAAATGAAATTTGGCTGTTAAAATCAATGGAAATCGTGGTGCAGAACAAGAAACCTCTGATTCAACAAAAGTTTCAAAATAAATTGTACCATTTCAACAGGAATTCTCAAGTTAGGAGTGTGATGTAAAAAATGATGCAGTTGGATATCCGGAGTACCAGTCAGACAAAAAAATCCGACTCCGACTCTAAATCAATGGTCAATGGTTTATTGTTTCATATGACTCAGCCAACAAGCAGAAGCATCATAAAAGCCATTGCATGTAGTAAACCAACCATTAGTGTTGTTGAATCCGACTCTACCCAAAAACCTCCGACTCCGCAACTCTGCTTGATCCTTAATATCTAGCATAAAGTGACTAGAAAGTCAAAACATAATATTTGCGTGAAACTTGATCATTGCTGAAGCAAAAAATGCTGATTTCTTTGTGTGCAAACAAACTGGCTTTGTCCATGAGAGGCTCAGATATTTTGTAAACATGACTCTGACTCGAGACCCGAGTCAGTGATTGCGCCTCTAGTCAATCTGTGGAAAACGTGACTTGAGTCAAGTCACTATCGTTCTCAACATGTCTCGAGGCCATTCGAGTCATTGACTCGAGCCAGGCAATCACTTTATAACAGGTAGTTCTGTTGAGCGATTGTCCCTAAAACTGTGTTATCTTTTATCTATTAGATTGTGTTCCGACTCTGTGATAAGGAACTCTTTAAAATAACTTTGCCAATGCTAGAAGAAAGATTGGTCAATATTCAGATGAGGATCTTGGGTTAAGATCTTTGGGAATTGGAGCAATGTGGGCAATTTTTCAGGAGTTTTGGAATTTACCAATAGTCAAGCATTTGTTGAAGGAATTGGACAACCATTCTGACACAATCAACTGGTTGTTTTCAAAAGTTTGAATTGAATGTGATTGGATGGAATTTATATTTTATAAATTCAAAAATTTATCGCCTGTCGTTCCCCCATTTAAAAATGGTTAATAACAGCACTATCAGGAAAAAGCGTTTCCATTTAGCGAAATGATTTTGCTGTTTCAATAAACCGCAAAACGCAGTTTGGGCGTGTTTTTGTGAAAATTTGCTCATTTTGAGCTTGCTTTTGTGGATTAGCTTACCTGCTTTTGTTTGCAGTTTATTTGTTTTTATGGTTTTTTTGCGCTCAATTTTGCTACAAAAGGCATGTTGTGCTTGTTTTTTGATTGAATTGCCTTTCTTGGGTTTATTTTTCAGATTTGCTTACTTGTTTTTCAAATTAACAACTGTGAGTCTCTACAGCATTTCTAGATTTTTGTGTTATTCGATTGCTCTTGTGTTTTGGACCATGAATTTGCGAAAACTTCATAAGAAATAAAAAATAAAACAATTGACCCAGCACAACCGTACTCTTCAGGCTAGGCGATGTTTTATCATCTGTGTTTCGTAGTTCTTAACGTTTTGGTAATCTTTAGCGACGCTAGCGGCATAATATGTTGTCATGACGACTAACTAACTGAAGGATATTGTTCACTTGCGGTTGTAGCAGTTTCATTTGCAAGCTCACCCTCTTTGGTTCAGTTTGTAATTTTGCAACCAAAATCAGTTCTGTTTGCGTTTTTGCCATTTGTATTTCTTCTGATTGCGTTTGTGTATAATTTGTAGCAATTAATTGGTTGCTACCGAGGAAATCTGCGACTCTAGCACTTCCCTTGTGAGGCTACTCCTACTTTGTACCTTCTGAACTTGAGTTGTGATAGCCTTGCCTTCTGACCAGTATGATTCCTCCCAACTCGTCACTTTTGAAATATGACAATCCAGTGCTAGTGAGCAGAAACACAGAGAAGAAAACTCCTAAGGTATGTAGTGAAGATTCATTTTCTACTCCTACTGTGTTTTTTTCTTAAGTCAATAAGTGGTGAAGTCATTCTTTCTTCAGCTCTGATGTGTGAGCTGGCTTAAATGTTGATTTTTCCTTTATTACTGGGACTTTTTTTCAGAAAATCTAATGTTTCAGTGTCTGGTGACTTCCTCATTGGTAGTGTCTAAACGACCGTATCTGGTTTTCACTTCAAAAAGATTGAAAAAACATTTCAAACAAAATAACTGACCTCTGCAAAATCATGTTTGACTACTTGTTTACATGTCAGTTGTTGGTTGCCTGTAAAAGGCGGAGCTCCGTAAATAGCGGAGCTTGGTTGCGGAGGTTTGATGACGTAACGGGAGTCATTAAAACCGATATTTTGTGTTGAGGAATGAGAACTAAATGGAAGTAAAAATAATTGCACTAGAAAAAGTGATGTTACACTACGGTACAAAAATTCTATGTTGAAGTTTGACATTTTTGGTTATCTGAGTTTCACAATGGTTCGGGGACAAAAAATAGGTTTCAACAGTTGTGAATTTATAAAATTTTTAAACATCGGAAACTTCCATGCATTCCATGTTTGGGGGAAACGCATATTAAGTTGCAGTGATACAACATTTATCCTTCACTTTTTTATTTTTTTGCTTTTGCAACGCAACTTTTTTCTACTCCGATTATGTCATTAAACCATCGCAACCAAGCTCCGCTATTTACAGAGCTCCGCCTTTTACAGACAACCTCAGTTGTTTTGTTCCATTTTGCAAAAACAAACTATGCAGTAAGTTTGCAAAATAATTTTCTTTCTTCCACCACCCCTTTTTTAAGCGGCCTCGCAAAGAAACTTGTTCATATGTTTGGTGACTCTAAGGAGTAACAATGTTTCCACCATCACTTGTCCCTAGCTGTGATCAGAGGGAACACTGCTAACATATTGACCTGTATGCAGGTTTGATCTGATTTTGGTTGTCTCCAGCGTACTGCCGAAATTACTATCCCCACTTGCTGTTGTTTCAATGCATAGCTATTGCCTTGCGAATATTTCATGCTTTCTGTAAGTTTTTTGTCCTAGTGTTACTTTGCTCATTAAAAATTAACTATCTTGACCACCGCATAGTTTATGTGATGATGCTACAACCTTATGCTATGTTCCATTTCGCTTGAAACGTCTGAGGCATTGAGAACAAAAGAAAATTTCTTTTATAAAGCATCAACATGTATTATAGCTTGCATTGAGTTGCATGTAGCAAGCAACAAATGCGTGTAGCTAGATGGCTTGACAACCATTATATTTCTACTAGGATAAAAGTTTTATATAAAACAAAGAAGTGTTAGATCAGTGTAACAGATTGTTGTTTAGCCTATGTCTTCTTGGCAAAAATAATAATGCAATGGTAATAAAAATGTCTTAACTGTGATTGACGGTAAATCCGATTCACTAAATGTGTTACCAATATTCAGTAATTTTATATTGGTAATTTAGGTTGCAACTTCACAGACTGTATTAAACAGTTATTGGCGTTCAGAACAGTTCATGTCAAAGATACAAAGAGCACATTTGTGTATGCAATATTAGTCATTAGATTAACTTTGTTTCAATACTTAAGTATTGCACAAACAATTACAGATTTGTAATGGTATTCAGAAATATTCAGTTTGAAGATATATCACTATTGCAAAAATGTTTTTTGTTATAATTTAACTTTAGTTTGTTTTTCCTGATTTTTCAAGCATTTACATGCGAATTTCCCTTGCTGTGTGTCTTGGTAGTCATGCTCAGCTCAAACACAATGGCAAGACTTGTTCCGAAATGCTAAGTTGTTTAAACAAGGTGTTCTACATAAAATCACAAAACATATTTGGGCTAAGACCTCATAATCCATGTTCTGTGGTTTATAAAATAAAAGTAATAAAAAAATTATACAATTTTCCTTGTTTAAGTATAACCAACAAAATGTCAAAAACCTGATAAGCATCTATAAACTGGTTAAAATACTTTTTCTTTTCAAAACAAAATTGTTATGCTATTTCTAACAATTGGTGATTAATGGACTCTCAATGCAAACCAAGATTTCAGATTGATATATGAGAAATTATATCATTTTATCAGAGTTAAAATACATCTTTGTGGGTTCAAATTGTATTGTTTAGAAAAACCACATTTAATAAAAAATAATTTTTTTTAAGTGTAGTAAATTATTCCAGTATAACCATTGTATTCAAGTAACCTGATGTGTTGTATAGAAATATGATTGTTGTCTTTCAAGATGTTTAAGAAACTCTTTAAAATAAGAACAATGGCCTTTCAAAAATGGGATATATGACTTTTTTAGGCTGATTTTGACAATACATTTTATTTTCACAAATACCAATGTAAAAACCATCTTTAGAGGTCATTCAGCCAAACATGTACAACTTGTCATTGCACTTCTTCAGTAAAAACAAAATTTTCAGCTGCTTTAGGTTTCAATAATTGATTTATCTTTGTTGATGTTCATGATTTCTGTGCAAGTAGCAAGAAAATGGGAAACTTTTTTCATGAGTAAACGTGTTTAAAAGTGGCCCTGGAAGCAAGCTGCAATACAAAGCAGGCTTGCAGAAATTACCACATTCCAAGTAATAATATTTAGTAATGCATTGGATGTTTCTTAATGGTATTCTTGATATTGCAAATCATTGGATTCATAAACCTCATCAAATGTATTCTGTAAGAACTACCAGTAAAATATTGTAGTTCAGTTAAATAAACAAATCTATATTTTAATACAGTTGAAAATCAAAATTAATTTGAAAGTATGAATAGCCAACAGTAGAAAATTTCCAAAAAAATAGTCAAGCATCAAAACATTACCTCACAAAAGTTTAAGAAATATGTGTCATGTGCAGCCAAACATCACCTTCCATGTACAACCAGACATTCACACATATTCCAGATGCATTCCATCAATTAAGTTTCTGGTGAAATATGACTGACATAAAGAAAAAAACAAGTAGTTGGTCTATGTGATTGAATGTGCATTTTTAAAAATATCCTATAGTATCCTTCAGTTTGTTTTTCATTTTATTTAGTATCAGTTCTATTGAGAACATTAGAATATTTTATTATGCTAACCTTTTTATATTATTTGAAATATTATACAGTATATGCCAATTTCATATGTTTTACATATTTGACACAGTGAAGTTTGGGAGAGTTGATGTATGCTTCACTTGAAAAAGTTTTTTTTATTTATATGGGATTTTATTTATCAAATGACAATTCTGGTGTCTGTTATATATTTATTGATTTGCACCATCCCAATGTGCTTGGCAATTTTGGCAGAATCAAATAAAATGCATCTTTCTTAACTGCAACACTGTCAGCTAAGTGGTACAGTTGATTGAGCACGTGCCACCAAAGCTGGTAGGCTGGGTTGGATTCCAGGTCTGGTCATACCAAAGACTTGAAAAATGGTACTTGCGACTAGTCCAGTGTCATGCTTAGAATCAATGGGTTGGTGCAAGGAAACAGTTCATATGTCATGTTGCCGATGACTCAGCAGCAATTTATCATTCGCTGGAAGCAGTTGCAAGGAGCACAAAAAGGTAGCACAACCAAACTGTAAAAAACGCAAAACTACTTAAAAACCATTGTTTTAAGCTAAAAAGTTTCTTAATTATACTTTGTAAAAATTGTAAGTATTTAAAAGGTTGATGTCCAAATCTAGCTGCAAAAATTTTAGTAAATGGTCATTTTGCCTGAATTTTCATATTTTCTGAGCTTGCTTGCTAATGATCAACTTGCATTTTGTGTATGATACATTTGACTCAGAACAATTAAAAGTAATTCATCACTTAATGGTAAATTGATTTTTTGATATAATTTAAATCTGAATCGACATGCTTCAATCCAAGCTGAATGTGATACAATATATACTTATGAGTTTTACATTAAAAGCATTGAAGCTAATATGATAAGATGCAACGTCACCTCTCAGTGCCTAAACTAAAAATGTAGAGTATTTTGCAATTGCTGTCCACTGTGTGGATTCGATTCCTCTTCCTGGTACCTCAAGATTCAGTGCTGTCAAGCATCCACATGTGGTGATCACAAGCTGAGCTTTTGCACACAAAACGTTTTTCGGCTTTGGTGTTTGTAAACAAGTTTCTCATGATTGGAAACTTACAATCTAAACTTATTTGATACATGCAGTGTTTTTGCTCTATGCACTGAAACATACATTTTATTTTTTTGTGTTGTAATGTTTAGACACAAAATTTATGGAGCATAAGCACACACTGTCTGCACAATACAGATTGATAAAAACAGACACAGAACATTTTATAATGGCGTTGGAGGTAGAACCACAGGATTACAGGCACTTTCTTAACACTAATATTCACTAACCCATAACACTTAGTACAACACTACTGCAGAATAGGACACTGAGTCCAACCCTGGCCATGGCCAGGTGAAGTATGAATGCATTGGGCATGCACATGTCCTCAAACTAACACTGTTACGTCTGAGCACTCAGCCACAAAGTAAAATGCGGTTGTAGTGTTCAAAGAGTAAGGACGAATACAAACAATCTGACTGCATCAAGCGCACAGCCATACATTGTTGGACTTCTACATTGTTCACAAAACAGGTACACATTTTTTCTCAATAAGACCTCAAAGGCAGGAATATTACAGTGAACCTGACTAATGGTTAATGTTTTTATGCAAGAAAATGAAAGTATTCATGGGTCATTTCGATCACTTGCTGCGGCAAACTTGAATTTTTCTTGTAGATAACAGCCAGTCTGTTTTTTGGGTCAAGCAAGTCTAGATATCCCTGAAAAAATCCCTTTAAACAGGGACTATCCTGGTGAATCCAGGATGCACCATATCCTAGCATGAGATATGTTGCAAACAGTTTTTCATTCTATGTCTCATTTGTGTTTTAGTATGACATGATGAGCTAGGAATGGCAACATTCTGAAATTATATATACCTTACATTATATAGAGGCTACTACATAACCTATTTTGTCCACAAGGTATGACATCCCGTGCTACTTTTCTTAGGAACCACTTCAATTTTCGAGCATGAGTGTCTCCCAACAGTATTTTGCGATTATTTTCTTACAGTAAAATAGATTCACATCATAACAAATGCCAAGCATCTATAGGTGAGTCAAATTTATAAATGTTCATGGCCAAGAGTTCTGTAAATCACATCCAACATGCAATGATCAACCAATTTCGACCTGATGCGCAGTATGTCAATGTGACTTAATGTGCAAATGTTTTGTGTGCAGCTACAACACCAAAATTAGTACGCACTGCTGAAACAATCATTCTTTGCAAATGAGTACTCAATGGATTTAATTAATATTTTTGTCGAAAGGATTAGCTTTGTTTAATAGTGCCATTGGTAAATCGAAACCCGTTTAATTGTAACACACTTTTCTTCTGTTACTAGTCCAGAGCTCTCAAAGTCAGCCCACAACAGCCTTCACCACAAGGACCAGTACCAGCCCCTCCCAAAGGCGGACAGCTAACGCCTATTGATGCAAGCAAGCAGCAACAAACTGACGAAATTCTTAATAGCATTTTACCACCTCGGGAGTGGAATGAGTCTGGTCAGCTTTGGGTCCAGCAGGTATGGATTCAAAGTTCTGTTGTCATTGAGCCNTTTCCTTTCTACTTGACAAAGGAATGTTTTGGCGTTATACCTCCCTACTTTTTGCACTTNATTTAANTACATAGGCGGCAGCCAAGACTNNTGAAAATCGTGGAACATTTTTGTCAGTAATGAATTCGTAAAATTTGCGGTGTTGCGNCAATGGTGCTTTCAATCTCAGCATGATTTAAAGAAAAGATTTTGGAGATANATGCGCGTTGTCATGTCATGAGTNGTATTTTTGTGCGATNCCCGCGTTTTGATTTATTGACGATTTCGCAAACATTTTTTTCGTCGTACANANTATTATTTCTACCATTTCACTAAAATTCGGTCATAAAATAAAGCTACCTTTTGTAAAGCTTATTGAAACTTGGGACATGTCGTGAGTTATGTCGCTCGCATCTGATTTGCTTCATAAACTTCAGCGGGGTTCGCGTCTTTGAAACATTGGTCTTGCTTCCCTTCATCATGACTATGCAGAACTCGTCATGTAGTGTTATCCCTGTGCTTCATAGCTTAAGATCCTCACATTCCCGTGCTTACTTTGCTGTTACGTATGTCAGGTCTCGAGCACGCCCGCCACCAGGCTGGACGTTGTAAATTTGCAAGAGGAACTCGACAAACGTCTTCAACAACGGCAAGCCCGAGAAACAGGAATTTGTCCTGTGCGACGAGAATTATATTCACAATGTTTCGGTCAGTATGTTGATTGTGACGAATTCACGCGTATCTTCTACATTTCGGTTGATCAGTTCCCGACAGGGTGGCTTTATTCCCCCTAAACAAAGCTCCAAGCCCCACAAATTGAAGTATGAACCACTATAAATCCGTGGAGTTTTAATCAATTTTTCAGAATGTTGCCACCCCTGGACATACGTTAAGCCCTTATTCAAGACCTTCTGGCGAGAGTTCTGGTTCCCGATGTTTGTGAAATGTATTATCAGTAAAAATAAAAGTAGGCTACTTTCCATTCACTGTCGGTTTCTTTTATATGGGTAGTTGCCAGTTTTTGTGACAGGCGATCAATGAATAAGGCTGTTGCTACGCACCAGCTGATATTTTCGGGGAAGGGGGAAATGATTGTACTGTAACTTGCTGTTGTACCTAACAACTAAAACGTTATTAGCATTTTCAAATGTTTTTGAAATTTTTTTGGGATTGATCAAGGTCCGATTTCCCCTTCCACTGTTGCGGGCCTGATATGCAGTCATCGTTTCGCTAAATTCTGTGAACAATGCTGATAAGAAACTTGGTTTGGCGAAGTTTCCTTCGTTTTTTTCGAGGGCATTTCGTGTTGTTGTATTTTGGCGACGGTTGACGTTCCTTCAGACCCGTAGCCAGGTTTTAAGGTTTGGCGGAGAGCAAAATACATGCTCAGGGGGAAAAGTTACGTTTAAAACAAACTCTATAAAAATCTTTCTGGGCACAGCAAAATTGGGGGGAACTGCCCCCGAACCCTCCCCCCGTGGCTACGGGCTTACGTCTCTTGTCGTATATTTGCAATCGATGACGTCCCTCCTTGGGTTGAAGTGTCACCGGCAAACCGCGTATTTAACGCTCGCAGACGAGTTGATCCGTCAAGTGACCATCAACTGCGCGGAGAGAGGTCTCCTGCTGCTCAGGGTCAGGGACGAGATACGAATGACGATCGCCGCTTATCAGACTCTGTACGAAAGCAGCGTGGCGTTTGGGATGAGGAAAGCGCTCCAGGCTGAGCAAGGAAAAGCGGACATGGAGAAAAAGGTGGGTGGTTATATGATGCTCGGGGCGTGCGAGTGGATTGTGTTGTCGTGGGGAAATGTTGGAAGTGTACAGCGCTGGAAACGCTGTAGAAATGCTTAACTTTTTACAGAAATTGTTTATTTGCATTACAATGCAAAAATGCTAAATTTGTAGGAAAATGCCGAATGTGTAAACGCAAGAGTAATAGACTTGCTTCATAAGTTATTGAAACTGTGTATAGGTTACCTAATGCTTTGATCACTGAAAAGCAAATTTGGCCTAGCAAGTTATTTGTCCGATGTATAGAACGCGTCTTGAAAAAGCACATGCGTTTTGCAGTCACATCATTCGTTGAGGTCGTGACTTACAACTTCATCGGGCCGTGGTAAAAAGCTTTTAATTCTTAATTCAGCACAGCATCATCGAGGGGGAACTATTGCGAAACAATGTTACGATTGACCCTGCGGTTGTTGGGGTAGCGTGTGTGTTACGTGCTGAAGCCAGAGCTGATTCTCACACGAAAAAAAATGCTGGCCGTTTACGGGAGAAAAAGGTGTGGTCTTTCATGGATGTTTCAGACTCCGAATGCCAAAAGACATCACTTGTGTTAAACGATGCGGGTCACGTGACACTCCCCTTTGCGCAGATATCGGACCTCGACAACGAAAAGCACGAGCTCGAACGAACAGTGAACGAGCTGAAGGCGAAATGCGAAGCCATCGAGAAACGAGAAGCAGAGCGACGCCAGGTCGAGGAAAAGAAACATTCGGAAGAAATCCAATTCCTGAAGAGGACGAACCAGCAACTTAAGGTACAGGCACCACGCCGTGAATATTCGCATTGATCTCGTTGAAGACAGGTTTTAGTTCAGAACAGTTAAGTGGGCTGGAGATCTCATGGCCTTGCTTGCAGCGCATGCTTACATTGAAAAAGAGCTAATCAATCGGAAGGCAGTTATTTCAAAATAACAATACAAAATTGTAATATATATGGCAGTTGCGGAAAGTTCAATTAACGGCTTGGTCAACTTTCACACAAAATTGTTAACAAGCTGTTACACACACTGCTCCATGCCAAAGTATGTGCGGTGTACAGTGCAAAAGTGACAGTTTTATCGGTATTAACTTGAGAATCGTATTTTGGCATTGAAATGGGCGGGAACCAGCTGCGAGAAAATTTGAGTTGTTTTATCGATACAGAATGTTTTGGAAAGCTGCTCCGTTCAACTCACTGATATTATTTTCAGTCACAACTGGAAGGAATCATCGCACCGAAGAAGTAGCGACATTGTTGCTACAGCAACTACTTTTGTACCATTTATTTTATCTCTGTCAAACACTCCGAAAAAAGACCGTTCCACCAGCTCGTCTTGTTATATCACGTCCTGTCCTAATACTATTATCGCATCTGGAATGTTGCTGGTGAACATCCGTACTAGTCATGCCCAGCTCATGCTGGTCGCGTAATGCAATGTACTCAGTCTTTGTTTTCTTAATAAATTGCGTTTTGCGTCCCCCCTGTCTGCGCCTGCGTTCGCCGACAACGGCAGCAGTGCTTGCACGAAAGAGCGGAGCTAGTGTTCTACGCCAGGGTGGTGCGAAACAGACTGTGCTCGGTTGTCGTAGTGAACTTTCCGCTTTTGCGTCAGAGTGGACCTCGAACCGGGGCGAACAGATAGTAGTTACGCGACCGACTTCACACCCGTCTGAGCTTCCAATCAAGGCACACTGGGTACTTGTTATCCCACTCGTGGGCGTCGAAAAGATTTTTTCCATGGGGAGAAGGGGGGGGGGCAACAGTGGTGAAATTCCATTTTACCAAACTCGAAACTAAAATAACAACATTTTTCTACCAAAAAGTTAATAGGAAAATATCAAATTTCAAAATCCAAGGGGGAGCCGAGGCCCCTTCTGCCATCCCGCCCATGAATTCCCTCTGCTACAAAGCTTTTCTTTCTCTGGCTGAAAACTGATGAAGAAAATGCACTTGCGCTGCCGAGGATCACACGAGATGAAACAACCACGTGCACAGCATTTTACAACGAGATATTTATAGGCTACAATATATATATAACATAGTGCGCCCTCTGTCGGCGGCGTACAGTGAATGAGAATTTCGTCAAAAAAAACGAAACAAGCGCCTTTGAACTGCATTTAAAGCAAGTCGCGCGAATAAAAACGAGCAGCAAATAAGCGAGGAGGATGTTACAACCGCGAGTGTCAGGACGGGTGAGGATTGCTTGCGTTTGCATCAACAAGGAAGGTCCATGGTTCTCATGTGTGAAAGCCCCGCGTCAGGGGTTTTCCGCAAGGTATTTTTGTCTGGAGGGGGCTCTTCCACGCCGACCCCTCCAGATCCTGAAAGATTTGCAGATTTCTACGGTTTATTGTACGTTCGCCGAACGAAATTGAACGGCGGTGAGAACAAAAACGGAAGAAATCAGCAACAGGACCAACTTTTGTGCCAACTGCAAAGCTTTAGACAGCAAATAGTTTGGAAACTGTCATAAGCGCAATTCGTTTCCTTCCAGTTACTGCTCCCATACTTTCAAGTCAAGGCGGAACCCCACCCGGTTCACGTGGCGGACACCCGTGCTAAAGCGGTGTGTATATGTCACTGCAGTAAAGATACCATCGTCACACTACTGACAAGAAAACGTTTCTGGCTACATTTACCGAGTGCGCACTTCTTCGAAGTTGGAAAAGGGTCACGAAACAAATTAGTGAGTAAAAAGATAACTAAAAAAACAACCAAGTGCGAAGGTATGAGGTTCCAACCAAGCCAATAAATGAAAACCTAGCACAAAATGCGCACAATTAGAAAGTTAGAATTACCAATATGCAAGGATTCATGAGAACTAAATATAAAAATAGGGCAACAAACACACGTCATCTTGCAACAAATACACGTCACCTTGCAAAATCATACCGTCGCGACTTATCCGGAGGACAGGAGAGAAAACAGAGCCATGGAGCGTTTACCGAGCGGGAAGTACCGGAGATTACAGACGTGTTGTGTTAACAAGGAGGAAGTTTGCGGTCGGTGGTCGATGCTATATCAAAATTTTGCTTGGCCGAAAAAATGTCACAAACAAGGAAAGACTTTAACAAACAACAGGACATTTTAAGAAATCTACGCCAGCCACGCTTTTTGTTCCTCACGTTGCGCTTCAAAAACAGACTGCTACCTACGCAGAACGATCGC
>JGI24159J19872_10008020_pt1 | contig 13806 bp, 10 predicted proteins | sample Ectturendosymbi4_FD_19872 | JGI IMG/M metagenome (IMG submission 19872) | reverse complement strand
TGGAAAAGAACATTGTGTTGATCCCCAACTTCGAACAGACGGTGATTCAAGGCTGGGCCTCTGATAAAGTTTACTGCACTCACAACAATCGAAATCACATTTTTTTTCGGGGCGTGTATCCCAGAAACAATTTGGTGCTTCTTACTCCTTGTTTTAGTGCTTCGTACCCCCAAGGGGTACGTGTACTCCCGGTTAAGAACCACTGGTCTAGCAGGAAAGAAACCATTGCCGCCCAACGACTCTTGTAGGCAAGTAGGTTCCCAGGCTAAGAAAGGCACGGTGGTCGTATACTTAGTTTATCTTTTAATTGTGGGATGACTCACGTTTTCACCTGATGCATAGGGCAACTGGGTCACGTCCATGAGTAGGAAACTCCTTGATGCCGCGTTGAATGAAGTTGTGACGGACTAAAGGAGCAAATTAGAAAGTATATTGGTTAATTTAGGCCAAGTTGTTTACGTAGCCCAAACAAACTGCCGAAGTGCTAAGCAGGTGAGACGCGGAGGTGTCTCATAGGCTGTGCAAGTACTAAGCACACACATAAATCTCGTTTACAACAAAACGTAACCATAACAACCTAAGACAACGGTGTGGTCGTCGTTGAACTTCAATAAATTGCTCGTTGGTGATGTCTTCTAACAGGCTTTCCACAAGATCAAAATTTCGTAGAAATTTTTACCTTATAAAAACAACTTACTTCGAAGAGTGCTTTCGGAAATACTGGTCGTTCCGCGGGCTAGTTTGTTATAACCGACTGCTGTTATGATCGAAACCCAAACAGGGATGGCGACTGGCGAGGGGTCAAAAAATGGGTTGCCCCGAGGCGATCCAAACCGGAGTTGCGCATTTTCAACATTACCACTGCTTGTCTCTGTCTGTAGACTAGGTACTTGCGAAAACAGCATGTTGCCTAAAGCAAATTAAAAAAACCCTGGTAGCTGATTTCTAAGATGGAGCGGACTATTAGCAAAAAAGTTTGGGAACTGCTCAAAAAAGTTTAGGAAACTGCTGATCTAACCATTCTAGCTTAAGCGGTTGAAGTCTTTTTCAAATCCATGAGTATTTTAAATAACAAAATTGAGCCTCTCTTTTTTAAATCCATGTGTGTTCTCAAATAACAAAAACTAACAAAATTAAGTGGGGTAGTTTGTTGTAACTGACTGCTGTTATGAACTTTTAAATTTTATGCCACGGAAAATTCAGTGTTGCCTATTTTTGTTGATTCGTATTCGTTTGGCAGCAATGCATTACCGAACGTCAGTTGCTATTTCACCAATGCATTTTTTTCATGTTAAGGATGCCCGTAAAGCACGTGAAGATATTAAACGCGAGCAAGAGAAGGCCTACGAACAATCGCTTGCCGCCGACCGAGCTAAAGTAGGTTTTTATTAAATCTGTTGCTGGATTATTGACATTTTAAGCTCGGCAGTGAAGGCGTCAAGATTTATTAGTCGGTGTAATTTTAATTCGCCGCTAGTTACTGAGGATGTTTTTGTTATTGGCATTTCCATTTCGGTATAATCTGACATGCCATTGTTGACATACTTCTTTCTAAACGGATTGTTGGGACGTTTTCATATGTTAATGAGGTGGTGGCACTGAAGGAGCAAGAAAAGTGTTTTTTCATCACTCACCTCTGGGTATGAGTAGTGTTTTCATTTTTAGCTTAGTCTGTGGAGGACATTTCACTACAATGTGATGTTTTTTGATCGTGGTAATCTCGTTTCCTGTAGACGTTGCGTCAATTATTATGCAGGACATAGTTCGTGTCTAGATAGGATGGGTGTGCAAGTATGGGCACTTGTCCCACATGTCCAGGCTTGTTAAGTAGATATAATACGAATAGATAGGAATATGCTGCTCTGTTTGAAGAAGAGATGAGGATGTCTACTTTGTGGGAAAACATATATATATATTTTTTATACATTGTATTGGCCACTGTTGACTGAGAAAAGACTCCCTTCGAGAGATAATGGACATTGGCTATTTTCTAAACATTTTAAATCTTGACGTTCTGGAGAAGTTGTTCTGATCGTACTTTTCTAGATTGTTCAGTGATTTTACATGGTTTTTGTGTTTCAAAAGGATTTATCATTGGATTGTATGATTGTAGAGAACTGGGATTGATTGCGTAATTACTTTTCCATATAGTATGCTATATTATGCCACGCTGCCAGCTGTGTTAATAGTACTGATTCGCAACAATTACAGCAGAGTTATATCTCTACGAGTCGGTAGTGCAAGTAGAGGCGCTTCATGGTATCTGAACCACATAATCGTTGCCACTGCTATACAATCCTGGATTCACTGACATGACGGATAGCGGATTAACGTGCATACATCCGGCGTGCGTTACTTGCAGCCCTTGTAGCAGTCCCAACAAATGCAATCCTTTACAAATGTTGATTAGATCGACTGTCGCAGCTGAGCTTTGTTTTCTCGGACGTAACCGGGTTCCGCAAAAACGCGAAGTTCCGTTTCCTTCAGGCAGACTTGGTTTGACCACATATCGTTTGAGTAGTGTTGGAACCTGAGCATGTGTGTTTCGAATTTTGTTGACTAAGAAAATTCGGCGAATGTTCTGGAAGACCCAAGCCTAATTAATGAACCTTTACGATTCGACTGTTGTCGGTGAATTTGGGGTGAAGTGGTTGGTAGAGATAGACCGATATATCGGCCAGGCCGATATATCGTATTTTCGGGACCATAAGGCGCACCGGATTATAAGGCGCAGTATCAAAAATTGAATCCTTGCTTTTTTTTCATACATATGATGCACCGGATTATAAGGCGCATTAAATGAAGCAAAACTTGGATAAGTCCAACTGTATTCAACTCTTTCACAATAACTCCTGAGTGCCGAAGTCGCACGAGTGAATGGGTCGCCACTGGGAGTTTAATCTGTCATTACATACGAGGGGGTTTAATCTGTCACACACGTCTAATTCGCTAGACACGAATAGAATAAAATAAAAGTTAAGCGCGTGTTTGATTTGGTGTGCAGCAGTGTAGTCTGGAGCCCCGCAAAGTAATATGATCTGTGGTACGTGTTAGCTTCTCTGGGACGTTGCTCATTGCAATTGTTGTTGGTTTATTACGCAACACGATGTCTGTTTACAAAAAAATCGTACCTAGCAATTAAGTAAACAGCACCATATACCACTGGTTCTAGATGACAAAGTACAACCAGACTCATACATTAGGCGCACCGCATTATAAGGCACACTTTCGATTTTTGAGAAAATTAAAGGATTTTAAGTGCGCCCTACGGTCCGAAAAATACGGTAATCAGCCGATATGTGGGTTTTGTCAATATATCGGTATCGGCCGAAATGACCGATTTTATCGGCCTCGGTAGGTGTTGACACAACGCTGTTACATCCCTCACACATGCAGACAACTTGCACAAGGAAGCACAACGAACCAAGTCAAGACAGTTATCTTACAGCAAGGCTAGCAGGTGCGGTTTCATAAACAAGCAGACAAGATGTAGCATGAAGTACGCGTCGGCCGTCGCAGTCGAAACAGAAGCATCATCATTAATCAGATAAATTAAAAATCATAGCAAAATATTGAAATTGCTACAATTTGAAAACTTTTAACTCATAAATCCTGATTTTTGAAGTTTTTGANAAAAAGGTAAGGCATNCAATGCATATTTTTATTTATTTTTTATTAAATAAAAAACATAATACATTTGATAGCGAAGAACTTCCGGATTTTTTCCTGAAGAACTTCCGGGTTTTTTCCTGAAACGAGAGCTTCGGAAGCTAATTTATTTGCTCAGATAGCATCTTTCACCTCGTTCCACCAAGGTGTTACTTATCTGTCGCCACACCGACTCCTTTCTGTTCACAAACCTGAACAGCTCCTTCGAACTGTCGTAACTCCTCTTCTACGTCAGATGTGCATGAAGGAATCTATTGGAACAAGGACACAGTCTTCGAGGGTCTTTTTTTACATCCATTTCCACCAGAGCCTCCCACTTCATTTTGTAAGGTCATTTAGTCCTGTCCATTCGTATAAACAAAGTTCGTTTTTCCAGACCTAGTTGTAGATACAGCATGTGGTTATCCAGCAGCAGTTCTGCACACCTTTTCACAGGAACGGCGAACACTGATTGGAACAGGTCAGCTGAAACTATGCAGATATCACTCAGTGACCGTTGACCCAGGAATATATAGAAACTTTCTAGATATCCCTGCGTTGACCCAACGAATCTCTGCATCAGTTATCTTGTGGAAATGTCTGTGCTGGAAAAAATGCATTCATGATGCACAGTGCGTTGTTGCAGCACAGTTGCAGGAGAAACTTCCCATGATCGTTTAGGTTAGCATCACTGTGCTGACTTGTCACAACCCTTCATACACCATTGCCGTTTCCAANGTGTGCATTAAGTTTCNCAGAAGGATCGTGGGTTCGTTTGCTTTCACCTTCCGCAAGACATCGCTAGTTTCCTCCACAAACACTGGATACTAACTTAAGTTTGGGCTGTATTCCTGACAGAAACACAGGAAGCGATTTATTAACTTCAGTCTCATCATGCACATCCTTCCTCTTATTGGGATATATTCATCTGCGCAGCATGCCAGGTGAGGGCTTGGGTCTCCTCCGCCTGGGTAGACATTGTTGGCTCAACGCCGGAGTAGTTTTGACCCTTCGTCCAGCTCCAGAGTCTTGGATCCACGGCGCTTAGTCGAAAGGATGTCAACAACATCCAAGCAATACCGTTTGGTTTGCTCAACCAGGTCGTGGCCTTTCCCCTTCCTGCAGCGGGGTTCCAGTTTCGGATCACCAGGTTATGGCAAGATTGCTGTTTGCGTGTGGTATCGAAGTACCCCAGAGTAGTGCTCTGCGCTGTTCCCATTTGCCTGGTTGCATAGTGGGTGCCTCTACTTATGGGTGGGTGGTGGAGAGATTGTCGCGTGACGGCCGGTGGGTAATGATATTGATCGTTTTGCGCGTTTCCTGGTAACCACTACCCCAATTGTACACCATTGGACAAACCATTCGCGCCATTTGCGCAACAACTTGCGGAAACAGGGGGTACTACGGAAAGGTATTGTTGCCGGCACTTTTGTGTAGCAGGCGCTATGCACGATATCTACTGCATGATCAAACAAGACATGCAGCAATCACTAGTACCTAAAAAAGGCGAGGCTATGTGTGTCGCGTTATCGCTTTTTTTGAAGGGGCAGGGCGGATGATATGTTGGTCAATTCTTCCTCATAAACCCCTCATGGGTGACATGTGAACTTATAATTTTTTGATCCGTCACGTTCTTGCTTCGGACACTTGGAATTCCGATAAATTGTTAAAAAATCGTGGTTAGCAAGTAGTGATATCTTCAATTATCTTCACCCCGTGAATGAACATATAAAAATCCAACCCACGCGTTGGGTTGTTGCACCGCCACACCTGATTTAGATGTTCAGAGAGCAATGGACCATTTTACCGCATTCTGTTAGTTGTATTGGTAAGAGCGCAATGCTTCAATTTAGCTTATCAACTATGCGCGCACATTATGTCGGTTTTACTTTTTCCATGTTGCCCATGTGAATAGATCGTCGCAAACATTTTAACAGTTTCGCATCAGCGAAAACCACCACTCGACACACTTGGACGTTAAATACTGTTTATTTTGATTGCAACTAACCTCGGTTCCTATTATTGCGTATCCGTGGTGCAAATTAAGTTGTAAACCTTCGTTGAAAAGATAGGAAAGTTTTTAAGAGCGGGTGAGTTACTAATAATATTGTTTGAGAGACAGCACTTGTGGTCGGCTATGTTGGTTCGTAAGTTTCATGATGGATTCACAAAACATCCGCAAATTACACCGTGTTACTGTAATGTTGTCCGGCTCTGCTTAAGTGGCTGGAAGCTGCTTCCATCTCGACTGACACGATACGTCATGCCTGAGTACACAGTTGAATCGTAGTGTTCATTGTTAATGACCATCGTTGCAGAGACTTGCTGAACAGGAAAAGCAGGAACGAAAGGACGAGGAAGAGCGACTGAAGAAGGCCGCTGAAGAGAAACTGCAGGAAGAGATCGAGAGGCTTAAATCTCTTGTCCCACCAGAGCCTGACAAGCAGTGTGGAAAACCTGTAAGCTGACCATTTTGGATCTGAAATACACAATTGTGACGTGTTCACCTCGTGCGATTGTTATGCCATAAGTTAAGTTGGCTTGCAAGCATTTTGCAAAACGTTACACGGCTAGACGTGATTTTTTACAAACACTCGTCCTATGAAGACATGACAAAAATCTTCAAAGTTTTTTGCCTCGTTTTGAACAGCTGTTTTCACTGTAAATAATGTTTCTGAAGAATTTTGAAGTCTTTTGTCTGTACGATTATTAAACAATGGCTTACGCGATGTACACCGCACCTTGTGTAGCAGATATGGAAAACGCACGTTTTAGGAGAAGCAAAAATAAATGAAGTTTATGGTATGTATGGTTAATACTGTGAAATTCATCGTCCACGATTTCCAGTATCGAAGACTGTTTCAAAAACTAAACGTGCACCAAGACTGTTTCTCAACGCATATCAGACAGTCAGCTGTTTCCATTCTCGCTGGTCATGAAGGTTGTGTTTGGACAGTTTAGTAGAAGCGGTTACGTGATGATGTTCAACGTTTATCAACGGAGCTTTTTCTAAGTCATATTGACATGTCGTCATGTTAACACTGTTTTCAGTTATCATGCTAACGATGGGAAGGACGCATGAAGCCGTCGTAGCTTTAACCTTGTTCGGAAAAAAAAACTGGATACAAAATATGCATACCTCACGTTGTAGTTTCAGACCTGTTCTTAAAGAGATCATTTGCGTGTTGTAGTTTGGTACCTACAGTCACTGTATATCCATGGGTTTTTTAAATTACAACTACTTAAGGAAAACTACAGAGAAACTTATTTCTTCGCTATATTTCCGAAAGTTATAAATTTGCAAATGGTTCAGATCTTCATCTCTTCTTGAGCTGACGATATAATGAATCGTCTGGTAGCATAGATTTGCGAATTTTGACATTCAGAACCTCAAAGTTGTTTTAAGCCTTAAGTTTAAAGAGTGTAATAACCGCCAACATGCATGCGTGCAAATGAGCATTATCTTGCATATCCCCTTACTTTGAATCTCGCTTACCGGTCTGTCTTAATATTTGAAGATTACTTGACACGCTAAGCATTGTTTATCGGTATTTCAATTCTGACTGTGGCGATAGCGATTATATTGTCTATTCCGAGAAAAAGATTGCTATTAGTTCTGGAACTTCAGGAAAATGAAGGAAAATTTGGCAAAGTTTCTCATANAAATGTTAATCTTTGAAAAAAAAACGATAAAATTTCTGTAAAAATGTTTGGAAATTTANAAAGTATCAGCTATTTCGTGAAGACTCCTTGGCTGNAACTATGAAGATTCCAGTGAATCTCGAGGGCAGTATAATTGTGGGGAAGACCACTTTCAACAAAACAGTTTTCTGCTTTCCAAGAAATTCTTCCAAACCTTGTTACCATTGAAGAAAGTTATGCTTCTTTGAGTCTTTCACCAACTTGAGCTGAAGGTAGAAAATCACCTTTTGTACTAATTTGTAATCGGTAAGTTACACTGTGTAAGGTTGAAAGACTCGCTCAGGCAAGCATGAGCGACTTGACAGTAACAAAAAATGAAAGAATTTTGTTTTTTGAAGTCCATACGCCCCTGAAAAAGCCCAGTGTGTTTCATTCCAGCCGGCTTCCAATGGGACATATTGTGTCAAGCTCCAGCTCGTTACTACGCAATTTGTCATAAACCGCAGACGCTTTTCTGAACTAGTTTCCTGAGCTTGTCGATATCCATTCTATTAATTGCTTTTTCTGGCCGCAATTTATATGTTTTTTTTTTATCAGATAAGTCGGGTGCGGTTTCGCACTCCGGATGGCAGCGCAATTCAGAGATCATTTTTAGCATCGGACTCGCTGCAGGTTCTCATCAATTACGTTGGGTCGATTGGTTTTCCAGCGAGCAAATTCAGAATTCTCAAATCTTGGCCAAAAGTTGACGTGAGTTTGGTGAAAAGTGGTTTTCTTTGTTAAGAAAATTCCGAGCAACGTTTTATTTACCTACGTTATTCAGTTAAATGGGAAAGCTATGAATTTAAAGCCATTTGAAGTCAACCACCTTATTTGGTATTTCGTTTTTTTTTATTTGCGGTGCCATTTCCCACCGTACTTCTGTAACATTGTTGTTCCTAACGTGGCGTTATCGCTTCTGAGGGAGTGATTTTGTAGCCCAAGAGGCGATTTTGCATTTTTGTAAAAGTTTAGGACGAATGTAGCAATGTGGGATCGATTTTGCAAGAGCAAAAACTACAAAAAATTTGATGCTGTACTGCGAAAACCACTGACTGTGCGCATCGCCACTCACCAAACAATTCTATCTACAGTATATCAGTGGCGGATCCAGACCAGGCGTTTGGTGAGGGCAGCCATGTAGGGGGCACCAAAAAGTCTTCACTTGTTTAAATACCCCAGATACTCTGTGACAATCGTAGGGCATCACACAAAAGCGGTTACCATTTATAGGCCGGGAAAGTAGCTATNTTTGTTGGTCGAACTACGCGATCTCCCAGGGAATCATCAGTTTAGGAGCGCCTTATATCGTTAAAAAATCACAAAACTTTTGAGGCGGGTTCAAAATGATGTGCCCCATTTTTCACGAGCTACACAGTAACTAAGAACACTGTTGGTGTCCCAAACGATCTCTTATATCTACAAAAAGTATTTTAGAAGATATACTCTAAAGGCATGCTGCGCATTAGTGTTTCACACCGTTCTGGTTTTCCCCAGATCAGAAAAAAACAATGTCTGAAACGTATTCCCAACCTGGTTATAAGTAGAACGGTTCTTCTTACACTAACAAGTAACAACTCAAGACCCACGATAGGGGTGGAGTAAATAGGTAAATGGCGATCACGTTTCCAAACAAAGCTTGTGCAGTTACATATACGTGGAAAGTATGTTTATTGCTGGAGCGACAATGCAAAAATAAAAAAATTAATGAAAGGCATTTGCTGTGATATTACTCCCACTTTTGGCAGATCTGCTGGCTACAGTGAAAAAGTCTCATAATCGCATTATAGATTCACATTTGGTCTAAAGGCACGTTGCCCCTAAATACATTTAACGCCAATAGCAAAGGTATAATTTCAATCAAGTGATTCAATACGGTTTCACATGTTTGAACATTGGACTGCTGATGTGAAGAAAAAACATCAATCCCACTAGTCCAGGTTTATAAAAAAAAAAGTTGTGACACTGTTCAACAGAAACAAGACACCGACAGACCATTGTCTAATAATTTGCATTAAATACATCATCCAAGCCTTTTTGCGTGTGGTATGTCCGTCTATAAACATATTTCTCTGTTTTTCAGCCTACACCACCACAAAATTTTTCAACCTAAAAATTTAAACTTTATCGATCTATTGTCTAGCTGTTGTAATTCAAGCGAGCTAAATACCAAAAAAGCTGAATATTGACTTCGGACTTTACAGATCACATACAGTTCGCCGTCTTTGACTAACTCTATGTCACAGCGTAAATGNTCACTGCAACAGAAAAAACTGTGATATACATTAAAAGCCAGCCCAGCGGNGATAACACAGTTACTGTTCCAAAGCAAACTGGGAAAGTACACGATTTTCCCGGTGGTCGTGTACCACATAGCTCATCAGTTTTGACAGGNAATTAGTTACGTTCAACAGTTCCTTTAAATTCCAGTTGCATGACCTGAATAAGGCGACGCTTATCACTACAAAATGTTTCCAATACATGGCCAGTGGTCGGCAGAAGCTGCCTGTGAGTTTTCAGCTAAAGTAGAGACTCCATGCGGTCTTCAGTCATTGTTGCTCTAGCGTTGCTAATAGTCCGCTCCATCTTAGAAATCAGACGCTCGACTTCCATAGTTGTAACTGGTAGCTTTGCCCGAATGCGAAATATCGTTTTCAGATTTACCAGAGAAATGCTTGTCACTTCGTAAGCTTTAGCACCCGTTCTTATATCTTTCGCTGCTTCATCGTTCATCCATCGAACAAATACGCAGACTGTAAATTTAGATGCAATCGAACTTCTGATACAAAAACAAAACAGAAAATGATGAACCAGTAAACTCTAAATACTATTTCGTGTACGTTTGTACGTGGAACTTTTTAAAATAAAACGTTTTTTTGGAACTGGTGTTACTACAAGATGTGTCTTATCTTTCCCTCCAATGCCGAATTTCTGCCCTCACTATGGTTTCGTCATCAAGAAACTCGTCATAATTTTTGAGGGCTAACCAAAGGCTGTGCCATTGCGAACCTTCACTGGGAAAAAATGTTTGAATCAGGTGAGCGGTCTTCAGTGCCAGACGTTGATCCTTGTCAAATCGCGAAGTAAGATCTTTGCGCTGAAGAGCTGGAGCAGACATATATTTTCGAAAGTATTCTTCAGGAGAGCGTTCCGTGTCACCCGGATTGCTTCTGTACACGGAACGGACTTGACAGCCTCGGTAACATCCAACGATTTTGCGAGAGTCAAGGCCCGTCCATATATTTCACGAAGTGTTGTTTCAACATTTGCTCTTTCTCTAATAGACAGTCAAATAACCATCTGAACTTCTTCTAATGCTGCATTCAGATCTTTTCCTCTGGTCTGCAAGCTCCTACTCAAAACAATGAAATGACTAGAAATGCTGGACATGATTTCCAACGAAAACAAAAATTCGAAGTGCGTCAAAGTGTTGTTGAGGTAGCAATAAGCAGTGGATTTGACTTCTTGCTTTTTCCATGTCTGCATATTTTCCAGAGTGTCCAAAATGAACGGCAGAAGCTGACTGAAGGTGTCGCTCGACAAATCGTGTGTTGCGCAGTTTCACCAGTTTTTCTTGACAAAGCTTAGGAGCTCTGTATAAACGTCACCAAAGCTTCATATTTTTTTTGGACTGCGGTGAAAAAAGCTGATAACTTCACCGACAATTTCACAGAATGACTTAAGAGGAACTATGTCGATTGTTTTTGAAGCAGACAAATTTAAGCAATGATGATAATCGACCAATGGAGCTACTTTTTAATGAATGTTGCAATACCAACTTCTTCCGACGCCATAGCAGCTGCACCATCGTACGCCTGCCGTATACGATTTCTAATGTTGATGCTGGACTTTTCAAGCACTTACGATTACTTGATTCCAGTCAGATGGATTTCATCTATGTCACTTTCACGTTCTTTCACAGATGTGGTTTCTGTTTTTATTGCCTTTTTGTAGTCCACGACAGCTATGGATAGGCTTCTTCGGAGAATCTTAAGTTTCTCCGAGTTCGTCTTGTTCGTTGTTTCGTCGGCAATTACGGAGAAGAATTTGCGCTGATTGACCATGCTTGCAATTGTTTCTTTTATCAAGCTCGCTGAACATTTCAGTGAAGTATTCTAAATAGTCTATGATGTGTAACGAGCGTTCTTTGGACATGCAGCTAGATACTGCTGAAGGGCATCACCGCTGCTCGCAGCTGTGTGACGAAGAATTGCGCGGTAGTTGCCATCTTTAATATCTGTTACGCTTGTGCCAGGGTGAGACTGACTTGTGTCAAGCAAAACTCCACCATCACGATGGCCTCGCAGCGGAAGCTGTGTAACGCACGCAAATGGAGTACATTAATTATGGCTTTGATGCGTTGAGGTTTCTCTGGGTAAACTCCCGTTGACCTTTGTTTATGAGAGAAACAACGTCTGTACCACGCTCAACACTCTCTGTGCGTTTTAGATATTCTTCCATTCTTTCCAAATTCGTGATATGAAATGTTTTTAACTTTGTGCTTGCTGATGCAAACGTCTTTGCCAAACAAATTTTTGAAATTCACGAGTGCTTTGCTCACAAGAACCCCCGTCTCTTGACTCCCTGCTTTTCTACCAACAAAATCCGAAAATTTAATTAGTTAGAGCGCACCGGTTTTTTGGTCAACTTGTGCTACGCCTACGTTTCTGCCATCGTTCAGCTGGTTGTCTTGGTTGTTCACAGTTGTCACACCTTGGCTGTTACTTTCTTGACTTGGTACACTGAAAAAACATAACCTGTTTCCTGCGACTTCTCTAAAGTATTGCTTGCGTCTGCAATACCGTCTGGCTTTTTATCTTAGGCTGTTTTCCGGAACAGCCTCTTTCTGTAACATAAGTACACGGTGGCGAGTCGATCTTCACCTGCAGCATACGCACAGTATTACTGCGCCCTTTAGCACTAGCTTGGAGAAAACGTGTTTTTATTTGACGATTTCTAAAACCTGACAGCTTAACTTTTTTTTACTTAATCCATCCTGCAACATACAGTAGATATTTTGAATTTTCATTCCTTAAATGTATTCACCACTCACCGTCAGCAAATGTATGATATTGCAGCACGAGTGGATCCAGCCAGTAAGTTTAGGGGGGGCGATTTCAGTACTATTTGGCAGTCAAGTTTCATTACGGGTTCACTACTGTAAGAGAGATTAAGTATACTTCACAACACTGCTGTGAAAAAACAGTGGACTGCAAAATGGCCTTATATCGCGAATGCTCTTTTCCGAATTATACAAAATCATGGTGAAAAAGTTACTTATGTAGGTTTTAGAGGGGCGATCGCCCTCTGGATCCGCCCCTGCATTGCAACTCCAGACCATCTGCGAATTGCCGATGAACCTAGGTCAACGCTTCTATTCAGGCCCGTTCGCCAGGTGGCCTGAGCCTCCCAAATTCACACTCAATACTTCCGAACCAAAGCTCTAGTCTCCCCGATAAAGTCATGTTCCAACCCCCTAAAATATATTTTGCCCCCATCCTTAAAACCTGGCTACGGGCTGACCATAGACCAGTGAGAAAGGTCAAACTTGCACCAGAGGATTGTTTTTCTGCTCATATTTATGTGATTCAAGCGGAATGACCTAATCAATAAGCTACGCAAAACTAGGATATAAATCTACTGCGGACTCAGGGACTGCGTTGGCAACACAGCTGAAGCCCGCTTTTCGCTATCAGACTTGCACAACCCTGCGTCAGTTAAGAGTTATCCATGTTGCATTACATCTCTGTGCGCAAAGCGGTGCACCAACTCACAGCCAACACGCATGGTGATGTCAACCTATGCGAAGAAGTAAGCAACACAGAGATGACGCAAGCCATACATAACATGAAGTGTGATAAAGCACCTGGACCAGACAACGTTCACCCAGAATTTATCAAGAACCTGGGAACCTCCGGCTTGAAGTGGCTAGCAACTTTCTTTTCCACCTTCATGCGCCTCAACTTCCAAAAATATGGAGAAGAGCCAACATCATAGCAATCCTGAAGCCTGGCAAGGGCGCTAAAGTGCCCAAGAGCTACCGGCCGATTTCCCTGCTATGTGCCCATTTGAAATCCTGGAACGAGTGATTCTCAGTCGCATTACGCTTTTCGTTGAAAAATGCCTACCGGACTTTCAGGCTGGTTTTCGCGCTGGAAGGTCAACCATCAACCAAGTACTGCAACTGCGTTCGATCATAGAGGACGGCTCCCAACTTAAACAGAAAACTGCTCTTGCACTCGTTGATTTGACAGCTGCCTATGACACGGTATGGCACCAAGGCCTGCGCGTGAAACTGCTTCGTATCATACCTGATAAACATCTGGCAGCCTTCATCGTGGAGACTCTAAGCAACCGCAGATTTGTCCTCCGAACGAGCGACGGACAAGAAAGTCGCGCACGACGCTTAAAGAATGGAGTCCCCCAGGGGTCAATTCTTGCTCCTTGTCTTTTCAACATCTATATCAGCGATATCCC
>JGI24159J19872_10008019_pt1 | contig 13806 bp, 10 predicted proteins | sample Ectturendosymbi4_FD_19872 | JGI IMG/M metagenome (IMG submission 19872) | reverse complement strand
ACCTGCGTTCTGCAGAGTGTGTGTGTTCATACTATGGACTTCGTGTCTGCTATAAACAAACAAATAAAAATAAATAAATATTCTTTTGTTATCTTGACACAATTATTTTGCAAACTTCTATTTGTGGTGAACTACGCGATCAGACCTTCCGTCATTTTTCTTTTTGACCTTTCATGATTAACCTTCGCCGATATCCTCAAACGTAATGTAGTTTGTGGTGAAACAGTGTTATTTTCAGACGACTTGTGGTGATTCGCTCTGGGGAGCTCGCTTACTACCGGATTGATGAGGAGGAACATGCCGCTGCCCTCAATATCATCCATCTTTCACCGATGAGCATCGCCATCAACGCGGAAGATAGCACCACGTTTACTGTGGCCACCACTAAAGAAAGCCACAGGTGTGCTCGCTACTAACTGCTGCATCACGTTAGAAATATTCGCTTCAAGATGAAAGCGTCTATGACAATAACTCTTGACGATTTAAAAGCGAAATGTGTTTTGGCGATGTCTGAAATACAAAAGTGTTATATTACTTCTTTTCGAGCATGGCGATTTCTAACAAAGTGCAAATCTACTGTTGAATCTTATGTTCTGTCGTTAACGTCGGTACTGCTGATTTCATGTTGGGGAATTGATCGCAGTACGTATTTCTACTTTACAAATGCTCAGATAGTAAGTATTTTTGTTAGGTCAGGGTTTTCGGCCCAAAAGTCTCAATTATTTTGAAAAGCGCGACACGCAATATTTACTGTACTTTCTACGTTTTTTTGCGTTTGCATAATATTTCCTCAAGGAATTCGTTCAAAGTACCTTCAGTGTCTGTACCGATCTGGCGATATTTTGCTCTTGATAAATTTGAAAGGTCTACCTTTAGGCCTACGTTCGTCAATCTAGTTTGAGACATTCCAAGTGCTTGAAGCTGTTTAGTAAAATATAACCTTGCTTTGATAGCCTTGCCAGGTGCGAGAAAAACTCTGCAAAATTCCTATGGCATCGCTGTAGAAGCAGCAACAACTGTTTATTTCATTACCCTTCTCGAAAACAGACCCAACGTCCAACCACTAGCAACATATTTTCCATATACGAGGCTTGGGTCTTAGTCTTCAGTTTTTCTGCCTCTCATAATTCTTACGGTCGAACACATATCTTACAGCACCTTGCAATTAATGTTTCTCGTATTTTAGCACTTTTTTTGTAAAATAATTTATTTTCTAGGTTTCGTATCCCTGACAACGGAGGTCTTGACTTCAACCTTGAGCGCATGAGGGACGAGTGGATTGACGCGCTTAAGAGGGGATGCAAGAGACATTACCAAGATGAGTCTTCTGACGAGGAAGACGATGAAGATGAGGAAGAAGAAGAAGAAAATGATGAAGTTGATGCTGTCAGTGACATTTCAAAAGAAAGTTTTGATATCATTTTCAAGGTATGAATGTTGTAGTAACTTCAACTAAGAAAACCATTTCGCGATGTTTTATACAGTTAATTAGAAACTTGCAGCTTCGGTTCCATTTTACGCAATTAAATTCTCCAAATTGGAGTATTACATATACGTCTAAATAAAGAAATATAGATGGAACCATTATTATCAAGAATACAGTAGTATGAACATTGCTGCATTTTTTTGAAAGGGATGCACAAGTAAGTTCTGATATCACCAAACATCAGTCCAATATCGATGGCTTGTTAAAATATAGCTTCTAGCAAGGTTAGCGGTTTTAGAAAAGGTTTATATTATGAGAAAGCTAGCAAAGAATATCTCCTATGGTGAACAATAATCACGTTTTAACAGGAAATTCAAAAATTGAAGGAGGGCTTTGGAAATACAAAAGAAAACAGCAAGTCCTCGGGCATTTGCGAAAGTCTGGATGCTTTGCAAAAACTGCTCAGCGAACTGCGCAACAATGTAGAGTGCTCACCGCTGGTCTCTGACCGCACGGGGTCGCAGTCGAGTTCAGTGAGCTCGAAAACAAGCCGGAGCGGATCAACCATCGCTTCTCAACAAGGAAGCAGAAAAAACTCTAAAAATGACAGAGACAAGTCTACTCTCCCTAAAATTTCGTCTGATTCTGTTACCGAGCATAGAGCTGAAACCGAACTCTCTGCAATTGTGGCGGTGAATGCGCATGCACCCTGCAGAGAGCCAAAAGTGCCTGCTGGTATACCCTTGATGGCATCAGAGGGCGTTGGGCTGCATACCCCCCAACTTCCAAACGGTGTTCAAACAATTCCACGGAGTTCCGCCGTAACAAGTGACAGTGTTGATGGTGCGTTATTCATGTCTGAGCCTCCTCCTCCACCAGGAGTACCTAAATCGTTTTTCAACGAAGCCAGTCCTGGTCGACGTATTTCAACTACCAGTGACTCGCTTCCTGCCAGTGAGAACATAAGTGAAGAGCAAAAGCTACAAACTAAGCTTTTCTCAAACAGAATTGTCAACTCGTCGGTAGATGAAAAGTGTGATTTCGACAATGAAAGACAAGATATTCCTCCACCACCGCCCCCTCTGTCTTCAGCTATTCCTCCACCACCGCCCCCTCTGTCTTCAGATATTCCTCCACCACCGCCGCTTCTGTTGTCAAATATTCCTCCACCGCCATCTTTAGCAATCCCTCCTCCGCCACCATGCGTAGGCCTCCCTCCTCCCCCGCCACCTCTTCCATTGAATGCTCCGACGCAAAAGAATAATGGCGTTCAAATGAGGCCTTTTCACTGGACAGTCGTACCAAAAAACCTGGTAAAAGAATTTTGTTCTTTCTGCTTTTATTTTTGTTTAAAACACCAACTATTGGTGGTCAGTGATTATATCTGATGCGGCTTTTAAGAAAGCGTAATTATGCCACCATGACAATTTCTTCTCTTGTACCTTTCACGAATTTGTGTTTCAATTTACCAAACGCTTTGTTTGTAAATACTGTATGTTCGTTAAATTTTCCAAATTCGGTTTGTAACGGAACTCATTGTCCATCTTTTGTCTGACAACACCTGTAGTTAAAACCGTCCCTAAGCCTAAAGGCTCGCAAGAAATAAGTTATGTTTCGATTTACACGTTTCGGTGAGCTCCTGAAGGTTTTTAAAGAGACCGTCACGACGCGACACGAATTATCTAACTCTGTCATCGCAAAGTCTTCAATCAAGACCTGCAACATTTTATTAAGATTCCGTTAGCAGTACTTTGAAAAAACCATATACTTTTATTAAGAAGCCAAACTTAAAGCACTGACTTCAAAGTTAAAGGAAAAAATAAAAGCTCGGGTAGACTGGAAGCGTTCTCATTGTTACTAAGTTAAAGAAGGGGAGAATTGGGTGGCGATAGCTCGGCGGTAGAGCCCGCCTCTCAGTTGGAAGGTTGGGTGTTCGACCCAAGGTCACTGAGTGAATCGCCCTAGCGCTTCTTGGGTAAGAACGTTCATCTCAACCGCGCGGAAAAAAGCAAATTTCACGCCTCGCCGTGCCGCCAATTGCCGTCACCAAAATCAAATTTGAAAAGGGGGAGAACAAGCAGTAGAGGTGCAAATTTTATACAGAACGCCATACGAGGGCAGCACATGGTTGTAACGGTTACCAGGAAATTCATGGACTTGCCCGTTGTAAACAAGCCGAGTATATGCCTAATAGGGTCAGCAATCCAACACCGCGCACTCTTTCAAGAACAGAGGGGGCCGTTTTCTAGCGAGTGAAGATTGTGTTGAATATAAACATCAACGCGAAATTAGCTTTTTCAGACTGCAAGTTAGCGTGCCTAGCTTCAAATGCGTTTCCAACTTCGGCTAGTAGTCACATAAATCTTTGCAGTTGCGAATATAGCGTTATCACGTCACCCGGAAAGTCAAAATAAGCGACTTAAACCGGTTTCATGCGATCTCCACAACCAGTGTTCCCTCTTAGAGAAAAAGTTGCACTGCGCAAATGTTTGTTTTAGTGAGCTTTAATATTTTAAGGCTGAGTTAGCAGAGTTCTGAATAAGTTGCAAACTTTGTGACTTACTAGAATAAGTATAAAAATCTTGTGAAAATACGAATAAAGCACACGTTTATTTCAAATAATTTTTCCTTGTTATCGTGCTTTTCCAACGTTTTGCAATGTTGCAACTGCGCGAGAGCGAGTCTTGTGTACTGCGCAGTTGGGCATCTTAGAGGGAACATTGTCCACAACCCCACGGTACTGACTTTTTATAACGTATGAAGACTGCTTCATATCTTCATTCCACCCGGAATCTGTGCACAACTGAATATTCATGAAAACCACTTTTTTTCTTGCAGAAAAGGTATTATTTACACGTGCTTATAAAAGACTTATTATTGCTTGCCTTTTGGACATCCATAACTGCATTTGTTTCCACAAATATGTGGATCTTTTATCTACCAACTGCAGTCTTTAAGTGTTGCTAAGTTTGCTATGGACGCGGTGGTGCATTCACATATTTTGAGACTTAAAAGTTCGTACAGTCGAAAAATGAGTTGAAGCAAATGGGAATCGCTTCGACCTGATTCTTCACGCCTTTCAAACATTTCTGTTGTCAGATCGCTAAAAGCATTTGGAAGAATGCAGAAGACTACAGCTCGCAAATAGATCTCGATGAACTGCAAGGTTTGTTTAAAGTTACCAGCGAGAGGAAACAGAACCAAGTGACCGAGTCAATACCAGGAAGAGGTGATGGTGCAGTAAACATGATGCGTCTGCACTGAAAGAAGTGCTAAACTCATTAGTCTTGGAAGTTGTATAAGAAATGAAAAATCAAAACCATTGACAAAAATGAAACCACCTACAAAAATCAATTCCTGTTACAAGTTTAGAATCAGCGAACATACAATTCACGTTATCAATTGTGAAAGATCCACATTTCAACTAGATAGCAGTATGATGGTGCGAATGATTACTGCGACAGCGCTATCGCATCAAGTACTAGTAATAGGACCAACCGAAACCTATTGAAAGCATGGAGGGACAAGTTATGGCCAAAAACTCGATAATTATTTAATTAATTCCCGATGAACCCATCCAAAAAAAACAAACCTGCCCCAATTGTGACGTTGCCTACAAAAACGTTCAAATCCAAAACTTCCCAATTTTATTTAATCGAAAGTACAAGACGTTCCGCATCTTTAAAGGGTTGGAACAGCTCTCTATCTCAATCGCCTGGCGAGTTATGGCCGAACAAATACTTGCCCAAATGGGACAAATCCGCGGACTGAAAGGGTTAAAAGGTCCGTGGATATTTGAAGACCTACGATACAATGCTAATCTACCGCAGGCTTCCCTGAAGGAACATACGTTTCCGAATCGATGGCTGAAGACCAAAATCCACATTCATCAAAACATGTTGCTAACAATGATGAACCAGATTGTTCAGTTTCCGGTCGTATCATGCACTTAATTTTACCTTTTAGTGTATGTCGCAATGCCTGTGTGTTCGTAGTTCGAACGTCTTTCCCTTCATTCACTGAAATTTTGATAATACATCAGTTAGCCTCAATCAAATCTGTGGTGTTTGCTGTGAGCTTGGCAAAGTTGCTGTGTGTTTTTACCGCTTTCTGCCCAGTATATGACCGCATGGGAACAATATATTCTGTGTCTCAAGGATGTTCAAAGCACAACATGTAACCGCTATCTTTTTTCATATTTGTAATACCAATTATTTACTAGTTGCAAAATGCAAAATCGCGACGTGGATTTTTTTCTCTGTCGATATCCTTAGACTGACGTTTGTTTGCAGCAAAGTATGTCGCCTCTTGACCTACAATTTTACCAATCTTAAACTTACTGCAGTATTACTGGGAAGTATTCTACGGTAATATCTAAGTTTTTTTATATTCATTTTCAGTGCTGGTTTTACCAGTAGAACCGCCAAAGAAGAAAGCTGCTGAAAGCTTCCTAGATCATAAAACAGCTCAAAATCTGGGAATTTTCATGTCTGGATTCAAACTACGAGGTCCAGAACTGATTCAGAAATTACTAATACTTAAAGAAGAGGATGGAGGAATTTGCACTGAGCACTTGGTTGGTTTGCAGAAGTAAGCAGTTCTGTGACTTTCTAAACACTGTCTTTTCATTGCTTACAGTAATGTGTAAGAATTTCGCTTAAATAATAAACACTTGGGCGCATCTGAAAAATCTCCTTACCATTTAGGGCAAACATTCGCATTTCCCAAATTTTTAAGCATTTAAAAGCGTTCTGCCCTATCAGGTCCATGCAACGATTTTATTGCAACAGAAAAAATGCAAGTTGAAGAAGATTTTTTGTTTCTCAGCTGATACGCGTCGTGAATTAGACCAACTGCTTAGCGAGTCGATGGTTGTGCAGCACGCTGAGCCATTATGTTTTGTGCAAAAAATCCTGCAATGGATAATTTTCTTCTGTTTCTTTTTGTTGCTTGTAAGGGTGTGCCCCGAACCGGAAATGAAGCAAATTTACGAAAAGTTTGCCGGAAGGGAGGAAGAATTGGCGAAGGAGGATCGATTCATGTCGGAGGTGCAGATGTTATTTTGCGAATAGCTCAAAGATCACTTAACAATCAGACACCTGTATTGGTCAGATACTACGTCAATGCGTTGTTTGCGCATGTACATGTAGTGTTATGTCTTATCCAGTTAGGTGATGTTAAATGCTTTCATATGTATCTTCACGAAATTGCGGAAAGATCCACGATTTACAATTGCCAAAACCCTACCCTAAACAAATAATATATCATTAAAATAAATTTGGAGGAAATGGTTTGTTCTGCCAATTATTTTGCAAGTTGTGTTTTTTCAGCTTTGCAACATACCCAGATTGGGAACGCGTCTTGAAATCTTGACAACGCTTCGTGAGCTTCCGCAAGAAGTCGAAACTCTCAGACCGGTGAGCGTGACGCTTTTTTCACGTGACGACACATAAACGTCAGCGAGGATGCAACTGCTGTCGGGAAGTTACGCAAAAGCAAATTTGCGCGTGTGGCTCGTGCAGAATGAAGACTGAAGCAATAAGTTCCGTTAACCCTGATTGACGCGGCTGTTAATAATTGCGGAGGCGTCCTGCAAGCTTAACAGCAAAACAAAAAATGTCACGTCATGCTAGTGTTTGTGGCACTTCACAAAACCAGCGTTGATTTGATGCTTTAATTTCCAGGTAGCAACAGTAATTTGCTTGGGATTTGCAAACTTGCGAGTTTTTTCTTTATAGAACTTCACAGTAAAAAAAAACAATCGTTTGTTCTTTTGCGGTTTGTCAGGAGATTCAACAGGTGCTCAATGCGTGCGAAGAGCTATTAGGAAGTAAGAAGTTCGAAACCATCCTCGCCTACGTACTTGCAGTTTCCAACTGCATCAACGTGACAAACACGAAAGGAACCACAAAAGGCCTGAGGATTTCCAGCTTGCAAAAGGTAAGCGAAGGTTAAGTTGCGATCATGCCAACCCAACTATTTCCTATAAATTGCCAGCACCTACATCTTTCAACATTGCCTTCTACGTGCACCAGGAACTCAGCAAGGATTCGCCACAGTGTGAAACGCAATATGCAGCCTAAACAAATACGCAATCAATCTGCTATGAGTTGACTTCATGTCCTTTATGGCATTGTTGTTGCGCTACACAAGTACTATGCAACTTAGGTTTCGTTTTAATAACGTAATGGTACTACATAAACCATGAGTTTTTAACCTGGGGTGCGTGAATGTGATTTGAAAGGTTAATAGGCTTTACAGACATTTCCATTACTGCCACAACGGTTGAAACCTAATTTTGTAAAATTAACTTGCAACGTTTCTCCTGAAGGGATCCGTATCTTTTATTAGGGGTCGGTGACACACAAATGTTGAAAAAACGCAGGTCAAGATTTGAAGTGTAACGATCTATTGCAGGGCAGTCGATTATTTTGCACTGGGCACTGACGTATCTTTCTGAAATTGCGACGTCATCTGCACTGGAAAAAAAGAATGAAGGAGAAAGAATCTACTTTGTTTCATTTGAAATGACATTACTTCATCGAAAGCGCTCTGGCGAAAAATGTCCTTAAAATTGTTACTTTTGTTGGAAGATGGTGGAATACTCGCTCCAGTGTACAAAATGTAAAGGCGGCGCAACGGGGGTCCGGGGTCCGGACGAGCCACTATTTTTCAAGAGTGTCCGAGATCATAAGCCTGCCAGTAATTCGCTGCGCTTTTGGTTTTTCGTTGAATTTTTTGAGTGCCTGACCTTGTCCATACTGCAAGCTTATTTTCAACTCAAGTTTGTATCGTCGTACAGCGTGCGCGTCGCTTGAGAGACTAATTTAAAATATTTATAATACGGAATAAGTAATCCTTGGCGCAAAGCGTCAACTGGTAATGCACGGTAACTGCGTGGAAACACATTCCGGCGCTATTAACCTGAACCAAGATAGCAGGGCACATCAATCACTAACATAGTCAGTTTCAATTTAGTTCTTTGTTGTGTATTTCGTTCAAACGCATGTTAAAATATGCGTGACAGAATTTGTTCAATGCCTTTTAATTTGTCGGATAATTTTCATGTTGTCAAACATATAGCACGCCTCCAGGTGTTCTCATACGTACCATGCGTACACTCGGTATCGCTGTTCTCATACACTTAGGGCTTTTCATCTGATTCAATGTGGAGCAACTTTGTTGTTGCTGGTGTTTACACGTTCAGGATTTGGTCGTATGCTAACAGTCAAAGTTCAGCCTACGGTTACTGTACAGAGATTCGTCACATAGCAGCTTGTTTTATACTTACAGTATACCAAAAGTTTTGATGATGCTGGCAACTTTCGATAACTTTGTTTCCAATCGTATAAAACAAGTCAAAGGAAAGCTATATTTCCCAAAAATATAGATATTTTTACCTCACACTCTAAATTTTCCAGATTAGGTTTAGAGGTATGTTTATGTGGAGCATTGTATTAGCAGTATAATGTTCAACAGATAATGGAAAAGTTTTCTCTGTGATTTTTGTGTGTTCATATCGTGTCCTAAGTAGTATTTATATTGTGTAGAACGAAACTGAGTGAAGTTATCAGTACTAAAGGTTATTTTGGCGACAATTTGAAGTCGTAAAATCTATACCAGTGGTTCTCAAAGTTTTTTCACATCCCCCCCTTACAAACCAAAACACTGTCAATTCCTCCCCAACAAAGATCACAAATGAGAATTGCAAAAATTTCGCGCTACCTGCTGTGAAGAAACAATAGACGATTATGAACCAAACAGACTCTTTTATAACATCAGTCACTGCAGTTAAAGCAGCTTGCACCTGCAAGTTACTGCGATTGCTACTTGACAGGCGCATGATCCGCTTTGGTTGGTAATCGCAACTTCACCCTTACAAACGGAGTAGGTTACGACGCCTCAAGAATGGCGTCCCACAGGGATCCATCATGGCACCCCTTCTCTTCAACATCCACATCTCTGACATGCCAGCTACTGTCTCCAGTAAGTATTTAAGCATACGCCAAGGACCTAGAAGTCACGCATGCTGATGGAGACTGACAAACAGTGAAAAGTGTTCTAAGCAAAGACATGGCAACTGTAGGTGAATACTTCCAGACCTGGTAGTTAAAGCTCAGTTCTACAAAAGCAGTGTTCGCAGTCTTCCACCTCAAAAAAACAAGGAAGCTAAACGTGAGTTGAAAGTTAACCACAACAAAGAAACACTGCCCTTTTTTCTGAGCCCACATACTTCGGAGTAACGTTGGGCAGAACACCCACGTATCGCCGACACCTTAAGTCACTTAACAAAAAGTTGACATCGCGAGTTGCACCCTTGAGGCGGCTTGCTGGTTCGGACTGGGGTGCTGCAGCAACAACGTTGCGAACAGCCACCTGAGCCCTGGTCCATTCAACAACAGAGTACTGCGCTGCTGTCTGGTGCCGCAGTGTTTATACCCGCCTCATTGACACTACCATCAACGACGCCTTGCGAATTATGACTGGATGCCTGCATCCTACACCATCGGACCTTCCTATTCTCGCAGGCATCCAACCTGCTGAGTTTCGTGGCAGAGGAGTCACACTGTCCATGGCACGTCGTGCCATGGAGGCTGGACATCTCCACCACTCAGTGCTGTCGATCAAGTGAGAATGCACGGCATCTCAACTCGACTCAACCATTTGTACCCGATGCACAACAACTCATCAGTTCATCTAACCACAATAACAGAAGTGCAGCGCTCTAGGTGGATCACCGATGGAGTGCGGAAAGGTTGGAGAGCACTACGAGCCTCCGCACTTTCATCCCGCCGACCCACTCTCCTGGAATGGCCCTGCCAAGAACAGCGTACTGGGTCGGCTCACCACCTCCGCACTGGTGTCAGACGTTTCCACTCCTTCTTGCACACATGGGCGTCGGAAGGGGGGTAGGGGTAAAATTCTATTTAAGCCACCCGAAACTAAGAAAACGACCTTTTTTTGCGAAAAATTTAATCTGAAATTTTACATTTTCGTATTACATTTTTAGCAAAAAAGGTCGTTTTCTTAATTTCGTATAGGTTAAATAGAATTTTACCACTTTTGGCTCCCCTAGAAAATCTTTTTTGCTACCCCTGGAAATATCCACGCTATTAACCTCCCCCTTGAAAAAATCCTTTCGACGCCCATGTTTGCACAAATGGATATGGCCGCTTCTGCGGCTTGTAAGTGTGGCGCAGGAGATCAAACCGTTGACCACGTTGTCTTCCAATGTCCAATCCATCGACATCCCTATTGATTGCACGGCCTGTTCTGGATGATGAGAAAATCGTTTGGTTGCTCAACACCAGCCCGAGATGTAGTGCGGCCAAGCAGTGGACTGAACAAATTGAGTCAAACGATGATAATAAGCAGCTTCTGCTTGCGTACTGTAGACATTCCCATCTAAACCAAGCTCGCCGTGCATGTTTTTGTGTGTTGAATCAACTAATAATAAAAACTTAAGGTCTTTTCATCCACAGCTTTTCCTCCCTGGAACAAATTTCCTCCCAGGTGTCAAGCTAAATTTCTGACTTCATGCCATGTGCGCATGCACAGAGTGATAATCTACATATCGAATACGCTGAGAAAACTGATGATTAGGGCTCGGGGTTTAGTGTTTAGGTAAGTGTGTCGGGTTAGTGTTTGGTTAGGGTTAAAAAAAGATTTTTCAGTCTTTATAGTTATTCCCGTACTGTAGCTTGTTGTGGGTATCCGTCATCTAACCAAAAAGTTTTAATTTGCACAACACACATCAAAAAAGTAAACGCCAAGCTTTATTCCTTTACTCTGAGAAGCAAAATGACTGACAAACAAAAAAAGATCAGGAATTTCGCAGAGGTCAGAAATTTCGCTTGACACCGGGATTAAAAATTCCTCCCTCGGTGAGAACCACTGATCCGTTGAGAACCACTGATCAATACGTTGTAGTTCAGAAATTGTACCAAACCTGTTTACATGTTTACCTCATAGAGACCCATGTATCTTTCCAAGCTACTGGTATTGACAAATAAGCGAGTGTAGGTGCGTTTTCGCATCTCAACCTTTCAGAGATTGTGTAAAAAAGTCCTTCCTAGTTTGAATGGTCTTTGACGTCACAAAATCAATCATTCATGGTGTAAGTCGTACGCCTACATCATGGTATACAGGTGTCAACAGCAAAATAATGTCACACAAAGGTCAGCAGCTTACTAATGTTGGCAAATGTTTGGCTTTTTACAGACTTGGGTGATGAGAACTAACGACAGAACCCAGACTTTCTTACAAGTTGTGCTCAAGATAGTCAAGAAGAACCGACCTGAAGCATTGCAGCTCCGTGAGGAGATGGCATCACTTTCAAAAAACCAGTCGTGTAAGTTTAATAGCAGTCTCACTGTACAGCGGGCTATAAAATGTGAAAACTGCACCAGTTTTGAACATGAAACCTTCTTCGGCGCCGTGAGTAGTGCTTCCAACCTCGAGTTGTCCAAAAGTTAGGATCACAGAAAAGTTTCAGTAATTCTTATAGTTGCATATGAAATAATTGTTATATTTGCGAGTGTCAAGCTCAAAGTTTAATTTGCTAGTCGGCAATTTCGTAACGCATAGCATATGTTTTCAGATTCAACAAAAGGGTTGATGGCGGAAATTGACAGTAAGTCAAATTTACCTGTTCACTGCATGAATTTCGTCAAACGTGGTGGACAAAGGAGGATATATCTTCGGAAATAATGCTTAATTATTTTTAAAGTTTGTTGTAAAATAGTTGTTAAGATGTTGGTAGAAAAGCTGCAAAGTTCATTTGATCATGACTGTATTGTTTAAGGGTCTTGCCAAAAAAGCAAAGTTGATTAACAAACAAGTTCAGGTTCATTTTCATTATACTCGCCACGTACTCTCTCTGGAGAGTCAAAAGTGGTCAGCAGTACTCCATTTGCTTGCAGCGTAGGCAACGCAGCAGTGGTGTGCGGTATCCAATTGCCCCCAACCAAAAGGTATGCGTGAATCTCGATAGCTGTAAGATGATTCTGACTCATCGTTCTGATGAGTAGCTCTTGCCTTGCTAAGAAGGATGTGGCATTGATAGAGTTTTCAAAACTTTCCTGTTTGCTCTGCCATTATCATGACGAGCGATATCCAACATTGCTCACACCTGTGTCTATTCTCTGGCGTCCAAAATTTTTCATTAAAAAAAAGCTTTGTATTTTTGAGGTCTAATGCATTTGTACAACGTAAAGCATATGACTAGAATCTGAACAACGTTGTTTGTTCCACACTGAAGAATCTGAATTAAACAGCACACAAAGCCAAAAATGCAGCTTATTCCTTACACTCCAGCCTGTGAGCCATGGCATTTCATCAAATCGTGATGTTGAAAACATGCGAGTTATTATTTTGGTTCCTTGTCTGCTTTTAGTTGTTAAAGTTGACATGCAACTTTCTTTACAGTAGAAGGTTTTTCATCAAAAGATTTTGTTGAAAACTGTTTTTTCTGAAGTGACGAGATCTAAAAATCCATCCAATCTTAAAAATATCAATGAGCAGCAAGGAAACTATTCCCCAATTGCTAACGTTTGACTCTTGCAAGCTCTCACAGATTATTTTGGTCTACTGTACTATTAGCCTATACTACTAGTAATCAAGCCTAGTTCAGCTGTCTTCCGTGAACTAACTGGTTTAATTCAGTCATCATACTTGATGATGATGATTAATCCAATTCGACCCCCATCAAACCAATCGATATGGCCAGCATATCCAGATATAAAAAGCATCAATCTTGAGCAATTCCTTTTTGTTACTGAATGTTTTACTTGTGACCCTACCGCTGTAATGGTAGGGTAGTTTTGTTAATTTCATATTTTTATACTGGTGCTTTGAAGATTATTTTTGTGTGAAACCACAGAAGCACATGTGTCTGTGGTGAAGAATTGCCTGTTTACAAACAGTTTCATAGACAATCTTCAAATATTGAAACAAGTGCTCCAAGATACCAACTGTATATATACCAAGTACATTATTATATCTCTAGGTTATTGTCATAAAATTTACAAACTTGGATTTATTAGCAAAAGACATTCTTAAAAAAATTATAAAAGATTCAACGATTTTCAGTTCTCACTATGTCATTGATTTGTAAATGTCAAAAAAACGTTTTTTTTTCACATGACTTGAGGAAAACACTGCACAGAAATTTCAAAGCACTAGTGTTTCTGTATGCTTTCGAGGAATCAGTCGACTGCCATCTGCTTTCGTCTTTTTGCGATAATTCAAACTTCACATATTTCTATTCAAGAATGTACTTTCTACGATGGGTGTAAGCAAGGAATCGATCAGCAAAATTTTAATAGGAAATCGATTTAACGTAAAATTACGCATCCTCAGTCCTGAAAATTGCAAGCAAA
>JGI24159J19872_10008015_pt1 | contig 13811 bp, 11 predicted proteins | sample Ectturendosymbi4_FD_19872 | JGI IMG/M metagenome (IMG submission 19872) | reverse complement strand
GCCAACGCCTAACCCCTTAGACCAAAGAAGCGCTTCCCTCGTCTTTTACAGATCGAGGCGTTATATGTTTCGACTCAGCCCTCAGGCCTTCCCTTCTCATTGCTGCGCGGCGTCATCTCACATCCGTTTGATAGGTGCTTTCCGCCGAGGAGTTCCCTTGGACTTTGTCGATACGCTTATCGAATTTATCTCTGTATGTAATGGCCCTAGCGCCATTACATTGGCAACCCTGGTAATGATGCTTACACCTCCACAGCTGCCTTCTGTTCATCATAATCTCTCCTGTGACGGATGTGCACGTACTGCTGAAGAGAATAGAATGGGAAAAGAGAGTGTGTTGGACAAAACGTAGCCAAGGAAAGACTGAGCGTCTTCTATACCTTTCCATAAGGTTAGGAAATAAAAAATGTAAGCCGCCCTTGATTATAAGCCGCATGAAATGATGAGTAAAAACTTTATAAGCCGCGGTTTACAATCGAATAAATACGGTCTCAGACGAATTTCTTCAGATAGGGTGTGGCAGTTGGATGGAGTTGAGCTCGTGTTGCCCGCTGGCATTCGGAGAGTCTTCTACTGCTACACGCTGTCAGTGGGGTCGGATTCATCTGGTGTATACTATGGCTGAGTTCCAGGGTTGCCAGGTAGTCATAAGCACAAAAGGCCAGATCAACCCTTAAAAAAAGCTAAATAGTACCGAAAAAAGACAAATATACGATAAATACACAAAGACACCTTCAAAACACCCAAATGCGCTTTTAAAAGGCAATATGTAGGCTACATATTTTATACGTAAAAAGAATAAAGCTCACTCCATTAATGAACTTCTCGAAAATTTTGGATTTTGCTGAAGAGTAACTTGAAACTGCAAATTTGTAAGCATGTAATAGCAAAACAAAAAATTATAAATTCTCGTGCAGAGTATCCAATGAAAATTTATCATTCTGTGTCCAGAAACAGTGTCTAGAAATCTGCCAGTGCCCAGAAACCTGCCAAAATCATCTTTAAATCTGCCAAATGGACATAAAAAATCTATGTGGCCAAAAAAAGCCAAATTTCATTTGGCCTTTTTTCAAAAATAAAAAAAGGCCAAAGGAGTTGAAAAAAGGCCAAAAATTACAAATTTGGCCTCAAAAAATCCGAACTGGCAACCCTGCTGAGTTCTCCACTTACAGCAAAACAATGGCAATAGAATGACTTTCTGGTGGTGTCTTTGGGCTATGTGCGCAAAACTGCCTAGATTGGAAGTTGGAGATGCTGAATGCAAAGGAAGAAAAGCTCAATGTGTCTTTGATCCTGAGAGGACAAAGTCGTATTAAGTTAATCATTATTAATACCTTGCGTTCAACTCGCCGATGAAAGGCAAGGGTCACGTAGGCAGAAAAGCAACAGAACTTAATGGACGACGCACTGGTCGTCGAAGGACCAGGATCGCGTACACATGAAAGGAAATCATCCCAGCATCTAAGGGAAGCTTCGCGAGGCAAACTTCAGGTCAACAATGTTGTGTTACTGTGTCTGGTGGTGTAGTCAGGTGCAAGAAAGTACTGTAATGTCATGGACTCTGAAACGAACTAAAAATCACGGTTTCACATGTCATTTTGTATCGGAAAAGTCATTGTGCAAGAAAAAACTCTTTATGACGTTGTGTGTATTTAATTGTTTTGACGCCCGAGCGAATAAAATACTTTGTGCAGTGAGAAACTGTTAAAACACCCTGACTCTGATTAAATATGGTAAAGCAAGATTGATAATTTTCTCTCATGTCGTCAATTCAGCGGTTAGGTCACAGTTCGGGACAACTTTACCCCTGGGTGTTTCATGCGCCTAAAGTCCTATTGGCGGAAGTGCCTCCTCAGCTGGTCAGTGGTGCTAATTACAATGTCATAAAATCCGACGTAACAGTCATAGTGACAATGGGTCCGCTTGGGCCAATTCGTTTCAATACCACAGTAAATTCATTCAGAAGTTATTTTAAACATTTTAAACAAAGTTTTACTCAGTATAGCAAATTCCATGGTTCTTTGAATCTTTTTCCACATTGTACTTAATCTTGATTTCAATCAGGCAGGTAAGAATTTGCATAGAAATCCTTCAAATACATGCTTTTTCTTGTTTCTTGACTGATTCTGTTTCAAAAACTAAAAGACAATCATCAATTTGAAATTTTCCGACAAATTTTTTTAAATAAAATTTCGTGATACGAATTACAGTAAGTCAAAATTGGACAATGATTACAACTTGGCTCATACCAGTTTTAATAAAATTAACTTATTTACTGACATACAGCCTGCCGACCAAGATCTTTGGGGATCTTTTCAAATTTTTTGCATTATAGTCAATTAAGAGGTTTTAACACCTGCCGACTGTACATTCTGACGCTGTTCATCCCTCTACGGCAACTAGGAAAGATTTCAATGTATATGACGACACAAGCGAAAAAACTTTTTTTAAGAACTGCTCGTAGAGGCGTTTGCATTGACTTGGAAAAAGTTTCTTTCTTCTAAAAATTTTAAATCACAGTTGAAAAAAGGTAAACAGACTGTGTGAACAAGCCACCTCAAGTTAGGGACAAATCTGACGTAGAATGCCAGCGGGGGAAATCATTCAACTACTGCACATCAATAGCCAGAAAAATAAAAACGCGAAACATTTTTTTCTACTGCTTCATTAATATCTGTTATTCAAAAACACACAAGTAGATGTTCTCACGCAGTAGTGAAAATTCTGTACGTAAAACGTAATCTAAGCCAAATCCCCAGCCGCAGGATTCGCTTCTGAAGCATCGCTGAATTGAGTAGTAATGCCAGCATCATCTTGAGTGTGTGGAGAAATGATGAAAGTTATCGTTGACTTTGAAATACATACAAGCATTGGCCAAGTTATTGCGCCAACCCTTCAACTTCGCCATCCCGCCATGTTACGGCAATGATTCACTGCTCACCTTCATCGAGTGCGAACGCAAGCACAGTGCACATAAAAAAAACATATGAAGTACCTGCAAACAATGAACAAAACACAACGACACCCAGTTGGAAATTTATTTGAGTTGAGGCAGAACTTGCCTATGCCTCAGCCACACGCAATTCACTCTCCATGAAGGTGCTTAAGAGAGCTTGAAGTTGGACAATAATATCAAATCAGGAACTTTTGAAACGACGCCAGTCATGGAATTTGCTCCTCGCTTCATTTTTAAAATGGTCTAATCCAGTGGTTCTTAACCTTTTTTACGTATCTTACCCTTTTATCGAAGAAGATTACCAGATCTAGCCCCAATGGTACTCATTCATTGAAAATACAAAATTAATAAACTCTTACAGTTTAGAATGATTTATAAAAATTTACATTGGCTGCAATTCATGGTTCAGTAAATTTACCCCTTGGCAGATGAAATTTACCCTCAGGGGTAAATCTACCTCAGTTTAAGAACCACTGGTCTAATCCATCTATATATGGGAAAATATTTGCTGATGCGAAGGTACGCATGGATGAAAACAGATTCGGAGAAGTTAGTTTAACAGATATATGAAGACAAAGGCTTGTCGAATTTTTACCTTGCCCCCATATGTTCTGAGGACATGTTTGACCGCAGTCATCTCCTCGGTATCCAGGCAAGCATTCACAAGTGGTTGTATATTCAGAAATATAACCATCATTCAAGCATTCTCCCCATATGATCTATACAAAATGAAACGTGGGTCATTACAAGACTTGGTCCTGTTGCTGCGTTAGTTTAGGTTGGATCAAAACTATATAATCTGAGAAGGATTCTCTGCGTAAACACAACATGTTTACCAAATTATTCCAAAACTTCATTTGTTTGTCTGGAAATTTCGGGAATAAATTTCGGAAATATATACATATATATATATATATATATCGCGAACAAGCAATAACAGAGTGATCTCATCGGTTGATCTCTATTGTTGCTTGCTGCCACAGAGTGTGTCAGGTCTGCGCACTTGCCACTCGGGCTTTCCAATCCCAAGATAATCCACCGCAAGAATATTTTATGTAAACAAGTACTGATTTTCAAAAACAAATAATACTTTTAAAGTTTGTCTTCTTAAAATAGGTTATTTGCTGATTGTTGCACAACAAGAACGATGTGATTGTGTTGATGCTAAACCTCAATTTTGTATTCTTTTTATTGATTTATTGCTTCATATGACTCATCTAATAAACAGAAACAACACAAAGAGTCATCGCGCAATAAGGTAACCAACCGTCAGTGAACATTAGAATAAATGAAAAAACAATGGCAAAATAACTGATCAATTTAAGCAAAGAATGTCACTGTGTCACACAGGTTTGGTGAAGGACCATGGCGGTCATCTAGTCAACCAAGCCCGTTTATCACTTTTTGAAAAGTGTTGAAAAACAACAGTTGGAAATCAAACAAGCATAGTTAGAAAAACAAACAAACAAACATAAAACACGGTGAGGTAAATTTACAGATGAAGAGAGCATGCCTATGTACACAGAGGAGTAGATCAAATTTAATTGAGGAAATTTGGTGTGGTCAAAAATGTTTAAACAACGTATAAAAATAAAAAAGTTGTTGAGTAACAAAAGAAAAACAAAACAAAAAAGCTATGGAGTGTAATTTCATGCCGAAAAATGGGATGTGTACAGGAAAGAACGAGAAACAAAAAAATAGAGATACATAGAAGCGGGGCAGGACTTTTCGGTCTGGCCTTTTCGGTCTGAACCGTTTCGGTCATGGGACTTTTCGGTCGTGGTCGTTTCGGTCTCGAGACATTTCGGTCAGACCATGAAATCTTGCATGTTAACTTTTTAATGCAAACATACTTAAATCAACGAAAGGTTTTATTTAAAAACACCTCAAACATGATCCAAGATCCAATAGTTAATCGGGGAGCCATGGCCCACTCAGGCTACCCCTTACAATCGCCACTGTGTATAACACCGGCTAGCTTGACATTTCACTTGCCAGACTGTTTTGTCACTTCGCTGCAACATTAATGGGAGTTGGTATAATACCACCTAGCTTGACATTTCGCCTGCTTATATAATCATTTAAACAAACAAATGTAATCAGTTGTTTATGTACAGAAATGTCGCGACCGAAATGTCCCCAGACCGAAACGGCCAGACCGAAATGTCCCGTGACCGAAACGGCCTAGGCCGAAACGGCTTGACCGAAACGGCCAGACCCAATCGGTCTGACCGAATCGGCCCGACCGAAAAGTCGCGTAACCACAAAGAAGACAAACAAGATTACATTATTTAAATTGCTGAAAATCTCAGGATTTAGTTTTTGGTAAGTGAGATGTTGCTAAAATACATGATTATGTATCTTTTTCACGTAAGAAGTGTTTCCATTTGACGGTAAATGTGGCAGAAGACTTAAAATATAGTCTGGTATTGAAGATACTTCTGTGTATGAAAAACATAGAAGCAACAAAGCTCAATACTTTCTAGGTGAAACTGACCTTTGCTGTCATACTCGGTGTTGCACAATAAGTGCAGACTAATTTTCGACAAAACTTTAATCAGTTTTTGACACATGGTTAAGGTTTATGACGAAATCCCACTTTCCCTCAAAGTTTTGATAAAACATGGCATTTTTATAGCGATATTTTTGCCAAAAAAACTAAGCAAATTCCTAATTTAACGGACTAGTACAGTTTCAAATGCACCGTGTTTTGCATGAACCAGAAAAAAGCTGTATGGAAGCCAAAGATGAAAAGTGAGCATGGAAAAATTTGCAAGATAGATGTTGTCAGTGGAGGTTAAATCAGAAAAGCATTGGATTAGACATAATTTATTATTCATTTGTGCTTTATAGAGTAGTTGACATGAGATAACTGAAGTACAATAAGTGGTTTGTTTTAAATGCAATACCAGGCACCTAGCCAGAAATTTTAATGGGGTAGGGGAAATAATAACCGAGTCTCAACATTTAAATATTTAATGCCCCTTGCTTTTGAAACATCATCCATAAACCGTGCATTTGTCTTTCGTTTCTTTCATGAACAATTGTGTTTAGATTTAAGCAGGCAAATACAAAGTCTGCTTTCATTGAATTGACANGTTTCAAATGTTTGTTTTCAGTGGAATTTCAAGCTTTTACTTTGGCTAAAAGCCACCACTTGCTCGCAATATTATCATGCGAAAACGCTTGTGAAAATCTCGATGCTGTAAGTGCAAGATTTGCAGTATGTTTTTGCAGTCAATATTGCAGTTGAGCAAGAAGTCATCGTGGCCGACATTGCTATTGCTTTTTTTATATTGCCATGCTTCTGATGTACACCAACACAACTTCAATCGAAGCCGAGTAGCGACTTTACACTATTATAGTGGCCGGAAAACTTAAGCTTCGGCCCAATTGTGGACCGTTTAACACATTTTATTGAGCCGCGCAACCGCGTGGTATGTAAGAGTTACAGTCTTGCTCCGATGCGGTTGCGTGGGATAAAACATAGGCTACTGCAACAACTATGGAACATTGATTGCTTGACGGTACCAAAGCATTGTTTTTGCCATTATACGATTTATGACATTAACACAGCATTGTTATGTAACATGTAAATGAATAGAAAAGAAGTTTGAAATCTGGCCTTCAAAAATCAGTATGGGCCTTTAATTACGATCGAGACGGAACTATTGGCACTACCTCATTTTTTACATCGACTGCAAAAACGAATTCTCTTTCTATGCTGATTAAATGCAAAATTTTTTTTACAACCACTGAAAACGAAGATTGGACGAAATGGCCTAGTTAGTTGAGCACGCCACCAAAGCTGGTAGACTGTGTCCGATTCCCGGTCTGTTTGCACTACCTCATTTGTTACTTTTATATCGAAGATTTGAAAAATGTTACTTGCGGCCTGTCCAGCCTCGTTCTCGACGTTGATGGATGGGTGCAAGCGAACAGTTCACGCGCTGTGCTGCCATTGACTGGCCACCAATGCAGCATTCACTGCGAAAACAGCCGCGTGGCCCACGGCGCAAGCAAGCGAAAATGGGCGCGGCAGACTACCCGTGACACTCCGAACTACTCTAAGACATCGACTTCCGAAGTAGACCTGCAAAATTGCCCGCAAATAAGCAGGGCCTACGAAAGAGGGATATAAGAAGTACTTCGTACCCGGGNCCGGGAGGATAAAAGTACACACGCTCAATTTTTCTGGAATCAAGCCCAAAATTACTAGTGTAANCCAGTTACACCAGTAATTTTGTAACAATTGATCCAGGGTCACCAACGTGGTGCCCACGGGCACCAGGTCACCCGCAAGGACCAAGCAGATCGCCCGCGGGCATAGGCGTAGCCAAGGGGTTATGGCCCTCCATCGTTTTCTGCTTTGAGAGGCGTTGTCCCTAACAAAATACTGTTGCTCGCTTAAAGTCAAAGTATTTGACCCCAAAAAATATTTCGGGCTGGCTGCGCTACTGCCCGTGGGCCTGTTTTAAAAATGACATTAGCATGATCATTGTTTTAACATTAGGGAATACCTTAATTGTTAATACTAAAATAATTAAAGGAAAATTGAGCAACATTTTTATTTCAGAATTGTGTATCAAACAGGTAGCTCTTCGCATTAATCCGCACGCAAGAAGTAGCTCTCAGCTTCAAGAAGGTTGGTGATCCCTGAATTAATCTATTTGTAAATCTTAGCATGGTAGCTGTTTCATCTATATTCTAATTACTCTACAAACAAGCTATACAAGTTTCGACGAGGCCCCCAGAACTAGGGGGTTCCGGTATCGGTCTGCGTACCCTCTGGTAAAATTTCTCTCAGAGGCCCTGCATATAGGACATGGATCCAGTTGTCGTCCAGTGCTTGAGCGACTAAATGACGTATGCGACTGATAAACGTAAACGCAAGTCGGTAAATGCGTTTGAAAAATGCTTGGATTTTATGTCATTAAACGCTATGAAAGCGACTGCGATAGCACTTTTGCACACTTCTTGCACTAAAATTGCTTCCCAAAAACGGTTGGGCATTTAGCTAGCTTTTTAGAGGTGACGATATAATTCACAAATATGGCAAAGGCAATATTGTAAATTGGGGAAAGTTACACATGTCCTCCAAACAAACTTGTATATGTTTGACTCACTCAGTCCACAGCTACACAAAGTGTGAAAATGATTGTCTATTTGCGAAAAAGAAGCCAATCGGTTATCACCACGGCTCTGCAGTAAAGTTAAAGAAACACTTGTTGCCGCAGCTTGATACAATGGTTCGCTGTTTGATCTAGCTATTCTACGATAACCGCTTGAGGTCTTTTGTTTAATCCAACATTATATAAATAACAAAATGTAAACTTGACTCATGGGGAGGTTAATGGGAGAGCATTGTTAAAAACGTTAAGGCTCCACATAATTGTAATTGAAACGTCAGAAGACATGTTTAATCATCACAAATAAATATCTAGAATGAATGCTCTTGCTAAACAGTGACTATGGCATATTTGAAACTGGATTGCTTCTTAGCCAAAGTTTGAGCTTTAAGGCGTATAAAATTTATATCACTACCACACATTTAGTTTCAAAACTGTACAAAAACAAACATCTACGACATTGAATGCCACGTCTGGCACTGCACACATGGATAAGTTATATTTGTATCGCGTAAGATTTGTCAGAGATGAATTTTTGCGATGATCTTGTAATGAAGCTTACATCACCATTAGGTGGGATACAGCACGTTGGTGTGGCAGAAACAGCTGCGAAAAGCGTTACTCCATGTTTTTCTTGCGGTTAGTGATTACAAGCAGTTCGACGCAAGTTTGTAGGCGTATTTCATAATCACTAGCTTCCACACAGAGCTTAATCCTCAGTTAATGTCAGCCATGATNTGAATTCCCGAACACTANCACTATACACAACGTTTGACGGACAAATTGGTAAATTGATAAGCCGGACAATTGGTAAATACTGCTTTGATCAGGTTCGACAAAACGCTGAAGTAAGATAGGTTCCTTAAGTAGCTTCGCCGTTTTGCACTGAATTATTTCTTTGGATTATATGCATCAAAGGATTGACTCACACTCACCTGAAAATTTTTGGTGGAAATTTTTGGAATTGGTGACCAATTGCCCCCATTGCCCTTCTGGCTACGGCCTGCTGTGCGTAAGATGCATGTAGGGAAAAATGGACAAGAAAATAACTGGATTGCACCAGAAAATTGAAGTTGTTAGCATAATCAACCGCTAACAGTTCCTATTGACACACACACAAGTGATGTTGCTTGCCCCGCAGTTTACACATCCCGTGTAGTTTTACAGGTTTGCCGGGCATTGTTTTTGCTGTTCGTAGTAACCTTCAAGGTTGAGTGTTTTAACCATGAAGATAAAACGAGACCGGCTTGATTCTAGCTGAAATTATCTATCAATAACAAACTATATACCTCTCCGCCATTGTTGTCTTGTGTTTGACACCACGGTTTGCACTCCTGCACCACGCCATTGTGCTGTGTAGCTGACCCCGCCAAGGGAGGAGGACCGTAAATGTTCATCCTCCATGTACCACCGCAAAGTTGATTCGGATCACCATTGCACACCATGTTGCAGTCTCTACAAAACAAGCATGGTGTAAATCGTGTATTTCTGTGAAGTCCAAAGTTAGTGTCTCAACGCCACGGCAAATGACAAGTCAGTAATGAAACAAACTTTGTATGCACACTACGACTGAAAACAAAACCTGCACCTCAATAATATTTTTAAATGTACTTAGCAAGGTATTTTTCACATTGTAAGCCAATGAGTAACATTTGTGTGTAAAATGTTGTCTGGTATCAAACAAACTCTTTAAATGATATTTTTATATGAGGGTATATACCTGAGAATGATTGTCTTTCCCCCTGCACTGACTAAATACTTTGGGTTTTAAAAGTTATTTCGTAGCAACAACGCGTCATCTCTGTAAGCAAGTAAGCGAATGGCGATTTTTGTCGAAACGTTATTTGGCAGACAATTTTGCGCAGCAAGAGGGTGCTCCCGAAGATCAACGCAATTTTACAGAGGAGTACAACTTTTGCAGCATTGTGGTCTTTCACCTAACTCCTAAATTGACTCAAACCCGATCATTAACGAAACATACAATCAGTCATTGCAGGTGGCTGATCGATATAAGTGCGTTTGAGCGATTGACGCCGATGCACGACATATTACGCTATATATGGACATGGTTGTAACTTCTAAGGTGGTCAAAACTGTATTAGCACCAATTTTATAAAAAATTAGCCACTCCACCACTCAGAATTAGTAAACCTGTTAGATTCTCTGAACCTACATCTTACCCTTCAGGTTTTCGGTTGTGTTTCCCGATCTGATTGTCACAGAAGCACTCATAGGAATACTGCACACCACTGTATTTGTAATTTTTTTCCCGACATTTTTTAATACAGAACTCTGGCGTTACTTGTTTTTTTTCTTCCTCCGTCAATGGCACCTTGCAAAGCACGAGGCAAGACTATAAGTACGTACGGTTGAAGAAGCCACGAAAAATATTTGCGATCGTTTTTAATTGCAATACTACAAGACACGGTTGAACAGCCTTATGAATATTTCATATTGTTACTTTGTAAACCATGTGTCTGTCATCCTTATCCTCAAAACATCCCAAATAAACTTCATTTCCGTATACAGTGCTGGCCAAGTCGATCTGTTGCTGGCCAGTGTAACTTTTGTCCTGGAAAAAATAAGATTATCCAAAATCAACAGCGATAAGTGGAAACGTTCACTTTTGGATGGTCGATCTTAATCTTAAGATTCTAAGTAATATATTGAAGGCTTTGAAACATCGCACACGTGAATCGAAGTCAGTACAAGTAAAACCAAGCTTTCCAACTAGCTTCCTCTGACCACAGGCTAATTTTGTTGTGGACAAACAAAACTACTCGAGAGCAAAGCAAATCTCAGGCAAAGCGGATTATTTTCCAGCTTATGATAAAAGTTCCGTTGTTTATGCGCTGCTGGTTGAAATCTACTGCAGTGTTGCCAACCAGAGGGCCATGGCCCATCGGTGGGTCATGTTGTAGTTTAGAAGAAATAGTATGCAAAATACCCTTCCAAAAAAAAACAATCGGGCAAGGATAATATACCCTTGTGAAATCAGACATATAATGTTGTCATGCACTTTGGAATGGTTGTTGCTTAACAAGGATTTGTGCTTGTTTCACAACCAGTGGTGGGTTTAAGGGGAAGCGAGCAAAGCACTTGCCTCGGGCACCCTGCTTTTTAGGGGTTCCCTCTCGAGGTGTTTCCCTCGTAAATTTTCCTCATTTTGGTGAACGTATTATCCACTCCTATATACTCTGAAGCAGATCATATGTAAGTACTCTACTTTCAAAGGGACCACAATAGCAACTGTAATGTGTAAGTACTTATGCTTTTAAAGGGGCTCCCAACAACAACTGTAATGTATAAGTACTTTGCTTGCAAATGGACCCCCAACAGCAACTGTAATGTGTAAAGTTGTGTATCATGAATACCATTTTACATTTTATGTTATGTCATACATGCCGTAGTCTCAGGAATGTATCCTTGGGTCACCCGTATATCCCCTTCCTAGGCTTGATCAAAAGGTCTTATCACGGTTGGCTGAGTATGGTGACGTCATCAGATGTCCCCTTTCAGCTTTGCCTCGGGCCCCCCAACCCTTAGTCCACCACTGTTTGCAAGTGTAGCATAAAAGCAGCACAACTTTGCCAACGCTCATCAGATAACGCGCTAACTACTTTAACCTAAAAATCATCAGGGCCACGCAAGACAAAATGCTGGGAAATAATGTTCAGACCCATAAGTAATGTAGGATTTTCCAAGGTATTTTCGTTCAACAGGCAAACCATGTGGTCCGTCACCAAAGTAAACAAAAGATTCCAAGGTAACCACTTTTCTGAAAATGGTGAATACTGTAACGCAAATGATGATTGGTTCGTGGAAAAAAGTCGAAATAGCACAAGACCTGGCCCACAACCAGAGGGGCAACCGGGCAATTGCCCCCATGAAATTTTCAAAAACATTGTGAAAGTGCCAATAACTTTTTAGTTGTTAGGTACAGCAAGAAGTTACAACCATTTTGCCCCCACCGCCCCGAAAATTTCAGCTGGTTGCGGTCCTGCATAAGACTACCTACTGTAGCTGTGATGTTAAACATTTCTTCCCAATATACCCAGAGTTTGTCAATATGCTCACATAAGCAAAATGTATGCTCTATGAAATTGATGCCTATTTGTGGCATGTAGAGTATGGAGTATAGCTACTGCAGCTACCTTACTAAGCGCCAGGCCCACTTAAGTCGATTTGTACATGTGAAATGTTTCAGACACATCTGTCATCTTCAGTGTTCCTACCCTTTTGTTCATATGTGTGATGGTTTTCAGCATGTGATTACGATCATCAACTTAATGTAATGTAGTGGATGCATTCCATCTCCTGTTCGTATATTTGAAGCACAAGTTCAAGATGATGCTACCTACTATTGTAGTTGGAGTGAAAAGATAATTTCATACTCTTTAACACTAATGGGTCACATTTGAAAGCATTTATATACAATATTGTTTAATATATGCTCTTCAGTTTTATTAAGATAAATAAAGACAAGTTGTTCTATGCAGTTTTAAGTTCATGGTAGAAAATGCTGTTTTAGGGTCAAAGCTTGCTTCTTTAGCAAAACCAGGGGCGGATCCAGGGGGGCGGATGGGGCGATCGCCCCCCTAAAACCTAAGAAAGTAACTTTTTTTACCGTAATTTTGTACAATTCGAAAAACAACATTCTCGATATAAGGCTGTTTTGTCGTCCATTGCTTTTGTCACAGAAGTGTTGTGAAGTATACCTCACCTCTCCTACAGTAGCGAAGCCGTTATGAGACTTGACTACCAAATATTACTGAAAATGCCCCCCTAAACTCACTGGCTGGATCCGCCCCTGAGCAAAACCAGATTTTTTCAGTCTAAAAATATCCCGCCCACAAAAATTTTGTGTCCTCTACACTATGGTTATACAAATTACCATAGTTGAAACATTTTATATATGGCCATAAATTTTTCAAAAACATCCATTTAGGCTATTTTTATTCAGGTTTTCGCCATGAGCTATGGAAATTATCTGCACTGGTGTCAATCAGTGCTCCACCGCGCTTGAACTGCTCACTTGAACCCACCCACCAACGACGAGCACGAGGCTGGACAGGCCACAAGTACCTTTTTTCAAGTCTTCAGTGTAACCCGACCGGGAAACGAACTCAGCTTACCAGCTGTACTGGCGCGTGCTCAACCATCTCTACCACTTAGCCGGTTATACCTAATTTTTATGGTTTTCTGTAAAGAACACACGTCAGTGTGTCAAAAATTTTCAATGGTTATTTTTCTGTTTTGACATTTCACGTGGTGCAAAATTATTTCCAGATTAAGTCTGCACTCACTCAGATATATTGACGTTTACAGTATCATGGCTGCTCCAAACTGATGGTGATCACATCCAGGCACGCACGTAGCAAGGTTTTAAAGTTTGGGAAGTTTGGGAAAATGCATTTTTAGGGGGCATAATTTTTGTTTTTATTGTGTTTAAAACAAAATGTGAAGTCACAAAACAAAATTGGGAGGCGAATTGGGATAGCGCAGAGTGCTTCTACTCTGGGAGACTTGTTGGCATCTCTTCGGCTAAGCGTGATGTTTCTAACGCTGTTGAGCTGGACGATGCGTGGTAACTCCTCTGCTCCGGCGTTGAGCCAACAAAGTTTGCAGGCTGGGATGGGATATTTGTGGAGATACTCAGCTAGCAAACAGTGATGATGAATTGATCCCAATAAGAGGAAAGGTGTGCATGTTAAGTTTGAAGTTGT
>JGI24159J19872_10008014_pt1 | contig 13811 bp, 7 predicted proteins | sample Ectturendosymbi4_FD_19872 | JGI IMG/M metagenome (IMG submission 19872) | reverse complement strand
TCCGATATCGTAACCTGGAGCGCTGAGAGTTTATATTCAGTGCAGTGACACATAAATTAAGGGGAGTGCGTATAGAAGAATATGCATATTGTGTCAATCAAGTTCGCGAAAACATTGGTTTGGTAACCTGAATATGACGTCAAACTGTGACCTCACAAACAGCACACACCAAATACAAATGACCACCACATGCCACTGAATGAAACCCCCCCCATGAAAATTTTCTGCGTACGCCACTGTTCGCACACATACGTTCACAAACGTTCATCGGAAGCGCTGCTAAACAACAATTTTGATATTTACATTGTTTAAGTGACAACAACGCAAAGTTAATATACATAAATGAAGTGATATTCTACGTTTTGTAAAAAAAACTGTTTTCATCGACAACAAAGTGCTTCACATTGCATTTTCGTGATGCAGTTCTTATTTAACGTTGAAATATTAGTTTCGTAGTCGACTAGATTGAAGTACCAAGCTAGTATCAACCTTTCTTGGGTCACTAAAACAAGGTATCAGTTTCAATTGTTGTGAATCCTCCAACTGTTTGCAGAATCGGCGTTTGATTTTGAATTTTCTGCTTGAGGTGCAAAATCTTTTTTATGCAACTGACAGAAGCTGAGCAAGACCAATTTTTGAATGTCTAAAATTAAGTTTAAATTAATGAAATCCACGTGAATCGTCAACTCAAATCTTCCAGCACCCTTTTAAATATATGTGGCATTTTGTGACAATTTTTTAACCCAACGATAGCAGGATATCAAAGAGTAAAATCGACGACTTTCATGTATTAATAATATTTTTTCATATTTTCCTCAAACGAGCATCCTGAACATTTTTACATATTAATCATACAAACATTGTCTGGAAAATACAGTGCTTAAACTGTAATCTGCGTACAGCATGGAATAACTGGAAGCACAATATTACAGTGCGAAAATAATCATAATATTACAACGATTTCATTACATGCTATATCAAGTTCGTGTAACAGTAGTTATCTTCCCCAGTGTACACTTTAGAGAGGTTTGGGAGAAGTTTCAGCATAGACTCATTTTACGAGCCAATATTTTTGGCATCATGTGCTTTTAAACTTATATCTAATCCTTAATATATATACCTCTGATCTGACATGTTCGTGCCAACAATGCAATAAACAATTTCCATCTCAGTCTTGATTTTTATTAACATGAAATGTTTGGGCACATCAAATTGCAACTCGCAAAGTTGCTATCATATATAAAACGCAGACAATTCTCCAACTAAAAGGTATTTGCAGTCTTGAAGTGAGTACCTAAAAGGAATTTACAGTCTTGAAGTGAGCAAATACATGCATAAATTCATTAAATCTCAGCTATCCGGCTACATTAAACAATTAGACTCATCACTGATGTCCATACATATAATACTACACAAACTAAATCTCGGTAATTTACAAATTCCGAAAGCACGTTCAAACTCAGATGCGAAAATGCCGAGCTACAATTCAATACAAATCTGGTCAGAAATTCTTTTAGATATAAAAAATAAACCGTGTTTGACAGTTTTTACAGCCCAATATAAAAAATGCGTTACTCTGGTACTAGAAGCGTTGTTGTTATTCTTGCTTCTCTTTTTGGCGTGCATTCACCAAGTGATCCTTCAACGCTGCTACTATGAAAATAAATTCATGAGGTGTTGTCGTTGTATCTTAATTTGGTTTTTGTTGATTTCACTAAAATTGGTCGCATTAGACTCTCGTATATAGTAGTGGGATGTCTTTAGTGTCCAATAGTAATCATAATCATTTATCTACGAAGCAGTAAACGAACTTCGGTTCCCATGAATAAATCATCACATCGACTGAAAATGAAGTTCCCAAGCACGCGAGTTTTCTTTCATTTATCTGCGTGTTCCTTGTTACTGCTGTTACTGCTATGTATGCTTAAGTTTACTGCGTTGCGTGTGGGACGAAGACGTTATGCAATATTCATATGTACATTTAATGACTTCATGATACATGATATTCTCCCCAAGAAATTATCTTGCCCAACAAAGTGACGCTTACCAGCAAAGTGGTGCAGTTGTTTGAGCACGCGCCGCCAAAGCTGGTTAGGCTGGTTTCGATTCCTGGTCACATCATACCGAAGATTTGAAAAACGTTTCCTGTCCGATCCAGCCTCGTGCTCGGCATTTAGTAGAGTGGGTGAAACCGTGCAAGGAAACAGTTCACGCGCTTACGTTTAGTTGTGTGAAAAAGAGACTTCATAATACCTATAACTGGACTTGATGCACACAAGCGTCATTCAAAAACTTTATGTAAAACCTTGGACAAAACATATGTTCAGTTTGAAACTGCTCTTACGGTTTTCAATATTTTCAATGTACCTTTAGCATTATCTATCAAGCACGTATCCAATCGAAGCTACAAAACATTTTACACCTACCCAGATGCATCAGATTAGTTCTTGCTACTGGAAAAGACCCGTGCTTAGATTGACCCTAATTCAGGTCTCTTGTACTTACGTCAGCCGATTTCTGATGCACCGAACTATGGAAAAGCGGAAAGTATCACTGCATGACTATCGTAAGGAAGCCCTTCTTGAAATACAGTGGTATCTTGGTATATCATGTGCGTTAAGATTTGCCGAAAACAAATTTATAAAAATAATAACAATTTTTATCGGAAGCATTTCATTAGCCAAGAATCCGTCACTATGGTATTTAACAGAATATACGTTTGTCTACGTGTAAGTTTACTCAGCTCTTATCTAAAGATAATGTTTACATAGAGTATATGAAGGTTAAAATGACCTATAACTCCTGCTGTTTGTGTGAATGTGTTTTTGATTTCCCCGTGTTTTGATAATCTGGATCCAATATGGTTTAGGTAAAACAGTAACTTTAATTCAATCAGTATCCAAACAAAACTATCATATCCCACAATGTTTCCTCCGAAAATTAATATCATGTAGAGAAGTGTTGTGTATCAACGTTTCTTTGTGGTGTTCAGGTAAACGTGGCTTACAGCCCCCTAGAGTTAAATGGTGGTAAAGAAGCTGGGGGACGATTTGGTACATCAATGACGCCCGCAGGCGATCTTAACCGTGATGGATACTATGATGTAGTGGTTTCTGCTCCCTTTGCAGAAAATGGCAAAGGTGTTGTGTACATTTACCACGGAAGTCCACAAGGAATCGTGCTGACCCCGCAGCAGGTAATGAGCTTTCAATCAGTTAATATTAATCATAAAAGTAGAAATTTTAAGTTATGAAAAAAGCAGGTTAGCAACTTTTAAACGTAAGTAACTGTGTCACAACCGAGGCATAGTGTAAAGTTGTGGCAAGCATGGGCGTCCGCAGTGGGGAAAACGGGCATTTCCACACCCTGGAAATTGGGACTAAGAACAAAAAATATGTAGTAAACCTGAAGTTAACAGCTTAACTCCGATTAATCGATTTTAATTCTTCCATTGGCATTTGATTTGCCGGTATGACACTCACACTTCACAAGTACCAGGTTCGCTGTTCTGGTGTGATGCAGTGATGAGCTTGCAGTTCACTCCTGCCCGTTCCTTTAGCAGCAAAGGTCGGTTGCGAAACTTGCGAGCGGATTGTTGTACTGTTATTTATTGCGTAACAATATCATGGCCAGAAATCTTCAAACGTTCGCTTCAATTTACGGTAGCAGCAGGGTTGCCAGATTGGCCGTTTTGCGTATTTCAAGTTGGTTGGGTGTAAGATTTTTGGGTTGGCTGTTTGGCCTTTTTTGACTGTTTTTTGAAAGTCGTTTGGCCGAAAATGTTTTTTTGTTGGCCGTTTTTGAAAATATGTCTATATTTGAAGGCTAAACTCTCAGCGACAACACTTTTTTTGACAGTCTCGTCCCCTGTGTGTGCGTTTCGCCTTGTTTAGTGAATTAGTGAAAGCGAGGCAGTGTGATGGTGCGATTTGTGCTAGCCGCGTTGTTCAGGCCAAGCCATGATTGTGCGTGTGCGTACCGGATTTACTCGATTGTAAGCCGCGTCTTATAAAGTTTTCTTTTTCATTTTCATAATTTCGTGCGGCTTACAATCGAGGGCGGCTTACATTTTTTTCTTTAGCTAATCAAAATGTCTAGATGACGCCCAGTGTTTCCTTGGCTGCGTTTTGTTGACCAAACCCTCTTCGTGTTATCTTTTCTCCCTTCAGCATCATGTGTACATTCGCCACAGGGGGGATTGTGATGAAGAGAAGGCAGTTTTAGTAGGGAATCTTTAATACCAAGGTTGCTAATCAAACACGAAACATGCTATACATGAAAGTATCTCAAAGGCTCAGGTAACCTATGGTGAAGTGCGGCTTACAATCAAGGGCGGCTTGCATTTATTTTTGAACACCATTTCGCACGTCTTACAATCAAGAGCGGCATACAATCGAGTAAATGCACCACGGTAGGCTATACTTGTTTACAGGTGCTATATGGCTTGTAACAGACCATATGGTTGGTATGGCTTGTGACAATCCATATGGTTGGTGTCGCGTGTAACCAAACATACTCTTCATATTGTTATTCTAACAGTGCTAATTGCCTGTGTTACTAATCAGTAGGGCAACCAAAAGTCAACAAAGTCAAAAATTTTCTGCCGTTTTGAAAGCTCATGAAACGTCCATGAACCAAATTTCACACTCATGCCATGAGGGAAGCCAAGTTATTAGGTCAAAAAAAGTCAAAATTTATTGTTAGGTCAAAATTTGTCGCTAGGTCAAAATTTTCTTGTAGCAGTTTTTTTCTCTTCATCCATACTTTATTGAAGCTACAACAACATATTTTTATATGCGTTTGCAAGTTGAGTTGCAATTCTACAATAATAGTGGGTTTGTTGTGACTTTTGGCGTAATAATGTTGTTTTGCCCACAACTGGACGATTAAATATTATGTAGGATAAGCATGGTAAGGCAAGAAACGTGGTCTTACAGTACTTGGTTTGGTAAATGCTCAATCCTTTATGCATATAAGGTTTCAACATTGTGATGTTCTCAGGTTTGACTCAACTGTAGTTATTTATGTGCTTATCAATATATCATCCCCAAATTAAACAACCAAATATTTTAAAATTTCGAAGCATGCAGTGCATGAATATGCTTCTGAATTTACCTCAACACCTAAGGCTGAATTATTTTGCAGTTGTAAATGCCGAATTATCCTTAGGAATTTAAGTGTTTCTTCATTTCCGAATGATCTTGTAAACATGCCACGGAATGGGACAGTTCGGCGACGCCATTTCGGCGATGGACGTTTCGGCGATCGCCGTTTCGACGATGGACGTTTCAGCGATGAAACGTGAAATGTGTTTTACTTTGGAATGTCACAAAAGTGCAAAAGTTCGCACTGCCGTTGTCTGGGAAGCGTGTAAGCGCAAGAGTCAGTCTAGCACAGTGGTTCCCAACCTTTTTCTTACCATTTACCCCTTCAGCATTCCGACAAATGAGCATGTACCCCTACAGCATTTCAACAGATAAGGATGTTCCCCTTCAGAATTTTGACAGATGAACATGCACCCCTAAAACTCCGTATGCCAAAATATTTTCTCATGATTTTTCACAGATACATTTAACAGTATACATACAATGACTTTTGAAAACAATATTAAGTGATGTATGTATAAAGATTTGAAAATAAACAACATGTAAAGATATTTTTGCCTTCTATTGCTAACCTCAAATGTACCCCATCGGATAGGCAAATGTACCCTCAGGGGTACATGTACCCCAGTTTGGGAACCCCTGTCTAGCACTTGTCCCAGATCTTTCCAATTATGCTGTATTTATTGCGATTCATGATGCATCCCATGGATTTGGAAGTACCATTACTGCATATTCGTACACCGATAAGCAGTGGCGAAGGCAGAACATTTCCGAGGGGGGGGCAAATTTTCGTCACAATCGTGTGACGTCACAAATCAACTTTAGGGGAAGCGACGAAGGCACGACCATTCTGGGAGGATTCGGGGGCATGCCCCCGGGAAAAATTTGCAAAATTCCACCTAAAAATAGGCATTTTTGTGCATTCTGGAAGCAAGTTTTAGTACAATGCTTTTACGAAACTTATTAACCGGTGAGACAGAAAACTGAACTTTTGTTCTCTGGGACTCACGAAATAAACCTATATGTGTAGTTGGATGTTATAAGATGTAGACATGTATCGTTTATCGAAGACGCTTATTGAAGTTTGTTGTCTTAAATCTCACGCCAGCCGAAGCTTTTTTCTGGTGTTCTTTGTTACCTGTGTTAGTTACTTAACACCCACGTGTGAAGCAGTTTTGTCTGTGAGAAAATTAAATCGTAAAATAAAAATGAAGCAGAGGAAACATACAGTAGTCATAAAAAATTTGCGTAGTGCGTATATCAGTGAACAGAAAACAAAGTCAGTTTATTTCAAATTAAGGCCCTTTCTCCCCCTTAGCTGCGCCACTGCCAAATACTGTTTATACATTTTTTATTTGTAGGGTCTGAGGGGGGCCATGGAACAGTGCTCCCCCTCCGTACGCTAGTGCCAACAGGCAACCCATGGCAAGAAAGTACGATATATCTTAGATTAGCTGTGAAATGCAATCAAAATAATACCTACGTGAAAGATCAAGGAATAGATGCTGTTCAGGCTTAACTTTTGTGTAAACTCACTAACGCCTCATGCCAGCAAAAATAAACGTCGCAAGCCATATTTCTTTACACACGTGGTCACGGTCGCACTAACTTCCAAAATCCTGACGGTAAGGAAACTACACTGGCCACTGGCCATCAGGATGACAGCAAAAACACTTATGAAGCAAACATCCTATGTAGTCTAACCTTCAAAGTATTTCAAAATCACACAGTTTTTTCGCATAATACATTTACGACCACCATCACCGAAACACCCCGTCGCCGAAACGGCTCGTCGCCGAAACGGCTACGCTGATCTGTCCTAGACCGACAATGCCATGCCTACAGTTTTTAACTGAGAGATTTTGAAGTGACACACAACTAGTTTCTACCTGGCCGTGAATTTTATCTTGCTGCCTATGCATTCATGTGTCAGCCTATGTAGCATTTTGATTATGTCTTATGTCCACAATCCCTGTGTTTTTTATCAAGTGGCCATTCGTTTAAAAGTATGTGTCTTGCTATTGCAGGGGTGGCCAACCAGTCGGAAACCAAGAGCCACATTTCTTACTGTATCACAGAAAACAGCCATATCATACACATGGGCGCACATGAAGAACATAACCCCATCTCTTCCTCACTCACCCACATATTTGCTTAGGTAGATTTATTGCAAATATCACACACCACCAACAAGATAATAACAGAACTTTACAAGGCATTTATTGTTATTCGGTGGGACTTCTGGTATATAATTACGTAAGAGCTGCATGTGGCTCGCGAGCCGCAGGCTGACTACCTCAGTGCTATTGTATTCAGTGTTGGCACAAAATGAAAATGAACTTGTATTTGAAAGCATTTGACTTATTACAATAAACTGCAAGCTCTGCCTTTGCAGTGTTCGAAATTTTGGTGTTGATGCTAAAGTAACTGTTTATGTTTCATTCCAGAATTTCTTCCATACTACGTACAACGAAATCTCTACACCGAAATGAAATAGACTTTGTGGCTTGCCGCAAATTCATATTGATAATTCGGCTCTTCGAGCTTTCTGAGTTGTGCAGGCCTGTATTACGCGAAATGGCAATGTTCATCTGCGGCAGTTCATATGTTTGTTTTGTTATTCCAATCAGGCGCGTAGCCAGAAACTTTGATAACGAGGAGACAAAAAATGACCGAGTTTCAACATTTAAACGTTTAACGTCCCTTGTTTTTAAACCATCATCCCTAAAATATGCATTTTTCTGACGCTTTTTTATGAACGTTTGTGTTCAGATTTAAGATTTAAGCTGGAAATAGAAAGTCTATTTTCATTGCATCGACAAGTTTTGCAAATTTGTGTTTAGTAAAGTTTCAAGCTTCTATTTTGGATTAAAGCTACCATTTCCTCGTAGAAGTTTCTTGCGAAAACAATTGTGAAAAGCTCGATGCCAGAAGTGCAAGGTCTGCAGTATGCTTTTTGCAGCCAATATTTCTGTTGTGCAGACCTTGCAGGCCAGTTGTGCAGACCTTGCAGGCCAGTTGTGCAGACCTTGCAGGCCAAGCCATGATTGTGCATGTGCGTACCGTATTTGCTTGATTGTAAGCCGCAGCTTATAAAGCTTTTTTTTTCATTGTCGTAATTTCGTGCAGCTTACAATTGAGGGCGGCTTACATTTTTTTCATTAGCTGATCAAAATGTCTAGATCAGCGCTCTTCAACCGATGTGCATGGTGCACCCTGGGGTGCACCAAAATATGCGTGGGGTGCACCCCTAAGAAAGGGTTCACAAAGGTGCATCACAAACTTGTCACACTAAACAGATATATTTTACAAAAACTTTCTGTTAGCAAAAGTTAACCATTAACCAACCGATGACATTCAGGATTTAACCTTTGCACAATCTAAAGTGTGATGCATGAGCATGACACCATATCAAGCTAATTGTAATTAGATGATTATTTGTGATTCATAAGCAACAGGCAATGAGCCATTATCAATTGAATTATGTAGCTGAGTGACTGAATTAAGGGACTTGCTTCGACCCGGGTACTTACAGACATGGACACAATTAGGTGGGGGACACGAGGGTAAATAGGGTGCATGAGTTTAAAGTGTTTAAGTAAATAGGGTGCATGAGTTCGTCAAAATATCTTTAAGGGTGCACCGTAACAAAAAAGGTTGAAGAACATCGGCCTAGATGACGCCCAGTTTTTCGTTGGCTGCTTTTTGTTGTCAAAACCCTCTTCGCATTGTCTTTTCTCACTTCAGCATCATCATGATGATCATGTGCAAGTTGCCACTGCATCTCTTCAACAAACTCTGTGCTAAGTGCCAAGTGGTGCTTACACTTGGGCAAATTAAGTTATCATTAGGAAATTAAGTGTTTCGTCATTTCCGAATGATCTTGTAAACATGCCATGCCTATATTTTTAAACTTTGAGAGTTTGAGGAGACACACAACTTCATCCTAGCCGTAAATCTTATCTTGCTGCCTATGCATTCATGTGTCAGCCTATTTAGCATTTTGATTATGGCTTATGTCCACAATCCCTGTGTTTTTTGTGGTGGCCATTCGTTTAGAAGTATGTGTCTTGCTGCTGAAGGGGTGGCCAACCAGTCAGAAACCAAGAGCCACATATCTTAGTGTGTTACAGCAAAGAGTTATATCATACACATGGGCGCACATGAAGAACATTTATTGCAAATATCACACACCACCAACAAGACAATGACAGAAATTTACAAGGCATTTATTGTTATGTGTGTTATTTAGTGGGCCCTCTGGTATATAATTACGTAAGATCCGCATGAAACTGGGCAATAAGCCGCGTGTGGCTCACGAGCTGCAGGTTAGCCAACTCAGTGCTATTGTAATCAGTTACGGCACAAAATAAAAATGACCTTGTATTTGAATGCATTTTGATTTGTTATAGTAAACTGCAAGCTCTGCTTTTGAAGTGTTCAAAATTTGAGTGATAATGCTAAAGTTGATTTTTCAGGTACTTTTATTTACCGTAAATGTTTTAAAAAAGAAGAAAAATTTGGCATTTTTCTGTCATAAGTGACAAATTCTAAAAATAGTTTCGAATTAACTGCTTTGTGGAGGCGCTGTGAGTGTACAAGATGTGTTTTTATGTGATTTGAGTTGTGAGGAGGCAAATAGTTTAATAAACTTGGCTTTGTCAAGTGAAAGGTTTGGGTCTTTTTTGGCCTTTTGTAATTGAGTGTTTGGCTTTTTTCAGCAATTTTTCTGCCGTTTTTGGCCTTTTTTACTGAAGGTTTGGCCTTTTTTGAAAAAATTAATATGGCAACCCTGGGTAGCAGACGTCTGCCGCATGTGGATGCGGAACGCTGGCAACTTTGGTTGGTAATTCAGCGAAACAGTGACTGCCGATAGCGGTAGGCCACGTAGTTTTACACTGTGTGAAAAGAAACATGAGTGAATCTGTAGCAATGCTTCCACAAGTTTGAAAAATCCATTGTTAGTGTGAGTGTGACCAATGTGCCTGACCTGAGTGAATAGCTTAAATCCAACTACGCTTGTGCGGGCTTGTTTTCACACAGTATAAAACTAAGTTGCTTGTTAGATTATGTCTATGCAGGGCAAGCCTGCACTGCAGGCTTATGGGAATACATGTTAATCGCTGAGGTTTTGACCCGACTTCTGAGTGAGTACTGAATGCAAAGCTGTATTCGCTGCGGCGTGGTTTCATAATTCATCTGCTTAGTTTTTAAAGCCTGCGTGGTGTTCTTAATAAAATCATCGCAATATACCTGGCTATTGCTGCCAATTTTTGACTGTTGCCGTAACAAGCGGCATCCTCTTTGTCGCATAGAAAGGGTAAAGCGTTTTGTGAACGTCCACTTACGCTGCATCGTCAGCAACCTGAAAAGATAAGCAAAATGCCGACGTTGCACCCCCTGGAAAAATTTCTGCTGACGCCCATGGTGACAATTGACAAGTGACTCGAACTTAAAGATATTTTTAGATTTGAAAATTTTTAGTTCTTAACTTTCTGAAATATTTTGTCGAGATAATGGTTTGCATCAAATTTATATTCGATTTTTGACAAGAAACCAATTAAGCAAAGGTTCACCTTGAGATGGAAAGTTCCACTTTAGAATCTAAAGTTCCACTTTAAATGAAATATCGCGGCATTCTCTCCATGAAGCGTGAGTTGATGAAACCAACGAAACACGGAATGCACGTTGCATAGTTCTTTTTCAAAGCAACAAATACTTAATAAAAAAGAAACTTGTTCAGTTTTGTTAGTGCTGTACAAATTTACAACCTTAATGTATGTGTGTGCTCCTGGATCTGCTAACCACTGTTGTTAGCTTTCACAATACAATAAGAGTAAAGGTACAAAAAGTAAAATGATAAAAAATTGTGTGCGGACCAGGTTTTCAAATTCGATCGGTGCGTTTGCGCAAGCCGTAAACAAAACCAAAAGAGCCAACGATTACAAGCTGCTGAAAAAGCACCGATAACTGTTTTAACGCTTGCATTTTATTTTTCGTGAATCTACCCTGAAACTCATCAAAGAGAATTTCTGCGAAGACGTTAGATCATCCTGGGCTAGCACATTTCGGATTTTCACTCACTGGAAACCATGACTTGGATGGAAACCACTTCCCGGACTTGATAGTTGCTGCTCCCGGCAGTGACACTGTAGTAATATTGAGGTAATTTATCTGTTGTTAATGTTGATTGCATAAAACGAAGTTATATGCGTTCATTTATTTGCCCCAGGCGCAATTCGTTTCGACATTAGACGACATGGTTTGCAATGTACTCGTTGTCATCTGCTGAGATGCTGTGTACTGTTTGTTAGCGACCTAATTCTTGAAAAGCATGAAAAGCAATGAAAAGCATCGTATGTCAGTCTGATGCAGCTTGATTTTGCCATAGTCAGTAAGGAATTGTGACTGTAATCAGAGATCAATGATTCCATTGACCATATCGTGTAGGCAATGTGACCTGCTTTTTACGACTGAGAAGCTCTGCTTTGGAAATATTTCTGTTATTTTAAACTATTCCTCTATTAAAAGCTTTAGGTTTTGTGTAAGCTTTCAACGAATCAGTCGAATGGGTTTTGCTTTCATCTTTTTGCAATGATTCAAACATGCGCATATAGATATATATTCAAGGAACTAGTTTCTACACAATTAAGAGTTTGAATCACTTAGCAAATTTTTAATAGGAAATCGATTTCAGTAACACTACGCATCGTCAATCCTACAACCTGCAACCAACGCCCACGAGTGACATGCTCAAAGGCTAAATCTAGGGCAGAGAAAGTAAACAAATCCAATACTGAATCTGAAAGCACCGAGTTTCGTCCATTGATAGTATTTATAGTTTATACCTTTGAAAGGGGATTTAAGAATTAAAAATTGAACTTTGCTGCTCCCACAGCCGTCATACCCCACAACTAGCTGTCTTGGAATATATTTGACAATGGATAGCACATTTTTGAAACGTGCTTTATCTCGAATTCAGATTCGAAATTTGTGAATGAAAATGTTTCACTGAAAATTCCTCTCAAAAAAGAACAGTTATCCACATGTCTGTGCCAGAACACAACACTTATGAAAAAAGCTGTAAGCCTATAGTTTTGCAGCATCAGTTAAGGATGGTTTTGGAGTCGGTTCGCGCGATTCCTGGCCGACCTTCATGGAACATTATAGTTACATAATCCTCACATTACGTTTTCTGCATTTCTCTAATCAATAAATCAGATTATCCTGTCTTTTGCAAAAAGCGTTACAGTTTTGTTGGAAGTGTTTTCCCGTCTGATCGATTTCTGCCCTCTAAAACGCCTATTTCGTGATTTGCAGTGGTATGTACTTCGTTTCCTGCTATCTTCATTTTTTACAGCGTGACATATTTGCTTTTCTTTGGACAATACGTTGATCTCTTAATGATGTTTTTTTTTACTAATATTACAATTTGACTCTTTCTCAAAAGCATTAGGAAGGGTACTGCTGACGCCATGGAAAACAAATGGTATTGCTTGGCAGTTAGTCAAACGTTTAAAAACTAACGGTATATACGTAGTATTATACAAAAATGTGGTGTTTAACTACGGTACACTTACTAACTTTGGAAACTATGTTTGAAATATTGTCACAAGTTCATGGACCCTTCATATTTGTGTCTTATATAATTTCTCAATCTTTTTTTATTGTACTTAAGGATCCAAATTTTGCAGGGATCAGAAATAATTTGCTGGAAACACTAGCTCCATGCAAGCTATCAACTATGAAAAACACAGAGTACGCTAAAAAGAATAGATATGGGCCATTCTACTTTTTGCTGCACTAAACGTTTCCAATCTTTAACTAAGTGCTACTTCGCGCGTAATTCATTGGTTGACTTTGATGAGGACGTTTTCATTGCTTTTTGTCATAAAAGGTGGGATACAGACAACGTCGCTCGTTTGTTTTAGATAACATTGCAATCCCATAAAATATTGAAATAAGACCTTGTTAAAAGAGATTGTTGTAAGGAAATGTTTTAAGACATTGTCATAAGACATTACGATAAGACATTGACATTAAGCATTGCTATAAGACAATGCCATCGGCAATTTTCATTAGGCGTTGTCACAGGACAGAGCCATATAGGTGTAATTATATTGTAAGTCATTGTCACAAAACATGGTCTCAAGACATTTGTCAAAGACACTGCTATGAGCAATATCTTTATGCCAATACACATAGCCGGGTGTAGTTAATAACAATTAGAAACATTACAGATCACGATCACTGGCTCGTTTCAACAACTCCATATCTTTTTCGCAACCAAGTATCAAGATACTGAAATGCTTTTCAGGAAAATATCATGACTGTGCTCAGATTAAAGTTTGCCTATACTACGATGGAAAATCGGTTGATCGAAACTTAAGTATGTTGATCCAACTTTTGTTGCTTTTTTTAGTTTAAGAAAATTTTCAGCCATTAGCGTCAACTAGTTAGATGTTTCAGTCATTTATTTATTTGAGTAAACGTCTTTTTAATTTTTGAGTAAACACTTATTTCATTAGTCACAGTTTCTGTTTGTCGCCACTAGTATTCTTGACGTCAGTCAGCTTGTTAAGCTGTTATAATTTCTGAGCTTGTGTTAGGAAATTTTGATTGTAGTCTTGAGTTTGTTTTTTTCACTGCTGTTACTTCAGCCTTTCAACTTTTCACCCGTAAGCTTTGCTTGCAATTTTCAGGACC
>JGI24159J19872_10008012_pt1 | contig 13813 bp, 8 predicted proteins | sample Ectturendosymbi4_FD_19872 | JGI IMG/M metagenome (IMG submission 19872) | reverse complement strand
CATAACTTCGGCTCCGGTCCGAAATTTTTAACTGAACTCCAGCTCCGGCTCCAGGCAAAATGCCCACTTCCGGCTCCGTGGCCCTGGATTATTTTCACAAGAACTCTGAACATAATATTAGCGACATAATACAATTGCTTAGTTCAGCTTTTTGTTGGCTCGGATCAGCTCTTTAATACTTTCTTTAAATAAAATTCTTTAAATGTAGTACCTTGCGTTTGCTTTATCAGGCTTGGGGGGGAAACGACGTGTTGAGAGTGAAACGGGGGCGATGGAATAAAAAAGTTTGAGAAACACTGACCTAAACCCTCTTACCACTAAGCCAGCGAGGCGTGGTTCGTATCAGGGCAGCTAAATAACCTTCGCCTTCATTTGAGCATCAGTGGTAGAAAGAATCAAGTAGTGAATTGTATCTGCATCGCCGTTTCGTTTTTGCAACGACTTAAAACTTTCATTTCCAAAATGACCCACCTGCCATCACTCTTACTACAACACTTCTGTGCCACCGGACATAGGGTTTCGAATGCTGGAGGCGCCCATCTTGTAAGATGGGGGCGTGTTAAACTCCCTAAAGCAAATAGCTTCTTTCATTTACGTCACAATTCCTTGGTGGTTTGAGGACTTGGTCACAAAATTAGAAAAATTTCATTGTTTGCTAATTCCTGTTTTTCGTAAGACTTCGCACAATAAGGTTTCAGCCAATTCGCAAATCGCGTATTCCGCATAAGATTGCTTGTTCCCTTTTTCGGATCACTGGAAGACGTGTTTGTTCGAAAAAAAAAAAATTTTCCTCGCACCAACGCATATCGTCCTGTTCTGATCTGTGAATGGCGATGGTCCTGAAATCACAAGTGACGTTGTGCGCCGATAATTTTATGCAAATCTGCTGAATCGCAATTTTGAAATTATCTCACCGTGCCCATTAAAAAGCATGCGATTGGCTTCACGTACTGTAAGCAGGGCCAATAAGAGCGGGATACATCGTAAACGGTAGGATAAAAATGCGCAAGCGAAATTTTTCTATAATCAAGACAAATTTACTACATTATTGCCAGGTAGTTGTTAGTATAACATTTGACCTACTTCTAAATCTCAGCATGGTAGCAGTTTTATCTATATTCTGATTACTGCACAAACAAGCTATACCAGTTTCGATGAGGGCCCCACAAACTAGGGGGACCAATGTCGGCTTTCGTATTCCCTGGTAAAATTCCTCTTGAGGCCCTGACCGTAGGCTACTGGCAAAGACCGCAGCAATTGTACGCGCCATCGAAACAACGCATGTTACGCGAAATTTACTTCAAAAGACGTTCGAAAACAGACCAGCCTCGTACAAAATTCTCAGCCTATCTGCTATTGTACTCAAAGACGAAATAGTAAAGCCGTCGTTTTAAAAAATGACCAGATACACATTTATTTAACCAGGGTTTTTCTTAAGGTGTTTTAGGGACCCGATTCGGGTCCCTAGAATCAGAGAAAATATTTATCAAGGGAAACATCCGAACGGATACTGCAATCAATATTATGAAATGGTAATACTGGATGCTTTGAAATTTAGTCAGAAATTTTTCGGTCCTTCCCGGGTATCTAACATTTTCTTTAAAAAACAGCTGGATTTCATCATTTATTTAATGCTGCCCAACTACTGTACCACTTGCTTAAATTTTCTTCCAGTGAAGTTCGCTGTTACTCGCAGGTATAGGAACCGAACTTTCCGTTCAGAAAGATAAGACACCGTTTTCGTGCAGTCATAAAGCTATTTTTTCACGATTGACTAAATATTCAGTGAGAAGCCTGTAGTATGACGCAGGTATTTCAGCGAAAATTCACCTCCACAAATACATGCGTGTCGGAAAACAGACGAAGATTTTGCGCACATCTCTTATCAAAATCGCGCGCATGTCCGTGTTCACCTAAAAGTCGAATTTTTGTTCAGCGTCCCATTCGAACAGCACAACACAAACAAGAGCTACTACATTTTTTTCAGCGGCGTAACCCCCAACACCCGCATTCCGGAACCGAGGACGGTGCGAGCGCAGCGAAAGCACAGCAGCCTCGCCTGAGCGCGTTCCGGTTCAGCGCCTTTCACGACGCACGTCCGGTGGGCCTTGGCCACCAGGTGGCACAGCTGATAGAGGTACCGGAGCAGAACACTGGGCTCCAGCGTTTCACAAGTCCTGCGCGTCACGTCGGCGTAATCGTCCAAGTGACGAACCAGGCGAATCGCGTCAGGAGTTTCATGAAGTGACGTGACGTCGCAAGTGACGTCAGGATCCAACGTCACGCCGCAAAGCTTTTCCAGGTTGCTCAGGCGGCAGTGGGTGTATTGCAGAAGTAGCCCGTGGTGTCCCTTGGATGCGATCACCGCGTCCCAGCTGAAAGCGTAGCCCTTGCGCAAAGACGCTTTCAGGTCCTGGCAAACGAGGCCGGTCAGGGCCAGGGTCTCGATCACGTGATCCAGGTCTTCGATGTCCTGCCGCCTGGTGTCGTGCTGGTACCGATCCTCGGCCACGCGCTTACAAGCGTCGTCCAGTGTTTCCTGCAGAAAAACGACGTTGCCTCGCCGCGTACTCATGTTTCTGACCTTGCCGAAGCCGACGTGCACAAGCCGGGCCTCGCTCGCGTGGGCCCAGCGATGGCCCATGAGCTCCAGGACCGAAAAGAGCTGCCTAAAGTGCAGTTCCTGCGAAGAGTCGGTGACGTAGATCATTCGATCGAAGCCAACTCGCGCGTAGCGGTCGACGGCGGCGGCCACGTCGCGAGTCAAGTATAGACTCGTGCCGTTTTGCCGTGCAAGGATCGGTTTGACTTCATGCGGTACACCTCCTCCCCCGTCGTCGACGAACCGACTCGTACCTTCCAAATTCACGAACCGTGCGCCGTTCTCCCCGGTCTCGAGCAGACCCAAAGCCTCGAGTTCCTGCAGAACGCCCTTGCCTTTCTCGACGTAGCGCGACTCGCCGGCGTACTCGTCGAAACTCACGCCGATGCGCGAGTACATTTTCCTGAACTCGTCCATGCTCAAATCCAGGCAGGTCTTCCAGAAGGCGAGTGCCTCGACGGCGGCGCCGTTTTCCATGTCCATGAACAACTGCCGGGCTTGGCGGCGCAAGTCCGGATTCTCGTCGGCCTCTTTTGAAACGGCGACGTAAACGCTGTACAAGTGCGTCAGCGGGTCGCTGCGGAGCACGTCGTTGTCGCCGTAAAGCTTGAAACCGAGCGCGAGCAGAGCGAACTGCAGACCCCAGTCGCCGGGATAGTTCATCTTGTAGACCTGGTGGCCAGCCGCGGCGTGGATGTTGCTCAGCGCGTTGCCGATCACCGTTGAACGGTAATGTCCGATGTGGAACAGCTTCGCAATGTTCGGCGAACTGAACTCGACGATAACTTTCTGTCGCGGCAGCTTTGCGAAATACTTCGTGTGGAAGCCGTAGCGACTTCCGTGTTCGTGTATCGCTTGCAGGACCTTTGCAGGGTCGTGACTCGACGGTTCTTTTGCACTGGAGGCAACGGTGGAAAGGAAGAGACGGCGTGAAAAAACGGCCCGAGGCCAGTGTAACACTTCACGGTAATAACGATTCGGAAGCATATCGTACTAGTCGCGACTGCTGCCCTGAAACAAATATATAGCGACTTAAATAGTTTCGCGTTGAGTAACAATAGCATAATCATGATGTTCGTTTTTTTTCAACCGCTACTTATGATCAGCCAAGTTAAAGAAGTGTAACAATCTTGGATACATGAAAATCACGATCGATTGCGCCAAAAAGTCATGAAATTTTCCTCAGTTATATTTCACAAATTACACAATGGGATCCTATCTATCGAAAGTCTAATGCTTAGCACCTGAGTTCTGTTAAGACAACCTTGTGATGCACATTGACGGGAACCTTTTAAGAAAACATTCGAGGAGCAACTGAAAACAAATACTGTTAATTCTTTGTTGTTTAATGTGACAAAACATGGCCTGAAAATCTATTTGCAAAGAGTCTTTGGATCATACTACACTTGTAATGAAAAACTTGGGCTTTTATATTTTCTTGGTGAACCTTGGCTTTTAGTGTAACTCCACACCAGGGGCATACCGACGTTAGATCGCCCCCAGGTAAAGAAACAAGTTTGGCGCCCCCATGTTCGAACCTAAGGTCTTTCGGAAGCAACTGTGCTGTAATGAAGCAAGTACTTACAACATTGTTGGAATTTTTTGGCGTCCCCCCTGTGATTCAGCATCTGGGGCATTGTGCCCCCTCGTCACGCCCCTGCCCCACATATATAGCACCTGTTTCAATTTTACCTCCTTGAACTTCCACTCCTGTCGGCACATTGGACACTGCTGATTTACTTGTTGAGATTGCAACCACTTCAGAATGCAGTGCATGTGAAAACAATGACTGCACTGTCCCCAAACTATTAAAACAACAGAAAATTATAATACCAAGAAGTATCTTGACAAGCACAAAAAGCAAATTTTTACTATTTGCTGTGGTAACTTCAACAATTCAAAGGTTTTGAATTCAATGACATCAAGTATACAGCAACACTGATTTTCTGAATGCACACTTGGCACTAAAAATAAAACACCAGGCAATGTTTTGATTTGCACAATCATCTTTTTCAAAACATGGTTTTGAATGGGATGTGCTGACAACATGAACAGGACAAGAGCACAATTATCCTAAAAACTGGTGATAAATGGTGAAAAGGACAGAAGGGGTGACAAGCATATGTGGTACAAAAGGAAATAGAAAATAATGAGAAAAGCTTTGACAGCTAAAAATTTCTGAAGTGGCTTCTCTTTACCTTTTATTTCTTTTTTACAATACATGCTTATTGCCCCTGCGCTCTTTTCAGATAGTGTCTAAATGACCATATCCAACTTTCGCTTTGGAAGGACTAAAAAAACTGTATCAAGAGGAAATGCTGACCTCTGCAAGATATCTGACCAATTATTCTATGTTAGTTGCTTCTCAGTGTAAAAGATTAAACTTGCAATTAATTTTTGTCTAACCCGTAGCCCTAACTCTAAACCCTAACATTCAAACCTAACGCTAACCCTAATCCAAAACCCTACATACATCAAGAGCGTTTCCCCCAAAATTGGGAAACATATAAACTGATCTTATAACATCAAAAGTGGCATCTCCATAACAAAGCCAAAGCAACCAAGGAGAGACCCTCTCTCGCACAGCAGGAAGATATATTCCTAGTCGACTACATTCACTATATTGCTAAAGTCACAAGTTCACCTTTAATCTGGCACAACACCAGATACAATTTTTTTAGTCTTTTAAAAATGAAAACCAGACATGGTCATTTAGACACTACTGTCTTTTTATTATCAATCACTATCACCAGGAGTGCTTGCATCCTTAACAGTTTCTGTTACCAGCACCAACCAGCCTTAAGCTTTGTTATGGCAAAGATAATAGTGCAAACTATCAACACACTGGCTCATCATTTCAGTTTTATCATTTTCAGTACCAATTGATCATATAGAAAAGCATGAGTACTATTAACTCCAAGAAACAAACATGTACAAAAAATTGACATTAGCTGTACTGTCAAAACCATTAATTCATTGCAGCATTTAAATGACTTCTGAAGATTGACACATCTGTCAATTCAAAATGAGAGACCAAGATGAAGGAACTACTGACTCAGACAAGTATAGCACATGTAACATTTCAGATTTGAATTATAAACATACATAAAAGATATGTAATTAGCAAACTTGCCCTTGAAAGTAGAACAATTCAACTTATGAAATTGGGTATTACTTGCATTCATGTAAAGCACAACATGCGGAAGAATCTATGCAACTAAGTGCAAATACTTACCTATAGGGCAATCATCCCCAGCTGTTTTGCAGCTAGAACAGCAATATTCAAAAGGATACCGGCAAATACCACAACTATCATCAGATGCTTGCCAATGCCAGCTAGCCACAGCATGCCATTTCTTAAATTTCACTTTCATTTTGGCAGAATAAAATAGTTTCTGTTATCACACATGATCAGATGTTCAAATTTGAAAGTACTGTTAAAAGCATTGAAACACAAGTCATATAATGCCCACATAAAAACAGAGACACATCAAACTTTGTGGTGATGTATGCACGGTTGCCAAATCTAAACAGACCTTCCAACTGAAAAAAATTGCAAAATCCCGATAGAATTTTTAATCACAAGCTAAATTTAAAGCTAGAAACACTTCTCACATTTTGATCAACTGAATCAAATGCTAAAAGCGACTGCAATGAAGATGATGAGCCAGAGAAAACATGAGGAGGTAAAAGTTGGATAAGAAAATATATTATGAACCCACTGCCTGCCAACAAAGGTCCTGTACACATACTACAGCTTGTGGTCTGTGAACTTATAGAACACCTCACTTCTATCCTGTACAGCAGCACACTGTGGGCTTGGGGTACTACACAGTGGACCATTATCATACTTACCGCTCATCCAATCATCAATCTCATGCAGGTTTTTTTTTAAGGAAAATGTTAGGTACCCAATGTGGACCTGTAGAGACCCGATTTCTCTGATTCTAGGGATACGATTTCTCTGATTCTGGAAACCCGGTGATAGCTGATTTTCGGGACCCGACTTTCAATTCTAGGGACCCGAATCGGGCCACTAAAACGCCCTAAAAAACCCTGATCTCATGTGCTGACTCCTAAGTGCTCACCTGCTCAGTACTCACTGAATGACAGCCAGCGCTAACTACTAACTAGTGACTAAATTGCACAAAATTACAACTATTCATGCGAAACGAAAAAACTACACAACGATTTATACACAGTCATGCAATTAAACAATGATCAATGGGAGGTAGATCAGAACAAAGCAGGACATATTGCTCTTAATTCACCATGGTTCCAGCTCAAAATAAGCTTGATTTCAAGCTAGCTGCCAGACCAGGAGTTCCCAACCTGGGGTACATCTAAGGTTAGCAATAGAAGATAGAAATATATTTACATTGTGTTTATTTCCAAATACTTATATATATATATATCAATTACTGTTATTATCAAAAGTCATTACATGCTTATTGTTAAATATATCTATGAATAATCATGATAAATTATTTTGTGATAAGAAATTTTAGGGGTAAATGTTTAATCTCTTGAAATTCAATGTACTGACCACCATCACTGCCTACCACTTGCCATTGTATCAATGTGTAGCTATTGCCTTCTGAATCCTCGTTCTTTCTGCAAGATTCACTGTTCCCTCAGTTGTGCAGTGTTACCTTGTGCATTGGATAAATATCTTGTCAATCGCATAGCCTATGATGAGAGTACAGCATGGTGTCATATTCCACATTGCTTGAAACCTCTGTGGCACAATTTTGTGAAAAAAATCTGTTGAAATGCTGTAGGGATACATGCTGATCTGTTGGAATGCTGAAGGAGTACATGGTAAGAAAAAGTTTGGGAAGACCTGTGCTAGACTAATTATTTTGGAGCAAGACAGGATTAAGATCTGCTAGATATAGCAGAAAATCTGCTAAATTGGCAACCCTAGATTTATGGTTACTTGTATTTTATAAATCAGTTACTAGAATCAATAAAATTGAACATACAGCAAAACTGAAATTCCAGGACAATTAACAAAGTGTAAGTTAAAGATAATTCAACTGAAACATGAATTGCTCATTTGGTAATTTGACAAAACTTAATTTGAAGCAGACTAAACAAAGTCTGCCTTAAGTTAAGCCAAGGTATAATATTTGTAATAGTAGATTAGATTCTTTTATCACAAAATTTATTCACCAAAATATCTGTGAATAATGTTTTCCTTCAGCAAGTCCATTAGTTCTATGATATCATGCTTAACTTATTCAAATTAAATAAACCTCTATTTTTAGATAATAATCATAACAAGCAGCTTAGCGTGATACAGATAAAAACAAAAATTTTAAAAAACTTCGTATTGAATGTAACCACCACTAGCTTCTAAAACATTCATTGCAGAAGAAAATTGCAGTTGACTAAACACCAATACCATCATATTCATTTTTTCTTTATCAAACATTATGGCAGCATCTAAACAAGCATATCAGTATCTGGTTTTTGCTTGGGAAAGACTAAAAAAACACATCAAGTAAAATTTTGTGACCGCTGTGAAATATGTGACCGCTTCTTGACATGTCAGTTGCTTCTCAGAATAACTAAAGGATTAAAGTGGCTATTAATTTTTGCAGCCCTAAACCTACACATAACACTAAACATCCCTAGCAACAACATGAAAAGGCAAAGAGATTAAGAAGTACAGCCAAGGAGTAATTGATATTGAGAAGTCTTCATTCAATTCCCTTGTTTTTACAAGTGGTGGGATGGCACCAGAATGCACCAGTCTCACAGACATTAATTTCAGTCTAATTCCTAGGCCCACAATCATGAAAAGCTGATGTGTGTTGTCAATTACATGATGGTAATCAAATTTGTACAGTACGTGGATATATCTCATATGACAATATAAATGAAATATTATCTTTTCTAAAACTAAATACTCTGCTTGTTAACTATACTTCTTTTGTTTTTCATTTACGCAACATGTATTGGATTAATGTTTGCTGCTAAACATGTTGTAATCTGTTTATACCAGGGGTTCCCAACCTTTTCACGATCTCATGCCACTCAGGCACCCCGCATTGTCAACGCATACCATTTTTTCCAGAACAACATATTTGTTCAAGTCTTAGTTTCTTCAGAAGAATAATATAAATTAAATATCAATGAAAGACCACAACTTGAACTAAATCAAATGACTCTTTTTTTGTTTATCTTCCACAAATTGGTTGATATGCGGTGCAAATAAAATTTGCTAACAGCTCATCGAATATCATAATGTTACGAAACAATAGGAATAGCAGGCTAGAGAAGCATTTATTTATTTGGAAACAAAGCCTGAAATGTAAACTAGAAAGCTATGAATCCAGGTTTTTGTGAAAAAAATGGAAGTTACTCATATACCACCTGCAAGACCTTCGTGTACCACAAGTTGAGAACCCCTATTTAACCCCCTGTTTCTTCAACCTCATTTGGTGACACCACATCATGTCTGGTGGGACATACACTCATCGATGATACTCACTCCATTATAGTCTGTGGGCAATTGTATTACTTCTTCCCGCTTTGTGTGGACAAAGATACCTTGCTTTCTGTCCTTGGTACTTGCTCTTGTAATGCAATATTGTGTTTCAATGTATTGTTCTTTCTTCACTTATGTGTATGCTAATGCTATATCACTATCAGCTAATCTCCATATACCTCAAGTCTTTATTTCTTCTCCATGTTGTCATCCTGTTGCTGTATGTGATATTACTATTGCTTTTTTTTATTGGTGCATTGCGTGGTTGATTGTGACGACGCGAAAGGTTATGTTGGGCTCTGCTGATTCATTATCACCATTCTTGTTTTTGTGTATATTGTATTGTTGTTATGTTTTCATTTGTTTAACATGATACTTGTTTCTGGATGTTATTGCATTTTTAGGGATTTTCAAAAGGTAGTGTCTATTGTACCAGCGATATTCTGGCGGCAACAGATCGGCGGGAGCTATTGTGCCGGCAGTCGAAGATTCAATCTCGTGGCATGACGCAATACAGCAAAACGATGTCCTGTTTTGTGCAATGGTTACGCGTTACGGATAACACTAATTGGAGGGCCGGCAGGCTGGAGAGCCGTGTTTCCAAATGAAAAACGTTATTTTAGGAGGGCTGCACATATGACAGAGGACCGAGCCGGCGGGCTGCACGAAAGGGCGGTCTGGTGGGCTTTTCCGCAGCCCGCCTTTATGTGCAGTTCACTGGCCCACCCTGTTGTGCAGCACGCCGGCCTGACCTTCTGTGCAGCCCGCCAAAAATTCATGTTATTCATTTGGAAAGACGGTCCTCCAGCCCGCCCGGCCTTGTTTAGTGTTACCCAGTGCTACGGCTGGTATGCGAATGGTTTTCTGTAAGACTCTCACCTTGCCGGCTTTCGTTTTGTTTTTTTTCTTAGCTCTTTTTCAGGCTCCGCTTTGGTGTTATGTTTAGGGGTTGGTGTTGTCAGGTTAGGTTAGAATTAGGGTTAGGTTAGCGTTAGCTTAGTGTTAGGTTAGTGTTATTAGGTTAGCTTAGCATTAGGTTAGCTAAGGATAGATTAGTTTAGGGTTGGGATTAGTAGGGTTAGGGCTACGGATGTTGTCGGTTTTTCTTTTTGTTACATTTAGTACTTCCTTGCTACCAAGCCTTTTGCTGCTGCTATCTTGGCGGCAAAATAGACACTGCCTTTTCAGAAATGGGTAAATCGAATCATTTCAGTTTATTTTGCATGTCATGCTTGCTTCTATTTGCAACACTTATCTCATGGTCACGGTGGTCCAAATTTATGCTGCATGAAAATCGATTGTGTTTTTGATGATTTGTGTTTCTTGTTGCTAACACCAAACCCTAACCCCAGACGCTAACCGTATAAAACTAAACCGTTAACCTAATCCAAAACCCTAAGTCTAAAGCTGTGTCTGCTTTCCGAAAGCTTTTACGAATGAACATCAATTTCGGGTTCAAAACCTTCAACAATTCAACATACATCTCGAGCAGGGCAGAGGTGGCCGCAATCACTTTTTCCGACTCCGCTCCTGTTCCAAAATTTTTAAATCCGGATCCAGGTCCGGCAATTTTTCAAACCTGCAAATCCGATTCCTGTTCGGATTCCAGCTCCCACACCATTGGTCCAACCAAAATTTACACATGTTTCCACTTAGGAATGACCACGCAGAAAAGGTGGCTCCGGTTCCGTTATTTTCACAAATTTTTGTCTCCGGCTCAGGATCCGAGAGAAAAACACAGAAACCCGACGGATTCGACTTCGGCACCCGGTTCCATGACCACCTCTGGTACAGGGCTCTCACAAATGCAACTCCAAAAATCCCTAAAACAGTATCAAAAACTCCCTAAATCTATGGGGTTGCAGCATAAAATCGGAGTGTCATGCAAAATGTTAAAAATAAAACTAAATATGATTTACAAAGCAAACTGAAAGAGTTCATTTTTTCATTTTCATAGGCCTACCTTAAATAAAATCCCTAAAAAAGGTTAAAACTTCCAATCTATACTTTTAGGCCCATAGCGGCCAATTATTTCACGAAACTTTTTTATTCCATAACAATCCATAACTCGCCAGCAGCAAGAGCTAGAGACATGTTCTCGGCAAGTCTTCTAGTTTCGACTGAAAAAAAATAACTTCTGGGTTTGGGGTTCTCCTGGGGAGATGTCACAAATGGGGTGTTTTTGTGGTTTATGGACTACTTTACCCGGCCCTGGGCGCCAATCAAATGAGCCAAGTTTTTTGCGAAACTGGAGTATCATCTGAGTCTGTAGAGTGCTTCATTGGCTTTCTAGCATATCTGCAGTCAAAATTATACCACAAAACGAAAAGTTCGTAAAAATTTCTACCCCCACAAAGGGAAATCTGGGTTAAATAACACTCATCTTTGCATATGGCCATAACTCGCCGCTCAAATAGGCTAGAGAGCTGTTCAAGCCCTCTAATGACTTGTGAAGACTTGTAGTTTAGACTGAAAAAAGGAATTTTAGCATGAGACGTCGTCTTTTTTGTTGATGTTTACAAAACGAGAGGATGTTTATGAATATTTGTTAATATTAGGATGACGTGATCATTACCTGGGAGTCAACCAATAGAGCCGATTTTGTGGCTCGAATTTTTTGGATTCTAAGATACAATACGAGTCTTTAAGAAGGTTTGATGGACTTTCAAGCATTTCTTGTTCAAAAGTTAAGGCAAAATAAGCAGAAATTAATTAGGGAAATCGACCAAATTTCTCAGCATGTTCCTCAATCAATTGGGGTCGTCTGGACATAACTTTGGCACTAGAAACACCAGGACATCGATCAAGGGCTCTAAAGACTTATATAGCAGTCTTGGATCCAATCAAATTTTGAGTGATAATTTCGGCTCATTGTCTGGGCGATGACGTCATGAAAGAAAAAAAATTCAAAACATACCACAACCCTGACGACACCCACCGAAAACCCCAAACCCAATTCTCAAAATTTTTTTTTTTCAGTTCAAACAAGAAAACTTCACGAGTTTTTCGAGGGTTTGAATAGCTCTCTACCATACGCATCCGATGAGTTATCGCTTGCCGAAGAAGCGTGAATTGGAGACTCATGCTTTTTCTGCCATTATTGGATTTTTGTGCCAAATGGTGTTTTTCGGCCATAGTTCTTGTTCCGGAGATGATAGAACGTAAAGATGCGCCTTGCCTGCGCACTTGCACACTAGGCTAAAGGGAGCTCCCAGTGGCTTTCGTGCTACTGGGGATATGGTACTTTGCGTGCCGTATGTAGCAGCCACCGCGCTGCTACATCACTCCGCGTTCTTTCTTTAAGCGGGAGCCGCGCTCCGAGCGCTCTCACACGTGAAGCCTCGTACGAGGACCCTAAGCTTTAGTACACGATGCAGTTTCGAACTCCCTACCACGCCGTGCCCCGCATCTCCACCGTTAAAGAAGAGGCTTGCCTGCGCTCTGAAGCAATAGGATAAAGGGAGTTCCCTTTAGCCTAGTGCATAAGTGTGCAGTTCACCACGCATCAAAATTGTAGAGCTTATTGATTGCTGCGTTTAGTATATTACTGTAGGTCATGGGTGGCGGAACCTTTTTCAAAGTGGGGGGCACAGATCCAGGTCCTTCTGGAGTATTACCTCCTTCTGGAGTATTAAAACTGGAGAATTACCTCCTGGAGTATTAAAACCTTCTTCTGGAGTATTAAAACTCTTAAAGTTTTTGCTTTGGAAGTAAAACCAACTCTGCTGCCTTGCCAACCACTTGGCTGGTGTTGTGGAGCTCTAGCAGTGCGATAACATAATTTCGCCAATATCTCCTTAATCAAGAGTTTTTGATTGAGTAAGTCCTTTAGACAGGACTGCTTCAGTCAACACGAGTGGCTTTGTCCGGGTGAATTTATGACACTCAGGTCCGGAAAATTGGAAACTCCTAAATACTGCTTCTTCCAAAGCTTAAGTCAAAACTTGCTTTGTTGACATTAAACCTTAAAACGTGTTAGCAAATGAACGGTCTGAGAAACGTGATCTTTATGTAGGAAACTGAATAAGTCTGTAATTAATGATCAACCTCTCGGCGAACGCCTTTTACACACTCAGACTTATTCAAAAGACTGATCTGTACTTTAACAATCTGCATTAGTAAGCAGAACGTTTTGAATTATGTTACAAGATGTAAGATACATTTAACACCTAAGACAGATTTGCTGATTGCAGAAGTTGTTGCATGAAATGTTCTTGACTGTGAATTTAATTCAAGAGAATTCTTTTATGAAACACTTATCTTATATTGGTGTATACCTATTGTTGCTCTTGTTTGTGTATCAAATAAACAACAGTCAATAAAAACAAAACCAATTGTGCTCACTGTCGTTAGTATATTTAAAGAGGTATCAGAAGTAGGTCGGATGGTTAAAGCAAGTCATGAGACTTGTGATAACTGTCTGGGATATGGGAAAAAACGGACCCAGCCGTTGGAATACTATCCTATCCCGAAGTGACCTTTTTAGTTTTAACATAAACCCGAAACAATCCCTTACACTTATTTGACACATTGCCACTCGTGTTTACATTAATCAGTTATTTGGCCATTGAGTTTTCACTTATTCTGATTTCCACTGACAATTGGTTTCCGTATTGTGCAACAGCTCTGTGGTGAATGTATGATTACCTTGTCCTTGCCACGTAGTGGCGCCTGCAATCTTGCAATCCTTAATTGTGCCCCTGTGTTCGCCGCGC